>Ga0307428_1000059_pt1 | contig 101334 bp, 90 predicted proteins | sample SalMarWE160240MG_FD_202161 | JGI IMG/M metagenome (GOLD analysis project Ga0307428, IMG submission 202161) | Salt marsh sediment microbial communities from the Plum Island Ecosystem LTER, Massachusetts, United States - WE1603-240 | ecosystem: Environmental > Aquatic > Marine > Intertidal zone >...
TGACCTCGGTGACGGTCAGTCCTTGAACCCCGATGGAGGTCAGAGCGTCACGGACCTCGTCGAGTTTGAAAGGCTTGATAATGGCCATGACGATTTTCATGGATTCGATCCCCGCTTGAGCCCGTTTCGATCCTTACGCAGTGCGGGCGGGTTTCACTGAGCCGGGCCCACGAAGTGCACTCCGCAGGCAGGGCCGCAAAAAGGGAATCAAACGCCGTGCCAAGTGCCGGCTTCCGGTCTATGCGATTGATTCTATGAGGAAACATTGATGGGCCAGCACCTGGTCTGAATACCGCCGCTGGCCACCGCCCAAAGACCGGTCAGGGTTTAGAGATGCTGCACAAAAATTAGTCAGCTGGATTAGCGCAAAAACCTGCCCGCAGCCAGCGCGGGCAAGCTCTTTGGTTTGCGAGCGGCCGGCCGGACAGACAGTCGCGCTATTGCAGCGCCTCGCCGTGCTGGCTGACGTCGAGACCCATCACCTCGTCCTCTTGGCGCACACGCAACGGCACCAGGGCGCCGACCGCCTTGAGGATGATCGCGGTGAGGATGCCCGACCACAGGATGGTGACGACGATTCCATAAGCTTGCGCCAGTATCTGGCGGGGGTTGCCCTCGATCAGGCCATGGATACCGCCCGGCAATTCTGGGCTCGCCGATAGCGCGCCGACCGCCAGCACGCCGGCGAGCAAAGTGCCGGTCATGCCGCCGACGCCGTGCACGCCGAACACGTCAAGCGAGTCGTCATAACCGCATTTGATCTTGAGCCAGGTACAGGCCCAGAAGCAGACGGCGCCGGCGATCAAGCCGATCAGCACGGCTTGCATCGGCAGCACGAAGCCGGAGGCGGGCGTGATGGTGCCAAGGCCGGCGATGGCGCCCGAGATCATGCCGAGTACCGATGGCTTGCCGCGCGTCCACCACTCCAACACCATCCAGGTGAAGGCCCCGGTGCTGGCGGCAAGATGGGTCGCGACGATTGCCATGACGGCGCGCGAATTGGCGCCCAACGCGGAGCCGCCGTTGAAGCCAAACCAACCAACCCACAACAGCCCGGTGCCAATCACCGCCAGCGCCAAATCGAAAGGCGCCAGATTCTCGCGGCCGTAGCCGCGGCGCGCGCCGACTATGTAGGCCGCCACCAGTCCGGCGACGCCGGCGTTAAGATGCACAACCGTGCCGCCGGCGAAGTCGATCAGTCCGTAGCTGCCGAGGAAGCCGCCGCCCCACACCCAATGCGCGATCGGCACGTAGACCAGGATCAGCCACAAGGCGCAGAAGATGAGAAAGGCGGAGAAGCGCAAGCGGTCCGCGACCGAGCCCGCGACCAGCGCCACCGTAATGATGGCGAAGGTCATCTGGTAGATCATGAACAGGCTCTCGGGGATGGTCTTGGCCAAGGGCGAGATCGAGTCGGGCGTCATGCCGATGAGAAAGACGCGCTCAAACGAACCGATGAAGGCGCCTTCGCCGCTGAAGGCGAGCGTGTAACCGACGAACACCCACAGGATGGAAACGACGAATGTGGCGGCGAGCGATTGCGCCATGGTGGCGAGTACGTTTTTCTTGCGCACCATGCCGGCGTAGAACAGCGCGAGACCCGGGATCGTCATCATCAGCACCAGACCGGTAGCGCCGATCATCCAGGCGGTGTCGGCGCCGTCGATTTTTCCGGTCTGCGCGAGAGCCGGTGAAACGGTCAGCAGCGCGACAGCCGCGATTGCCGTCGCGGCGAGGCGTAAAGGCGCCCGTGTCATTGTTGTCCCCCCGATTGTCTTGCTAGAGCGCGCCGGTGTCGGTCTCGCCGGTGCGAATGCGCACGGCGTGCTCGAGCGGCGTGACGAAGATTTTTCCGTCGCCGATCTGCCCGGTCTTGGCGGCGGTCGCGATGGCGTCCATCACCTGCTCGAGCTGCTCGCTGGCGATCGCCACCTCGATGCGCAGCTTGGGCAGGAAATTGATGGCGTATTCGGCGCCGCGATAAATTTCCATGTGGCCCTTCTGCCGCCCATAGCCTTTGACCTCTGTCACGGTCATGCCGTGAATGCCGATGCGCGTGAGGGCGTCGCGCACCTCGTCGAGCTTGAACGGTTTGATGACCGCGATAACCAGCTTCATGGCTTCCTTTCCGGCGATGATTTTTTTCGTTGGCGCGTGACTTTTCCGAAAACCGGTGCCCATCCCCATTCGAGCCGGGGACAAACCTTTCGGGATCATGCGCCGCACAACAACGAACCCGCCCCGGCGGGCGCCGGCACGGGCGAATTTGCATAGGCTATCGACACACGGCCTAAAGATTAAGCGGGTTTATTGCGGCGCCCACAAGCAATCGCTGCGATAAAAGGCATTTTAGGACAGCAATATTGCCTTATTTGCCGAGTTCGGGCGCGGCGAGGCCGCGGTCGACGATTACAGCCGGCAGCTTGGCGCGCACCTGCTTTGCGCTCATCCCCGGCTTGATGCGCGGGTCATAGAGCAAGGTGAGCAAGGCGCGGTCATAAACCGTCAGGTAGCCGACCATGCGGTGCTGGTTGAGCGTGGTCCACGGATTGTGCTGGTCGTGGTTGGACAGGCCGAAGGCGTGCAACAGCTCGTGATAGGCACAGTCGAGGAAGACCTCGTTGCCCTTGTCGACGATGATGAAGGTGACCGAGCGCAGGATGTCGCCCTCGGGGCTCGACTTCACGCTGGTCATGCATTGCGGATCGGTGCGCCGGATGAAGGTCTGCGCCACCTTGGCGCCAAAGGCAGCACGCAGCGCAGACTTGAAATCCTTCTCGTCGATCAGCCGCACTTCTATGTCGGCGGGCGACGCGGTCACGAGGCTCAAGTGCAGGCTGGGAACCTTGCGCGCGTATTCCTCGACGATGCGCGCCGTCGTCGCGGCACGCTCGACGCTGCCGCCGGCGAATACGCGGGCACGGATCGGATGGTCGAAATGGCGGATGCCGCGCGGCGCCGCGCCGATGCGCAGATCGGAGCCGAAGGCCAGCGCCATGAAGCCGCGGCTCAATTCGGCAGCCGAGAAGCGCGTATATTCGCCTGGCGCGCCATGGAACGCGCCGGGCGGCGGTGATTGTTTGCCGGAGGCGGCGAGCGCCGGCGCCGTCATCGCGAATAGAGCGACGAATACCGCGATCAATCGTTTCATTACCACCGTGACACTACACGTGATGCTTGATGTTGTCCGAAAACCGTTTCCCATCCGGCGTTTGCGCCGGCGACAAGCTTTTCGGGAGGATGCGCTAAGACTCGCGTCGCCGGCGCACCAGGCCTTCCTGGGCGACGGAGGCGACCAGCGTGCCGTCGCGGGTGAATATTAGACCGCGGCCGAAGCCGCGCGAGCCATGCAGATTGGGTGAATCCTGCGCGTAAAGCAGCCATTCGTCGGCACGGAACGGCCGGTGCAGCCACAGCGCATGATCAAGGCTGGCGGCCATGAATTCCTTCTCGAACAGCGTATGCCCGTGCGGCACCAACGCGGAATCGAGCAGCCCCATATCGGAAATGTAAGCCAGCACGCATTGATGGATCGCCGGATCGTCCGGCAGCGGACCGGTGGTCTTGATCCAGACATGAAACCGGCCGTCGGGATATTTCTTGCCGAGGTAGCGCTCAAATTCGACCGGGCGCAGCTCGATCGGGCGCTCGCGCTCGTAATAGCGCCGCACCGGATCGGGCATGGTCGGCAGGATGTTCTTGCGCACTTCGGCCTCGTTCGGCAACTGCTCGGGCGGCGGCACCGTCGGCATTTTCGCCTGATGCTCGAGGCCGGGCTCGTCGGCATGGAACGACACCAGCATGGAGAAGATCGGATGGCCGTGCTGGCGCGCCGTCACGCGCCTTGTGGTGAAGCTCTTGCCGTCGCGGATGCGATCCACGTCGTAGATAATCGGCACCTTGGGATCGCCCGGCAGCAGAAAGTAAGCGTGCATGGAATGCGGCGGGCGGCTGGCATCGACCGTGCGCACGGCGGCGACCAGCGCCTGGCCGATCACCTGGCCGCCGAATACGCGCTGCCAGCCGACTTGCGGGCTGCGGCCGCGGAACAGGTTCACCTCGAGCGGCTCGAGGTCGAGGATGTTTAGAAGATCCTGCACGGCGGAGGACATGGGCGGCGCGCTTTCGTTCTTGGGCGGCCGTCAATGACGCTTGCGCATCGGGCGAAGTCAAGGCGGGATGGTGTGCAACACCCGCCAAAGAGATGGGCGGCAGATCGACTGCCGCCCCACTCATGTGCGCCACCAAGGGCGCGTCGGTCACGCTCGTTGCTAGATTGTGAAATACACGAGGCCGAGCACGACCACCGCCAGAACTACCCAGATCAGAATCTGGTTCTTGCTGTTGAGGGTATGGGTTTCGCTTGCCATTGAGTGTCCCTTCTTCCTGCGGGTCGCGGGCCGGACCGACCCGGTCCATGCACCCCGTAACTAATACTTTAGTCTAAGATGATGGCTATTTGTTGATTTGCGTCAAAAATCGTCATGACTGGCACAAGTGCCTGAATAGATTAGGATAGCAGCTATGGCGGCGGTGAAAAGCAAGCGGTGCGAGGTGGTGATCGGCGGGGGCGGCTTTGCCGGTCTGGCGCTGGCAATCGCGCTGCGCCAGGGCCTGGGCGAGGGTTTTGCGGTGACGGTTGCCGATCCGACGCTAGCGGCGGCGACATCCAACGACCCGCGCGCATCGGCCATTGCCGCCGCCGCGCGCCGGCTGTTCGAAGCAATCGGGGTCTGGGATGCGGTCGCGGAAGAAGCGCAGCCGATCCTCGACATGGTGGTGACCGACAGCAAACTCGAAGACGCGGTGCGGCCGACCTTTCTCACCTTCGGCGGCGAGGTGGAAGAGGGCGAGCCGTTCGCGCACATGATCGAAAACCGGCTGCTGGTCGACGCGCTTGTTACAAAAGCCAGGGCGCTCGGTGTCGATCTGCGCGCCACCGCGGTCAGGGGATTTGCCAATACCGCAAAGACAATCGACGTTGCGCTCACCGATGGGAGCGAGATTTCCGCGCGGCTCCTGGTCGGCGCCGACGGCGCGCGCTCGTCGATCCGCGAGCAGGCCGGCATCGCCTCGCATGGATGGAATTACGATCAGTCGGCGATCGTTTGCACGGTGGCGCATGAGCGGGAGCACGAGGGCCGTGCCGAGGAGCATTTCCTCCCCGCGGGGCCGTTCGCGATCCTGCCGCTCACCAGCAAACGCTCCTCGATCGTGTGGACCGAAAGCGCGCGCGAAGCGACACGCATCGTCGCGCTACCTGACGAAGAATTTCACGACGAGCTGGAGAAGCGTTTCGGCCTGCAGCTCGGCGACATTAAAGTAACGGGTGCGCGCCGCGCCTTCCCGCTCGGGCTATTCACCGCGCGTTCCTTCATCGGCGAACGGCTAGCGCTGGTCGGCGACGCCGCCCACATCATACATCCGATCGCCGGGCAGGGCTTGAACATGGGCCTGCGCGACGTGGCCGCGCTCGCCGAAGTTATCGCCGACGCCGCGCGGCTCGGGCTCGATGTCGGCGCGCCGGATGCCTTGGAGCGCTATCAGCGCTGGCGTCGCTTCGACACCATGACAATGGGCATTGCCACCGATGGATTGAATAGATTGTTCTCGAACCGGTCCGACGCGCTGCGGCTGATCCGCGATATCGGGCTTGGGCTGGTCGAGCGCATGCCGCCCTTGAAACGCATGTTCATCCGTGAAGCGGCGGGCTTCACCGGCGAGGTGCCGAAGCTGCTGCGCGGCGAGGTGCTGTAGGATTCTGGCGGGCGGCGTCTACGCTTCCCCTTCTCTCCTTGTGGGAGAGGGTATAGTGATAGCTGCAAAAGTAGGCCACCTGCTAGCCACCGCCGCAGACATTCGCGCCGTTGACTGCCCATCTACATGAGATCGTGTCGATGCAGTAATTTCTCATCCGCTGGTACAAAAAGCCAATACGTCGCTACCATGACCGAGCAATCTTTCAAGAGCCGACCGATTATCAATCTTTACAAAAAACTCATCGCTTTCGTCATCCTGGTCTTTCAAATTAAATCGATGATAGTTGGCGCGATCTTGCCTAATTATTGCTGCAGCCGTCATGAGTCGCTGCCCGCGCGAATTAAAATGATCCCTTTCACTGAGAAACGCTTGGTAGTTCTCTAACAATTGTTGAGCCCGACTCGGATTTGGTCCCAATACCGCTAGCCAGGCTGCTACGAACAAAATTAGTAGCGGGCGCATTGTCTGACACCTAGTGTTGCCTTTGTGGCCTATATTTATAGCGCAGAAGTTCAGGACGGTATTCGAAATGCATCGTATCGTAATGATACCAATAGCCTCCCCAGATAAAACCATGTTTTTCAAAGACACGTACGATCTGAATTGGAATTTGATTCTGCCATTTCGGCTCCCTTCGACTATTTAGCGCCCACCGCCAATAATTTGCATATTTTGCACGTGTATCGATCGCTGCTCCATAGGCATGCATCGATCTCGCACTGGACCCAGAAATTTTTCGGCAATTATAAGTGCCAGAGGTTGGCTTTAGATACTTGAAATAGTCAGTTGTTAATTCATCCAGATCATGCGAAACGGCTTCAAGAGCCTTATCAACACCGTTGACCGTTGTGATTTTGACGCTGCCGCCACGATGTTTGGGAAGCCATTCGATAGTTCGTAGCTTCCTAACTACTTCATTCTTCTTACAATCGCCGTACATGGCGACAAACAATGGCTCATAGCGAACTCGACCGGGGTCCGTATTTTTTGCAGGCTGCTTCGGAACTGTGCCGCTCGGATATGGAGTGTAAAACATATCATCGACATCCGGCTGTTCAATAAGTTGTTGAAATGTCTTGTCGGTTCGGTTATCCGAAATTCGGAACCGCTTGCCATTTCTTAATGTCAAAAACTTATTGTCGTAGCCGCTGATCGAGTTTGAATAGTAACTTACAAGCCCGTCCAAATATGCTTTTATGTCTGCCGGCGTGGCGCCATATTGATCATCAGCCCCGCTCGCAACTGCGGATAACGAGCTGGAAGATATCATACTTGCCAATGAAATTATTTTTCTAAAACGCATTGCCTATGTCGGGATGGGGATATGACGACTAATGCTATCCTAGATGTTTTCCAACCACCATCGCTTGATCGTACCACTGCATGTGAGCTGGCGGCTTTTGTACCAGCGGGAGAGAGATTTCTGCACCGGCATGATTTCATTTAGCTGGCGAGCCAAGGGCGCGAATGTCTGCAGCGCCGGCAGAGGCTAGCAGGCGGCCGACTTTCCCGGCTATCGCTATACCGTCTCCCACAGGGGGAGGAGGAAAGAGGGCAGGCGGATTGCCTGGAAGAATCGTCAACTCAGCGGAATGCTGCCGACGTGATCCTTGAACGGTTTGCGCGATGAAATCGCGTCGTACCAACGGTCGAGATGCGGCGTGACCGGGCGGCCGGGCACCAGTTGCCGGTAGCGGTAGCACATAACGCCGACCGGAATGTCGCCGTAGCAGAAGGCGTCGCCGGCGAGAAACTTGGTTTTGCCCAGTTGCGCGTCCATGATCTGCATGGCCGCGACCGTCCTGTCCTGCGCGGCCTTGATCGTCGCCAGGTCGCGCTTTTCCTCCGGCGTGCGGATCAGCCCCCAGAACGCCGGCGTGATCGCGGGGCCCACCACCGACAACTGCCAATCCATCCATTGGCTGGCGAGCGCGCGTTGATGAGCGTCCTTCGGCTCCAGGACGCCCGTCTTGTCATATATGCCGGCGAGATAGCGCACGATGGAATTGCTCTCCCACAGCAGGAAGCCGTCGTCTTCCTCCAGCGTAGGCACCAGGCCGTTCGGATTCATCGCCAAATATTTCGGCTCCTTGTTCTTGCCGAACGAGCCGCCGATATCGATGCGCTCGTGCTCGAGCTTGAGCTCGCCTACCGCCCACATCACCTTCTGCACGTTGGACGAGGTATTGCGGCCCCAGATCTTGATCATGCGTGGATTCCTGATTTTGTCGCGGCTGCTTTGAGTGGCAAGGGCGGACCGTTTAAGATTATTCTAGTTTGCGCGCTTCCTCCGGCAGCATGATCGGGATGCCGTCGCGGATCGGATAGGCGAGCTTGGCCTTGCGCGAGATCAGTTCCTGCTTGGCGGCGTCGTATTCGAGCGGGCCCTTGGTCAGCGGGCAGACCAGGATTTCCAGCAACTTGGGATCGACGTTGCCGGCGGGCCGTTCGGTGGGCGGGTCGGTGGGCATGGGGGCTCCAAATTCGTGATGCTTATAGCACGGACGAGCCATTTGCGCGCTTACCCTCTCCCCCGAGGCGAGAGGGAAAGAGAAACTGCCGCTCGGCCATGCCATAAGCGTGGGCTACTGTAACTGCGGCTCGCCCTCGGTGTTTTTCTTGGCGAGCTCGATCTCGGTGATGGCCACCAGGATTTCGGCGCGGGCCTTGAGATCCGGCGCTTCCAACAGCGCCTGCTTCTCGGCCGCCCCGTAGGGCGACATCATCGACAGCGCGTTGACCAGCGCCTCGTTCGGCGCGTTTTCTATGCCTTCCCAGTCCGCCTTCAGATCGTTGGCGTCGAGGAAGCCGCGCAGCGCGGTCAGCACCGCGTTGCGGTCGACCGCATTCTCGCCCTTGCGCGCCACGAAGTCGTCGGCGAACGGCGCAAAAGTGACCCGGCACTGGCGGTAAAGCGTGGCGACCTTCAACTCCTCTTCAACTTGGAAACGCGCCACGCCGGTGAGCTCGATCAAATAGCGGCCGTCGCCGCTCTCGGCCAGCTGGGTGATGCGGCCGACACAGCCGATCTTGTACAGCGGCGGCTTGTCGCCGTCGCCGTGGGCGGCGTCGGGCTGGATCATCCCGATCAGTCGGTGGCCATCGCGCAACGAGTCGTCGACCATGGCAAGATAGCGCGGCTCGAAAATGTTGAGCGGCATCTGCCCGCGCGGCAACAGCAGCGCGCCCGGCAATGGAAACACCGGAATGACTTGCGGCAGGTCGATCGGCCCGCGATATTGGGCGTTCATCGGCATGCGCGAACCTCCCTCGGCCTCATCCTGAGGAGGGCGCGCCGCGCCCGTCTCGAAGGATGGGGCCGCCCGCATCCTTCGAGACGCCCGCCTTCGGCGGGCTCCTCAGGATGAGGGCGGAGCAATTCAGCAAAAGCGTTGCAACACGCAAACTCACGAAAACAAAATCGACGACAGCCGCTTGCGGCCTTCTACCGCGGCCGGGTCAGCAAAACCCCAGGCCTCGAAGAACTGCACAAGCTGCTTGCGCGCCGCGTCGTCATTCCACTTGCGGTCATTCTTGACAATCGTCAGCAGGTGTTCGGCCGCCTCCGCGCGCCTGCCCTTGGCGTTGAGCGCGGTGGCGAGATCGAAGCGGGCCTGATGGTCGAGCGGATTGGCGGCGAGTTTCGCCTCCAGCTCGTCGACCGGTCCGACGGATTTGGCCTGCTCGGCGACTTCGAGCGCGGCGCGGGCGGCGGCGACCGGCGCCTCGTTCTGCTTGCCATCCGGCACCAGCGCCAGCGTCTGCTTGGCCTGCTCGAGCGCGCCGGTCTCCACATAACAGCGCGCAAGGCCGGCGAGCGCCGGCACATTGCCGGCGTCTTGCGAAAGCAGCTGCGCATAGACTTCCGCGGCGGCGCTGGCGTTACCTTCGGCCAAGGCGGCGTCGGCGGCTTCCAGCAGGTTCTTGTCGGCGGAAACGATCTTATCCTTGGTCAGCCGCTCCAGGAACGCGATCACCTGACTCTCGGGCAGCGCGCCCATGAAGCCGTCGACCGGCTGGCCGTTGGAGAAGGCGATCACGGCCGGGATCGACTGGATGCCCATCTGCCCCGGGATCGCCGGGTGCTCGTCGATGTTCATCTTGACCAGCTTGACCTTGCCCTTGGCCGCCTTCACCGCCTTTTCCAGGATCGGCGTCAGCTGCTTGCAGGGGCCGCACCAGGGCGCCCAGAAATCCACCAGCACCGGCTGCTGCTTGGATTCCTCGATCACGTCCTTGACGAAGCCTTGCGTGGTGGTGTCCTTGACCGCCTCGGGCGCCGCCGTCATTCCCCCGCCGTTTTGCAGCATTTTACCTCGCTTGATCAGGCACTCACGGTTCCATGCTGGATTAAATGGTCATCCGGGCGGCGATTGCAATTGGTTCAGGCGCCGCCGGCGGGGCGTCCGGACAGGCGCTCGATGCGGGGCGCGTGGCCGGTAGATTTGAGAAAATTCACCAGATCGTCGCGCTTTAGCGAGGTGGTCATGGTGTTGACCAGCGGGTGGAAGTTGATCGTCTCGTGCGCCATCAAGGCGGCATCCAGCACCACGCTGACGCGGCCCTCCGTGTCGTTGATGGCGCCGAACGGCGTCACGGCGCCGGGCTCGACGCCCAGCACCTCGCGCAACAGATTGGGCGCGCCGAAGGAAAAGCGGCCATGGGCGCCGAGCCGCCGGTGCAGGCCTTTCAGCTCGATGTCGGCGTCTTCCTCCGCCACCACCAGGTAGAGCTCATATTTCTTGTCGCGCAGGAACAGGTTCTTGGTGTGGCCGCCGGGGATCTGGCCGCGCAGGGCTCTGCTCTGCTCGACCGTGAACAGCGGCGGGTGCTTGATCGTCGCATGCGCGATGCCGAGCTTATCGAGCGCGGCGAACAGCTGGTCGGGGGTGGTGGCCATCGGAACCGCGGTTCTTGCAATTCGCGCCAGGTATACCTGCCCATAAAGCGCGGCGAAAGCGCGCCGGAAATACCCGGTTGCTGCCGTTAACGGCCGCTTTTGCCCGCGGTTGCAAGGGCCCGGGCTTGTGGCTATAGGAACGCCTTGGCGGCCGGTATCGCGTTTTTCCGGCCTGATACTAAGTATCTGCCGGATGCGGGTGTAGCTCAGGGGTAGAGCACGACCTTGCCAAGGTCGGGGTCGAGGGTTCGAATCCCTTCGCCCGCTCCAATACTTAGCTCGATTTTTGAGATTGAAATTTTCCCTCGGGGTAACGCCGGGGTAACAAACGCGATGAAGCGCAAATCGCCTAGCGCGCCCCGCGTTAAACGTGAACGAACTCTCTTAGCAATTGAGGACCTTCCCTGATGACGATCATCGATTCCCAGGTCCACGCTTATGAGGCGAACACTCCGAAGCGACCCTGGGCCACGGTGCCGAACTGGCCCGATCACGTTACGGGTGACGAGATGGTGGCGGCGATGGACAAGGTCGGCGTCGACGGCGCGATCTTCATCTCCGCTTTTTCCATGTACCGCTACGACGCGAGCTATGCGGTGGAGGTGCAGCGGGCCCATCCCGATCGGTTCGCGATCGTCAAGCCGGTCGATCCGGACGATCCAGCCGTGGGCGATATCATCGCCGACTGGAAGCGGACACCGGGCACGGTCGGCATCCGCATCATGTTGACGAAGGACAGGCAGAGCGATCCGGATCAACCGGGCCTCGACCGCATCGCGCGCGCGGCGGTAAAGCACGACTTTCCGGTCAACATCCTGTGCTGGGACAACGTGGATGCGGGCAGGACGTTGATCGACCGCCACCCCGATACGCGCTTCATCATCGATCATCTGGGCATCCTGCAGCCCCGCACGCCACCGGCCCCGCCACAGCCGTGGGCCGACCTGCCGAAGGTGCTGGACCTTGCCAAGCGCAAGAACGCGGTAATCAAGGTGAGCGGCGCCTGCACGCTGTCGCGGGAACCGTATCCATTCCTGGACATCTGGGATCCGCTCGCCCGCGTGTTCGATGCCTGGGGTTTCGACCGCTGCCTGTGGGGCACGGACTGGACACGTGCATACGCCGTCGTCAACTACCAGCAGGCCCTCGAGCCCTTCGTCAAGACCGACCGCCTGAGCGACAGTGAGCGGGCGATGCTGATGGGCGGCGCGTGCGCCAAAGCCTATCGTTGGTTTCCGAAGAAAGGGTGAGGCTAGTCACCATCCCCGTGCAGGAATTCAGCGCTTTCCGGACTTCGTCTTTTCAGAATCTGCTTCAGCCAGGAATTGCCTTGCCAAGGTCGGGGTCGAGGGTTCGAATCCCTTCGCCCGCTCCAAGACTTAGCCAAGTTTCGGCGATCCAAATTTCGAATAGGGATATCGAGTGGGGTATCAAGATATTCCGCTATGGCGCGTGCGTCCCGACCTTGACTTCATGTTTCGGCTGGCGGCCGCGCCGGTTAAGTAGATAGTCGACTTCTTCAATTCGCTTTTCGGAGAGCTCTGCTTGTTCGGCATAAAAAGGCCAATTGTCGACGGCCGCGCATACCTGCTCATAGATTTCTTCGGCATCCCCTTTCGAAATCGATGCCCGCGCAGCTTCGGCGAAGATATGTTTGTGACTCGGGTCTTTGCCTTCGCCAGCAACGGCTAGGCTGTGCTGGCCGCCAGGACCCGCCGAAAGTGTCAGATCGTATGCGGGCGTCGGCTTCCAATTGCCGTCAGCATCCATTTCGAAGGCGTGGTTCTTCGAGTGGTCGTCGCGATTTCGCGCGGCTACATTGAAGGCCATTCGCCTGAAGACTTGCTGGACATGTTCGTCCTGGCGCGTCAAGGAGCGCACGACTTTTAGTAAAGTTTCGTAGTCAATCTGGGGCACGTTGTGATCGACTTCAAGAAGGCCGCTCGCGGTCTGGACGTGCACTCTTCCTTTCGACGTCCTGTCGAATCTGCGTACTGCGAAGTATTTACCTTTCTCCGCCTTCAATAGCTTTGTTTCGGGCATGTCTATGCGGGCCGCCTTCGCCATAAGAGAGTATGCATACTCCTCCGGCCCGATCTCGGTATGATCGTTCGACCTTGACTTGAACTTCACAATCCAGGGTTCGAACCCTTTTGGCAATGTCTTGCCGACGTCTGACATCATTCGGCCGGTAGACGGATTTTTGCCGACCATCACCTTCGGCCGTGCGCCTCCCGATGAGCCTTGCATTTCGTGCAGACGATCGACATCAGCCTCATCAAACTCCTCCTGAATCTTCTCGGCCTGTGCCGCGAGCCAGTCGAGATCGATCTCATCGCCGGTTTTCGGGTCCCTGAATACGTTTGCGGGTTCGTAACGCAGCGCGCCCATCCCGCGCGTGCCGACGTAGGTGAGGCGGTCGACCGGGGTCAGATCATCCTTGTTAAAGTTATATTGGCGAAGCAGACCATCGAGAAGCCAGCGGCCCCAACCGTCCGGCAAACTGTCGTTGAAAAGGCCGTGAAGTCCTCCGAAGGGCGTTGGCGGTGCCGACGCCGCGCCGCCTCTCAAGGGTAGTTTGTAGGGAGAAATCGGAAGACCACGCGCTATGAAACCTTGGCTGAATTCGAAGTACGCGCGGTTGTCCCGACTGCTCCAAGCTAAATTGCCTACTGGCATCACTTGGCCTTCAAGGTCGAGGGAGACCGAAAGCTTTTCGACGTTTTTGTATCTCTGAAAGCCACTCATTTGCGGCGGCCTCGAACCCGTTGCCTCTTTTCGATGATGTCATCGATCGACTTGTAGGGACGCGGCGGGAACAGTTCATCGAATTCCCGCTCGGCGCCCAACGCGAAGGCGATGACCAATAGAAATTCGATCGAAGCATCACCGGTTTTTTCAAAATGCTTAAGGGTCCCCAAGCTGACATTTGCGCGCCGAGAAAGGCCCTCTTGTGTTAGATTGGCCTCCAGCCTTCTTTGTTTGGCCCGCCTCCGAAGCCCCTCCTTTATTTCAAAGGGGGAAGCCAATTTAAGGGGTAGTGTATTATCCACAATTTTGTCATTCATAGTATAATAGATAATATATTATCTGTTAAATGTCAATCCTCTGTAACCGTTGGGCGTTTCCTTCGCCGTCTCAATGCCCGTGCAGGTAGATGGCGTAGGCGGCAAACAGATAGACCAGCAGCAGCGACAGGCTGACCCAGCCGATGGTGCCGCGCACGCGCGTCTCCGGCTTGAACAGCAGCGCCACGATGAAGATGCCGGACATGATGGCGGCGGCGAAGGCGGTGACCGCGTGCGCCGGCGACACCGCGCCCAAGAGCGGGCCTTGGCGGTAGAAGATGTCGTCCAGCCCCAGGATCAGGATATCGAACAGGTTGCTGCCCAGCAGGTTGCCGATCGCCATGTCGACGGCACCGAGCCGCAGAGCGCACACCGTCACCACCAGTTCCGGCACCGAGGTAGCGCCGGCGATGAACAGTGTGCCGACGAAGCTGGTGCGCCAGCCCATGACGTCGGCGAGCTCGTTGCCGATGAACGGCAGCCATGAGCCGGCGGCGACCACCACCATCGCCGCCGCGCCGTAGCGAATGAACGCCGTGCGCAGCGTGACGTCGTGCTCCTCCTTGATGATCGGCGGCGGCCGCGGCGTGCGGCGCTCATAGACAAAGGCCGCTCGTATCGCCACCAGATAGAGCACGATAATGAATGGCGTGTAGCCGCTGATGTGCAGGACCTGCACGTTCAGCGCCTCCTGGCTGAGCAGCAGGAAGGCGCCGGCCGCGCCGATCAGGATGACGCCGAAGCCGGCGGTCAACACGTGGCCCTGGTCGATGCGCCGGTACATCGGCTCCTCGCGGCTCAATTCGTCGAGCAGCACCAGCATCACCAGATTGAACACGCAGCTGCCGAGCGCGTCGCCGACTGCGATGTTGGGCGCGTGAGCGACGGTGACCGAGCTGATGCCGGTGAACAATTCGGGCAGCGAGGTGGCGGTGGCGAGCAGCACCAGCCCGATCCACGAGCGCGACAGGCCGGTCAGCCGCGCAATGACGTCGCCGTAATGCGTGAGCACCGGGCCGGCCATGCCGATCAAGGCGGCGCAGAACGCGAATTCCAGCCAAGGCAACAGGATTGCGGTCATGCCTCAAGCCCTTGATCGCCACGCCGCCAGCATGAGCATGACGGTTTGCGTCACCACCATCGGCGTGGCGCTCAACGCAATGATGATAGCCCACATCGTGGCGGTGGGCGGCGCGAGATGTAAAACATGCGCGACCGGCGGCAGATAGGGCGGCACCGCCAGCAGCGCCGTGCATAGGGCAAGCGACGCCCACAGCCAAGGATTGCGGGTGACTTCGTTGTACAGCAGTTGTGAGCGCGGACGGCGCATATCGAAGACGTGCCAGAGCTGCGCGAAGGCCAGCGTGAGGAAAGTGACGGTGATGACCGAGCGGCTGTCGAGCTCGAGCCAAAGCCGCGCCAGCGCCAGCGCGCCGAAAGTGCCGGCGGTCAGCACCAGGCTTTGCAGCACAATGGTGCTCCAGTGCGTGCGGGCGAGGATCGGCTCCTTTGGGTCGCGCGGCGGGCGCTTGAGAATGTCGCGGTCGCCTTCGCCCATGGCGAGCGCGAAAGCCGGGAACACGTCGGTGACGAGATTGAGATAGAGGATCTGCAGCGGCAGGATCGGCAGCGGCAGCGTGGAGAGAATGGCCAGGCCCACCACCAGCACCTCGCTCAAGTTGCAGGATAACAGGTAAGCGACAAAGCGGCGGATGTTGCCGAAGATGACCCGGCCCTCGCGGATCGCCTTGATGATGGTGGGGAAGGCGTCGTCGAGCAGGATCATGGCGGCGGCCTCGCGGGCCACGTCGGTGCCGCGCAGGCCCATGGCGACGCCGATATCAGCCTGACGCAGCGCCGGCGCGTCGTTGACGCCGTCGCCGGTCATGGCGACGATCTCGCCGGCGGCCTGATAGGCGCGCACTAGATCGAGCTTTTCGCTCGGGCTGACGCGCGCGAAAATGCCGACGTCGAACAGCGCGCCGTTCTTGCCGTTGGCCATGCGCGCGACCTGCGTCCCTTCGACGACATTGGCGGCGGTGTGACCGAGGCCGATGGCACGGCCGACGCTGCGCGCGGTCACCGCGTGATCGCCGGTGACCATGACCACGCGGATGCCGGCTTGCTGGCAGTCCTGGATTGCTTGCGGCACGTCGGCGCGTGCCGGATCCTCCAGCGCGATCAGACCGACAAAGGTCAGCCGCTCATAGGGCGCGGCGTCCGCCTGTGCGCCGGTCTTCATGGCGCAGGCCAGCACGCGCAGCCCGTGATGGCCGAGATGTTCGACGCGGGCGTGCCATTCGCTACGCATGGCGTGGTCGAGCGTGAGCTCGCCGTCTTCGGCAATCACTTTGTCGGATGCGGCCAGCACCGCTTCCGGCGCACCCTTGACCGCAAACAGAAAGAAGTCGGCGCGGCGATGCACGGTCGCCATCATTTTGCTAGCGGTGTCGAAGGCTTCCTTGTGCACGATCTGGCTGCGCTGCAACAGCGCCGTGCGCTGCAGCCCGGCGAGGAAGCCGGCGCGCAGTAGCGCCAACTCCATGGGATCGCCGCTGCCTTCCTCGTCGGCGCGGTCGAGCGCGGCGTTGTTGCAAAGTACCGCGATCTCCAAGAGCAGCGAGAGCTGCGCGTCGTCGCCGAGCTGCATTTGTTCGCCATCGGCGGCATCGAGCTCGATCTCCCCGCTCGGCACCCAAAGCCGGCGCACGGTCATGCGGTTTTCGGTGAGTGTGCCGGTCTTGTCGGTGAGAATGACCGTGGTGGCGCCCAGTGTTTCCACCGCGGAGAGCCGCTCGATCAGCGCGTTCTGCCGCGCCATGCGCCACATGCCGCGCGCCAGCGCCAGCGTGGCGACGATCGGCAGGCCTTCCGGGATTGCTGCCACCGCAAGCGCGATGGCCGCTTCGACCATCAGAAAGGCCTCCTTGCCGGTGGTCAGCCCGACGCCGGCGATCAGCGCGGTGAGGATCAAAGTGGCCCAGACCAGCTGACCGGACAGCCGCGCCAGCTTTTTTTCCAGCGGCGACGAGCCAGGCTCGGCTTCCTCGACCAGCTGCGAGACGCGGCCGAGCTCGGTCGCAAGACCGGTCGCCGTCACCACGGCGACGCCGCTGCCGCGGGTGAGGGCGGTGCCCTTGAACAGCATCGATGTGCGTTCGGCCAGCCGCGCGCCGCCGGCGACGGCGTCGGTCGTCTTGTCGACCGCGACCGATTCGCCGGTCAGCGTCGATTCGTCGGCGGCCAGATTGGACGCCTCCACCAGCCGCATGTCGGCCGAGATGGCGTCGCCGGCTTCCAGCAGCACGATGTCGCCCGGCACCATCTGCTCGACCGTGATGATACGGGCATGGCCGTCGCGCCGCGCGCGCGCCGAGCGCCCGCCGAGCGCGCGCAGCGCCTCGATCGAGCGCGCCGCCTTCAGCTCGGTGAGAAAGCCGATCAACGCGTTGACCGCGAGCACAACGGCGATGGCGGCGCCTTCTTCCAATTCGCCGAAGTAGAAGGCGAGCGTCGCCGCGGCGCCGAGCAGATAGACCACCGGGCTGTGGAACTGATGCAGCAGCACCGCCAAGGCGCTGGCCTTGCGCCGCGACACGATGGTATTCGGCCCGTAGATTTGGAGCCGGCGCTTTGCTTCCTCGTCGGCAAGCCCGCTTGCGGCCGAGACGCCAAAATGCGCCAGCACCTCGTCGGCGGGCTGCGCCTGCGGCGCGTCGGGCTGTTTTTGCGATGTTTCGACTATGGCCATGCCAATCCCGTGTGCGCCCCGGGTTATCCGTCAACTGACGGCGAAAATATTGAAATGTCTTGGGAAACACTTGACCCATGTCAACGCGACCGATCGCCGTCATGGCGATCATAATGTGGCAATAGATGTATTGATAAATGACGGCAGAAGGACGACTTGAACGAATAGGTAGATTCGAGGAGCGTAATCGATGCTGGTACCGGACGATCCGCGGGCACCGCGGACCTTCAAACTGACCTCGGTCGAGGACTACGAGCCGCTGGTCGGCACCGAAACGGTTGAGCGGCTGCTCAAGAAGGTGGAGGCGCTGCGCGACCTCCACGTCGTCAACGTCAACTCGACCTATTACGGCGGCGGCGTTGCCGAGTTGCTGTCCTCGCTGACGCTGCTGATGAACGCGTCGGGGATCAAAACCGGCTGGCGCGTGATCGAAGGGCGGCCGGATTTTTTCAGCGTCACCAAGAAAATGCACAATGCCTTGCAGGGCGCCGACATCAACCTCACCGACCTGAAGGTGCAGATCTACGAGGAGGTGGTGTTCGAAAACGCGGCGCGCCTGCATCTCGATCATGACGTGGTGATCGTGCACGACCCGCAGCCGCTGCCGCTGATCCAGCACTTCCGCAAGAAGGCGCCCTGGGTGTGGCGCTGCCATGTCGATTTGAGCCAGCCGCACCCCGACGTCTGGGACTACCTCGCGCCGCTGGTCGAGCAATATGACGCAGTGGTGATGTCGTTGCCGGAATACGCGCAGAAGCTCGGCACGCCGCAGCGTTTCATCATGCCGGCAATCAATCCGTTCTCCACTACCAACATGGAATTGTCCGAGGCCGAGATCACCGACCGCTTCGCCCACTACGACATCCCGACCGACCTACCGCTGGTGGTGCAGATCTCGCGCTTCGACAAGTGGAAGGACCCGAAAGGCGTGATCGACGCTTTCCAAATCGCGCGCAAAAAGGTGGACTGCACGCTGGTGCTGGTCGGCAACGTGGCAACCGACGATCCGGAGGGTCAGGAGGTATTCGCCTCGATATGCCGGTGCGCCGAGGACCGCGTCCGCATTCTCTCGGTACAGGACACCGCCCTGGTCAACGCGCTGCAACGCCGCGCCGCGGTGGTGCTGCAAAAATCGATCCGCGAAGGCTTCGGCCTGACCGTTACCGAGGCGATGTGGAAAGGTGCCGCGGTGATCGGCGGCAATGTCGGCGGCATCAAGCATCAGATCGAGGACGGCGTGAACGGCTATTTGGTGGATAATGTCGAGGAGGCGGCGGAGCGCATCGTCGCGCTGGTGGGGGATCCTGCTTTGCGCGAACGACTGGGGCGCAAAGCGCGCGAGAGCGTGCGCAGCCGCTTCCTGATGCCGCGCCTGATGGAAGACTGGCTCGATCTTATCGGCTCGTTCGAGCCGCGGTTCCAGCTCAAAGGGGCGGCGCAGCGCTGACGTCAGGAGAGTGCCATGAGCGCAGATAGCCCGCATGTTCTCTGGTTCGAAAAGGTCGGCCGCGGCGATGTGGCCCGCGTCGGCGGCAAGAATGCCTCGCTTGGCGAGATGGTCGCCAATCTCGGCGGCAAGGGCGTGCGCGTGCCGCCCGGCTTTGCCACCACGGCGCAAGCCTATTGGCGCTATGTCGAAGCCAACGGGCTGAAGCAGAAGATTGCCGCGGCGCTCGGTGATCTCGCCGCCGGCAAGGCGAGCTTGGCCGAAACCGGCAATGCGATCCGCGGTTTGTTCCTGAAAGGCGAATGGCCGGCGGAAACCGCCGAGGCGATCCGCGCGGCTTATGCCGAATTGTGCAAGCGCGCCGGCAAGACGGAAGTGGATGTCGCGGTGCGCTCCAGCGCGACCGCCGAAGACCTGCCCGACGCCAGCTTCGCCGGTCAGCAGGAAACCTATCTCAATATCCGTGGGGACGCCGCGCTGCTCGACGCCTGCCGGCGCTGCTACGCTTCGCTGTTCACCGACCGCGCCATCAGCTACCGCCAGGTCAAGAACTTCGATCACATGAAGGTCGCGCTCTCGATCGGCGTGCAGCGCATGGTGCGCTCGGATCTCGGCGGCTCCGGCGTCATGTTCTCCATCGACACCGAGTCTGGATTCGACAAGGTCGTCCTGATCAACGCCGCCTGGGGACTGGGCGAAAACGTGGTGCAGGGCGCCGTCGATCCGGATGAATACATCGTATTCAAGCCGCTGCTGCCCGACCCCGCGCTCACGCCGATCGTCGAGAAAAAATGCGGTGAGAAGGCCAAGAAAATGATCTATGCGCCGCAGGGCGAGCGCCCGACCAAGAACGTGCCGACGTCGAAGGCGGAACGCTCAGCTTTCGTGCTGGCGGACCCCGACATTCTGCAACTCGCGCGCTGGGCGGTCGTGATCGAGCAGCATTACGGCCGGCCCATGGACATGGAATGGGCCAAGGACGGCGAGAGCGGCGACGTGTTCATCGTGCAGGCGCGGCCCGAGACGGTACAGTCGCGCCGCAGCGCCAGCGCCTTCCGCAGCTATCGCATCAAGTCGAAGGGACGAAAGCTGGTCAGCGGCTTGAGCATCGGCGATGCCGTGGTGACCGGCCGCGTTTGCATCATTGACAGCCCCAAGCAGATCGATCGCTTCGTCGATGGCGCCGTGCTGGTGACGCAGACGACCGATCCGGACTGGGTGCCGATCATGAAGAAGGCGGCCGCGATCGTGACCGATCACGGTGGGCGCACCTCGCACGCGGCCATCGTCAGCCGCGAATTGGGCTTGCCGGCGGTGGTCGGCACCGAAAACGCAACGCAGGTCCTGCACGACGAGCAGGAGGTCACCGTCTCCTGCGCGGAAGGCGACGAGGGCTTCATCTACGAGGGCAAGGCCGATTTCGAATCGCGCGAGATCGATTTCAGCACGACGCCGGCCACCCGCACCCAGGTGATGCTCAATCTGGCCAATCCGGCGGCGGCGTTCCGCTGGTGGCGCATCCCGGCCGACGGCGTGGGGCTGGCACGCATGGAATTCGTGGTCAGCAATCACATCAAGGTGCACCCGATGGCGCTGGTGCACTTCGACGCTCTCAAAGACACCGAGGCCAAGGCGCAGATCGCCGACCTGACCGCCCGATTTGCCGACAAGGAGGAGTACTTCGTCGACCGGCTGGCGCGCGGGCTGGGGCGGATCGCGGCGGCGTTCCATCCCAAGCCGGTGATCGTGCGCATGAGCGACTTCAAGACCAATGAATATGCCGGCCTGATCGGCGGCGCCGAATTCGAGCCGAAGGAAGAGAACCCGATGCTCGGCTTCCGCGGCGCCTCGCGCTACTACTCGCCGCGCTACAAGGAAGGATTCGCGCTCGAATGCCGCGCCATCCATCGGCTGCGCGAGCAGATGGGATTCGGCAATGTGATCGTCATGATCCCATTCTGCCGCTCGATCAAGGAGGCCGACCGCGTGCTGGCGGTGATGGCGGCGAATGGGCTCAAGCGCGGCGAGAACGGCTTGCAGGTCTATGTGATGTGCGAGATCCCCTCCAACGTCATTCTGGCCAAGGAATTCGCTCAGCGCTTCGACGGTTTCTCCATCGGCAGCAACGATCTGACCCAGCTCACCCTCGGGGTCGACCGCGATTCATCCGAGCTTGCCGGCCTGTTCGACGAACAGGACGAAGCGGTGAAATGGATGATCCACAGCGTGATCGAGGCGGCGCACCGGGCCGGCGCCAAGGTCGGCTTGTGCGGCCAGGCGCCGAGCGATCATCCGGAATTCGCCGAGTTCCTGGTCGATTGCGGCATCGATTCAATCTCGGTGAGCCCGGACAGCTTCGTCGCCGTCAAGCAGCGGGTCGCCGCCCGCGAAGCCGCCACGCCGCGCCCGCGCGCGCGGGCGCGCGGTTAGTCCCGGCGGCATGTCGGAGCTAAGACAGGACCGCACCACCGGCTCGTGGGTCATCGTCGCGCCGCAGCGCGGCCGCCGCCCGCAAATGCGCGAGCACGGCGAACGTGCGCAACTGCGGCCGCGCTTCGATCCGGCATGCCCGTTCTGCCCAGGCAACGAAGCGCAGCTTCCGGGCATCGTCGCCGAGACGCCGGCGCAAGATGCGCCGGGCTGGCGCCTGCGCGTCGTTCCCAACAAGTTTCCCGCCGTGCAGCTTCAGCCGCCGCCGTTTGTCGGCGGTGATCATCAGGCGCGGCCGGGGCATGGCGTGCACGAAGTCATCATCGAAAGCCCCTGGCACGACACCGAGCCTGCTACTATGAACGCGAGCGAGCTGACCGCGGTCGTGTCCGTCTACCGCGAGCGTTCGCGGATATTGCTCGAGCAGGATGATACCGAGGCCGCAATCCTGTTCCGCAATTACGGGCAGCGCGCCGGCGCTTCGCTGACGCATCCGCATGCGCAGATCATCGCGCTCGATTTCGTGCCGCCGAAACTCGCCGCTATGGAAGACTGGTCCAAGCGGTACCACAGCCAGCACGGCGCCTGCGCGCTATGCGAAGAGCTTGCCATCGAGCGCAAGACCGGCACGCGCATCGTCGATGAGAACGAACACTTCGTTGTGCTGGTGCCCTACGCCGCCGAGCATCCATGCGAGCTTTGGGTGGTGCCGAAGCAGCACCAGGCCGCGTTCACCGCGCTCGCCGATGACGTGCTCGGCGATTTTGCCAGGCTGCTCGGCCGCGCCCTGCGGCGGCTGCGCATTGCCTTGGACGATCCGCCTTACAATTTCGTGATCGATTCCGCGCCGAAGGGCGAGGACGCAGCGCCCCACTTGCATTGGCGCCTGCGCCTGGTTCCCGACATCGTCACCTGGGGCGGATTTGAACTCGGCGCCGGCTTGCCCATCAACCCTTCAAGCCCCGAAGACGACGCGGCGTTGTTACGTGATGCGCCGGTGGCAATTGTTCGCTAAGACTCCGTCATCGCTGCAGAGCGGGCAGGATTTTGCATGAAGGGCATGGCAATAGGACTGGTCGCGGATATTGGAGCCACCAATACGCGGCTCGCCTTGGTGGAGCCAGGCGGCGCGGTTGTTCGTACGCGCGTGGCGGCGACCGACGACTACGCGTCCTTGAGCGAGGCCATCGAGGAATATCTCGCCACCGAAGCCCCGCCGGTGAAGCCGACGCTGGCAGTGCTGGCGGTGGCGGCGCCGGTGACCAGCGATACGGTGACGATGACCAATAACCCGTGGGCATTTTCGGGTGAGGCGATGCGCAAGCATTTCGGCTTTACGGAATTGCGGGTGATCAACGATTTCGCCGCCAATGCGCTGGCCGTGCCGCATTTGACTGCCGCCGACCGCACGCAAATCGGCGGCGGCGCGCCGGTCAAGAGTGCGCCCATCGGCGTGATCGGGCCGGGCAGCGGACTTGGGGTGAGCATTTTGATTCCGAATGATGGTGGCGTCGTGCCCATCCAAGGCGAGGGCGGCCACGTCACCATGGCGCCGGCCGACGCGCGCGAGTCGGCGGTGCTCGATCTCATGCGGGCGCGCTTCGATCATGTCTCGGCCGAGCGCTGCTTGTCCGGCCCCGGGCTCATCAACCTTTACAACGCGCTGTGCGAGCTCGCGGGCGAGCCGGCGGCCCCGCTCACCGCCGCGCAGATCACCGATCCGCATACCGAAGACGAGGAACCGCGCGCCCGCGAGGCGACCGCGATATTCTGCGCCATGCTCGGCACCATCGCCGGCAATCTGGCGCTGACCATCGGTGCGCGCGGCGGCATCTATATCGCCGGCGGCATCGTGCCCAAGCTGGGCGACAAGTTCGCGCAGTCGGACTTCCGGGCGCGCTTCGAGGCCAAGGGCCGCTTCGACAGCTATCTGGCGTCGATCCCGACCTACGTGGTGACCCATCCGGAGCCCGCACTGCTGGGCGCGGCCAGGCTTTTGCAGCAATTGTGATACGTCAAATTGCGGTCGGGCACGACTCGCTAGACCAAGCCGACTTTCGATTGGCAAGCCGATGTCCATCCGCAATCTCGACAAGATGTTCGCCCCGCGCTCAATCACGGTGATCGGCGCGTCCGACAAGCCGAACTCGGTCGGCTCCGCGCTGATGGCCAATCTGCTGCGGGCCGGCTTTGCCGGGCCGGTGCTACCGGTCAATCCGAAAACGGCGGCGGTACACGGCATCATGGCCTATGGCGACGTGAGCAGCCTGCCGTTGACGCCCGATCTTGCCGTCATCGCCACGCCGCCCGACACCGTGCCGCCGCTGATCGCCGAGCTGGGGCGCCGCGGCACCCGCGCCGCCGTCATCCTCACTGCGGGCTTTGCCGAGGGTGAAGCCAAGGTCGGCAAGGACCGTGCGGCCGAGTTGCTCGCCGCCACGCGGCCGCATCTGTTGCGCATCGTCGGTCCCAACTGTCTCGGCATCGCGGTCCCGGGGATCGGCCTCGACGCTACCTTCGCGCCCGCCGCGGTCCTGCCGGGCAATATTGCGTTCCTGACCCAGTCGGGCGCCATGGCGACCACGGTTCTGGATTGGGCGCTGCCGCGCGGCATCGGCTTTTCGGCCATCGTCTCCATGGGCGACATGGCCGACGTCGATTTCGGCGACCTGCTCGATTATTTCGCGCTCGACGAGGCGACCAATGCGATCCTGATCTATGCCGAAGCGGTGACGCAGGCGCGCAAGTTCATGTCGGCGGCGCGGCGCGCCTCCCGCATCAAGCCGGTGATCGTCGTGAAGGGCGGCCGCGCCGACGAAGGCGCGCGCGCAGCCGCCTCGCACACCGGCGCGCTGGCCGGTGCCGACATTGTCTACGACGCGGCGTTCCGGCGCGCCGGCATGCTGCGCGTCAATGAGCTGGAGGAATTGTTCGATGCCGCCGCGACCTTGGGCCGCATGGCGCCGCAGCGCGGCGACCGGCTGGCCATCGTCAGCAATGGCGGCGGAGCCGGCGTGCTGGCCACCGACCGGCTGATCGCGGAAGGCGGTAGGCTGGCCGAACTCAGCGCCGACACCATGAAGAAGCTCGACGCGGTGCTGCCGACGACCTGGAGCCGCGCCAATCCGGTCGACATCATCGGCGATGCCGATGCCAAGCGCTATGGCGATGCGGTCGGCATTCTCATGGCGGATGCCGATGTCGACGCGCTACTGGTGATCTATTGCCCGACGGCGGTGGGTTCGTCCGAGGATGCCGCCAGGGGCCTGATCGGCGCGCTGGCGAAGCCGGATGCGCGCAAACAGAACGTGTTCGCCTGCTGGATGGGGCAGGCCAACGTCGCGCAAGGGCGCGCCGCGCTGGCGGCGGCGCAGGTGCCGGACTTCGAGACGCCGGAGCGGGCGGTACGCGCCTTCATGTATCTGGTGCGCTACCGGCAAAGCCAGAACCTGCTGCTGGAGACGCCGGACTCGCTGGCGCCGCCGCCGCCCGCCGATATCGAGTGTGCGCGCGGCCTGATCAAGCAGGCGCTCAACGACAGCCGCGAATTGCTCGATCCGGCCGAGGTGGCGGGGTTTCTGGCCTGCTACGGCATCGCGTTTGTCCGCACTGAAAACGTCAAAGATGCGAAAACCGCGGGCGAAGTCGCCGCAAAAATCAACGCGCCGGTGGCGCTCAAGATCCGCTCGCGCGACGTGATCCACAAATCCGACGTCGGCGGCGTGGCGCTCAATCTTGCCGGTGCGGCGGACACCGAGGCCGCCGCGCGCCGCATGAACGAGCGGGTCAGTCGTGCGCTCCCTAAAGCACGGCTGGAAGGTTTCACGGTGCAGGAGATGATCGTGCGGCCCGGCGCCTACGAGCTGATCGCCGGCGTCACCACCGATCCGACTTTCGGGCCGGTCATCCTGTTCGGGCAGGGCGGCACCGCCGTCGAGATCGTCAAGGACGAGTCGCTGGAACTGCCGCCGCTCAACACCGCGCTGGCGCGCGCTCAGATCGAGCGCACCCGCATTGCCTCGCTGCTGAAGGGCTACCGCGGCCGCCCGGCCGCCGACATCGATGGCGTCGTCAATGTTCTCGTTCAGCTCAGCCGCATCGTCGCCGACCACGCCGAGATCGCCGAGATCGACATCAACCCGCTGCTTTGCGATCCGCAAGGCGTGATCGCGGTCGACGCGCGCATCCGCGTGCAGGCGGCGGCCGAGCCGGCGCAGGCGCGTCTGGCCATCCGGCCCTATCCGCAGCGCTTCGAGAGTACGGTGCAGACGCATGAAGGTGGTCGCTATGCGCTGCGTCCGATCCGGCCGGAAGACGAGCCGGCGCTGCGCCGCTTCGCCGATGAAGTCGACAACCATGATCTCTGGCATCATTTCTTCGTGCCCTTAAGCGCGCGCACGCACGAGACCGCAGCACGCCTGAGCCAGATAGACTACGACCGTGAAATGACACTGGTGGCGTGGCAGGGCGAGCGGGTGGCGGGGCTGGCGCGCGCCATCGCCGATCCCGATTTCGACGCGGCGGAATGCGCGGTCATCATCCGCGCCGATCTGCGCGAGCACGGCCTGGGCCGGCAAATGCTGGAAGCGCTTTTCGGCGTGATCGCGGCGCAGGGCGTGCGCCACGCGGTGATGCGCTTTCCGGAAGAGCAAACGCGCATCCGCGCCATCGCCGACGAGCTTGGCTTCACGATCGAGTCGGAAGAATCCGGGCAACGTGCGACGAAAGCCTTGCAGGCTAAGCGTTAGCCAAATTCCGCTCATTCCCGCGTAAGCGGGAATCCAGGATGCAATTACAAGGCTAGTGTTTTTGCGCTGGGTCCCCGCTTTCGCGGGGACGAACGGGAGCCTGCTAAGTGCTCACTGCGTTCGCGTTGATGCAGCGAATTCCGAGCTTTTTGAACAGCGCGTGGATGGCCTCGGCCGAGCCGTCCATGTCGATGGCGCGACAGCCGTCCTCGATCACGATTGTCTCGAAGCCCTCGCGGTGGGCGTCTTCGGCCGAATAGCGCACGCAAAAATCGAACGCGAGGCCGGCCAGGAACACGCGCTTGAAGCCGCGCTCGCGCAAGTATCCGGCGAGCCCGGTATGGGTCTTGCGGTCGTTCTCGTAGAACGCCGAATAGGAATCGATCTCGCGGTGATAGCCCTTGCGCAGCACCAGCTCGGCGCGCGTGATGTTCAGGTCGTCGCGGAAAGCGGCGCCCGCGGTGCCCTGCACGCAATGGTCCGGCCACAGAATCTGCGGGCCATAGGCGACTTCGACGGTCTCGAACGGCTGCTTGCCGGGATGCGAGGACGCGAAGGACTGGTGGCCGGGCGGATGCCAATCCTGGGTCAGCACCACATGCGCGAATTTGTCGGCCAGAGCGTTGATCACCCGCACGACTTCGTCGCCGCGCGGCACCGCCAGATTGCCGCCGGGGCAGAAGTCGTTCTGGATATCGACGACCAGCAGAACGTCGCGTTCGCCGACCGTGAGCGTGTCGGCCATGCGGTCAAAGCCGGTTTATCTCGAAATCCTCGCAGGAATAATCGAGCACCGAAAGGCCTTCCTCGAGGAAATCGCCGAGCAGCGGCGTGCCGAGCAGATATTCGGCAGTGCGCTCGTTATGGGCGCGCGCGGCCTCCTCGCGCAGCGCCGGCCAATCGTCGGCGGTGGAGTCGTCGCGCCCCAGCCACATCAAGGCGACAAGATCGACCTGCTCGTCGACCGAGAGCGAGTTGATGAGCGCGGTCAGCTCCTCGGCCACGGGGTCGTCGCCATGGTCTTCGAGCACCTCGGCCTCGAAGTCGTCGGTCGGATTCGATCCCGGGTCGGCCTCGGTCACCTCATCCTTGGCGTCGTACTCGCGTGCCTTGATGATGACGAAGCAGACCTTCTCTGGCGAGATGGTCAGCCGGTCAACACTGTCGTCCGCGCCTTCTTTCGTTTTTGTCTTCTGCTTTGCCATGGGCATCACCCCCATATCATGGACAGCCGATGGACCGGCAGGCTGCCGTAACGTTTGGAAGCATAGTCGCCTGCCCCGGTCCGCGTTTGAGCTAACGCAACAACGCATGCGAATTCGGCTTCTCGCGCAACTTTGATCCAGATCAATGTGGTTGGCGATCCAATCAGGTTTGATTTCTTGCCGCCGTGTGGAGGCAAGGCCGGCGAAGTATGGCAATGAAGCGCCTGCAGGGTGTGGATTTGCCCCGTTGCGAAGAACCGGTCCGCCAGCGAAACCATGGCGGAAGGACCCGTAGCCGTCTTATCCGAGCGCCCCAGGGGAGACCCAAGGGTGGAGGAGGCGCGGCGCGGGTCCTGCGATTCATAGGGCCGGCATCAAGCAGTGACCCCGCGCGCGTGCTTGCGCAAACTGCTGAAGCGGTGAGGCGCGGGGCGAACCATATTTCCGCTATGCCGTTGAGGAATCAAGGGCTTCGGCGCCGAGCCGGCCGCTTGAGCCATATCAATGAAGCCTGGCGGTCACTGCACGACATTACCTAAGACGCCATAAAGGTCGGAACGAAACCATGGAAACCCCAGTCAAGATCGATTTCCAGGGCATGGACGCGAAACCAGAAATCCGGGCGGCCATCGCCAAGCACGTGGCTCTGCTCGAGGACCGCTTCGGGCGGGTGACGGCGGGACGGGTCGTGTTGAAGGCGCCCGGCGGTCATCACCGCACCGGCGGTCTCTACGAGATCAACATCCGTCTGGCCTTGCCGGAGGGCCGCGAGGTCAATATCGGCCGTACCCCGCAGAACGACGAACGCTATTCCGATCTCAACTTCGCGCTCAACGACGCGTTCAAGCGCGCGCGCCGGCAGTTACAGGATCAAGTGCGCAAGCTGCGCGGGCAGGTGAAGCATCACGAAGGCCCGCCGATGGGGACGGTGACAGAGCTCGATCCGCTCGGTGAGTTCGGTTTCATCGAAGCGAGTGATGGCCGCGAGATCTATTTCCATCGCAACAGCGTGCTCAACGGCGGCTTTGCCGATTTAACCGTCGGCGCGCGCGTGACCTTCGCCGAGGAAATGGGCGACAAGGGTCCGCAGGCGAGCACGGTTAAGCCGATGGGCAAGCACAGCTTGAAGGTATGAGCCCGTCCGCCGCTCCCGCCGCGGCCGCGGGCTGGGAGCATTTCCCGCACGCTGCCGACGTCGGGGTGCGGGGGTTCGGCAAGAGCGCGGCAGAGGCGTTCGAACAGGCGGCGCGCGCGCTCACCGCGGTGGTGACGAATGCCGAGGTGATCCCGCAGGTATAGGTTGCGGTGTCCTGTGAGGCGCCCGATCTCGAATTGCTGTTCGTCGAGTGGCTCAACGCGATCATCTACGAGATGGCGGTGCGCAACATGCTGTTTTCCCGTTTCGCGGTGCACATCGACGGCACGCGGTTGCAGGGAACGCTGTGGGGCGAGCCGGTCGACGTTAAGCGCCATCAGCCGGCCTGCGAGCCGAAGGGCGCAACCTATACCGCATTGAAGGTCGCCGTCGGTAAAGACGACGTCTGGTCGGCGGCCTGCATCGTGGACGTATAGCGGAGACGGCGATGGATTCCGCGCGCTTCACCCGCGTCGACGAGACCACCTGGCGCATCGAGCCGCAGGGCGCCATGCGTGTGCCCGCTATCATCTACGCCGACGAAAATCTGATCCGCGACATGGACGACAAGGTCTGCGAGCAGGCGACCAACGTCGCAATGCTGCCCGGAATCGTGCAGGCCTGCTACGCCATGCCGGACGCGCACTGGGGCTACGGCTTCCCAATCGGGGGCGTTGCCGCCTTCGACGCCGAGGAGGGCGGGGTGGTGTCCGCGGGTGGCGTCGGCTTCGACATTTCCTGCGGCGTGCGCACCATGCTGACCGGGCTGAAGGTCGCCGACATTCTGTCGGTGCAGAAGGCGCTGGCCGAATCGCTGTTCCGGCAGTTTCCGGCCGGCGTCGGCAGCACCGGCGCCATTACCCTCGACGAAATCGAGATGGACGCCATGCTCGCCGGCGGCGCGCACTGGGCGGTCGAGCTTGGCTGGGGCGAGGCGCGCGATCTCGACCGCATCGAGGAAGGCGGCCGCATGGGCGGTGCCATGCCTGAAAACGTCTCCGACCGCGCCAAGCATCGCCAGCGCCGCGCGATGGGCACGCTCGGTTCCGGCAATCATTATCTCGAAGTGCAGGCGGTTGCGGAAGTTTTCGATGCCAAGACGGCCGAAGTCTACGAACTGCGGCAGGACGACGTGGTCGTCACCATCCATTGTGGCTCACGCGGGCTAGGCCATCAGATCGGCACCGAGTTCCTCAAGGAAATGGTGGTGGTGGCGGAGGCGTCGGGGATTACGCTGCCCGACCGCGAGCTCGCCTGTGCGCCGATCAACTCGGAAGTCGGCCGGCGCTATCTCGGCGCCATGCGCGCCGGCATCAATTGCGCGCTCGCCAACCGCGAAATCCTCGGCCATTTTGCCCGGCGGGTGTTCGAACATTATTTCCCCGATCGCGATTTGAGCCTGCTGTTCGACGTCTCGCACAACACCTGCAAGGTCGAGCAGCATCTAGTCGACGGCAATCCGCGGGACTTGTTCGTGCACCGCAAAGGCGCCACCCGCGCCTTCGGGCCCGGCCACGAAAGCTTGCCCGAAGCTCTACGCGCCGCCGGCCAACCGGTGCTGATCGGCGGCAGCATGGGCACCAGCTCGTATGTTCTGGTGGGCGAGACTTCGGCCGAGCAGAAGGCGTTTTCGTCCGCCTGCCATGGCGCCGGCCGCGCCATGTCGCGCCATGCCGCGCTCAAGCAATGGAGCGGACGCAAGATCCAGGACGATCTGGCGGCGCAAGGCATTCTGATCAGGAGTCCGTCGACGCGCGGCATCGCCGAGGAGGCACCCGGCGCCTACAAGGACGTGAGCGCGGTGGTACTGGCGGCCGAGCACGCCGGGCTCGCCCGCCGCGTGGCGCGGCTGCGCCCGCTGATCTGCGTCAAGGGCTGACACAAGTGCCGGTTGACTCAGGTCAATGCATATATCTCGCTGGTGGTTATCCGTTTTGATGGAGGCGACCGCATGAGCGGCGACGAAATTCGCGACGTGACTATTCCGCCGGTCGGGCTCGCCGGGAGCTTACGGATTCCGCGCGCGGCGTCTGCCGTCATCTTGTTCGCTCACGGCAGCGGCTCCAGCCGCTTCAGCCCACGCAATCGCGCGGTTGCGGATGCGTTGAACAAGGATGGCTTCGCAACGTTATTGTTCGATCTGCTCACCGAGCAAGAAGAGGCCGACCGCGCCAATGTGTTCGATATTCCACTGCTGGCCGGCCGTCTGGTCGATGCCATCCGCTGGCTGGAGCGCGATCCTTTCGCCGGCGGTATCCCGCTCGGGCTGTTCGGCGCCAGCACCGGCGCCGCCGCCGCGCTGGTCGCCGCCGCTATGACCGGCGACCGGGTCGGCGCGGTGGTCTCGCGCGGCGGACGTCCCGATCTTGCCGGCGAGGCGCTTTCGCGGATTCGTACGCCCACTCTGCTGATCGTCGGCGGCGCCGATACCGTCGTCATCGAGTTCAACGGGCAGGCGCTGGCGCAATTGCAGGGGCCGAAGGCGCTGGAAATCGTTCCCGGCGCCAGCCATCTGTTTCCCGAACCGGGCGCGCTCGACGCCGTGATCGACCATGCCGCGCGCTGGTTCAAGCGCTATCTTGCCGCGGCTCCGGTGACGCGCGATCATGCCAGGCGAGCTTGACGACAATGCCCTTCGTCAATCGAACAGACGCGGGCCGGCAATTGGCGCAAGCGCTCGCGCGCTACAAGGGCGAGCGCGTGGGGGTGCTGGCGCTGCCGCGCGGCGGCGTACCGGTGGCGGCGGAGGTTGCCGCCGCGCTCAATGCGCCGCTCGATCTCATTCTCGTGCGCAAGATTGGCGTGCCAATGCAACCGGAATTGGCCATGGGCGCCGTGGTCGACGGTGCGCCGCCGCTGGTGGTGCGCAATGACGAAGTGATCGCGCTCGCCGGCGTGGACGAAGCGGACTTCAAGGCCGTTTGCGACGCGGAGCTTGCCGAAATCGAACGCCGGCGCCAGCTTTATCTCGGCGGCCGTCCGCCCATCGATGTCACCGGCCGCATCGCGATCGTCATCGACGACGGCATCGCCACCGGCGCCACCACCCGCGCCGCGTTGCGCGCTACCCGCATGCGCGAACCGAAGAAGCTCATCCTGGCGGTGCCGGTGGCGCCCACGGAAAGCCTGGCGGCAATGCAAGAGGAAGCCGATGAGGTCGTTTGCCTGGAGGATTACGAGTCGTTCGGCGCCATCGGCTTTTATTATTCGGATTTTCGCCAGACCTCCGACCGGGAGGTCATCGATACGCTGGCGCGCTTTGCGCCGGCGCCAACGCAATGAAGCGCCGCGATGAATGACCAGAAAAGCGCCGGATTCCGGCTGTTCGCGTTGAAGGCCACGGCGGAACTTGGAAAAAACATTGCGCAGGCCGTCGGTGTTGCGCTGGCGGCGCACGAGGAACGCGACTTCGAAGACGGCGAACACAAGACGCGCCCGCTCGATTCGGTGCGCGACCGCGACGTCACCGTGATCCAGAGCCTGCACGGCGGTCCGACCGAGAGCGCTCACGACAAGCTGTGCCGGCTGTTGTTCTTCATCGGCGCACTCAAGGACGCCGGCGCCGCGCGCGTCACCGCGGTGGCGCCCTATCTGTGCTATGCGCGCAAGGATCGCCGCACCAAGCCGAACGATCCGGTGACCACGCGCTATGTGGCCCAGTTGTTCGAGGCGGTCGGCACCGACGTCATGGTGACGCTCGAGGTGCACAATCCGGCGGCCTTCGAAAACGCATTTCGCTGCCGCACCGTGGCGCTGACCGCGACGCCGCTGTTCGTCGACTACGCCAAGGCGCTGACCGACGAAAGTCTTTACGTGGTGTCGCCCGATCCCGGCGGCGTCAAGCGCGCCGAACTGTTCCGCCAGACGCTGGAGGCCGAAACGGGTAAGCCTGTCGGCAAGGGCTTCGCCGACAAGCACCGCAGCGGCGGCGTCGTCAGCGGTGACTTGTTCGTCGGCGATGCGGCCGGCGCCACCGTACTGATCATCGACGATCTCATCAGCACCGGCGGCACGCTGCTGCGGGCGGCGCGGGCGGCGCGCAAAAGCGGTGCCAAACGCGTGATCGCGCTGGTGACGCACGGCCTGTTCATGCCCGGCGCGGCAGAGGCAGTCGCCGATCATGCCATCGACCGTCTGGTGGTGACCGACAGCATTCCGCCGTTCGGGCTCGGCCCCGGCGACCGCAGCAAGATCGACACACTGCCCTGCACGCCGTTGCTGGCGGAAACGGTCAAGCGCTTGCACGAGGGCCGCGCGTTGACCGACCTCATGGTGTTCTGAGCATGCGCTCCAGGCGGACGGCGTCTGCCGCCGCGATTTGCAAATATTCACGCGCGCGGCGCGGCCATTTCTCCGGCGTGCGCGGGTCGGGCTCGAGCAGATGCGCGATGGTCAGGCGCGCGCGCAGCGTGGCGCGGTGGCAGCGGTAGAAGGTAAAGAGCTGCTCCGACAGATGATCGCGCAAGGCGTGGATGGCGCGGCGCTTAATAAGTTCGCTGGCCCAGGCGCCGCCCAGGCGGTCGCATTCGACGCACAGGTTGGCGATCTCGTCGAACGGATCGACCGCGCGCAAGCTCGCGTTGAACTCCAGGCAGTCGATAATGATGACCGGGTCGCCGAGCCAGATATGCTCGGGCCGCAGATCGCCATGGCCGTCGACAATCGCTCGCCCGCGCACACGGCCGGTGATCAGGCCGGCGCGACGACTGAGAAAGCGGCGTTGAGCGCGGTCGACGCGCCGCACCGGTCCGGCAGGCAGGCCGAGCCGGGGATCGAGCAGGACACGCCGGTTGTAGGTGAGGCTTTGTCGCCAGTTACCGAGATGGGTCTCCGGTGAAATGAAAGCGGAGCGGGCGCGGCGATAGAAGGTGACCAGCGTTGCGACCACTTGATCGAGCTGCCAGGCTTCAAGCTCATGCCCCACGATGGCATGCTCGAGCGTAGCGTGCTCGTTCAGCCGGCGCATCATTACCAGCCAATCGACGGCTTCGCCCGGCCCGCCGATGGCGAGACCCTGCGGCGTGCGCGTCAGCGGCATCACCGCCTCGTAGACCTCGGGCGCCAGCCGACGGTTCAGCGCCAACTCGGCGCGGCAGGCGGCTTCGCGCCGGGCAAGCGTGGAATAGTCCAGATAGGGAAAGCGCACCGGCTTCTTCAGCTTGTAGACCTTGTCGCCGGCCAGGAAGACCCAGGACATGTGGGTCTCCTTGCGCTCAAGGTCGCGCGCCGGGTGCGGATAAGCATCCGGCTTGCTGAGAAAGGCGACCGTATCGGCGAGTGAAATCGGCGCGGCGGATGCCCTTACGGCATTCGCAACCGCCGGTTCCGGCTCAGAAAGTGCAATGCTGGCCAATGCGATTCTGCCAATCCTGAAGTGATCTGCGCGTTGCATTAAGCGCCATCGACACGCAGCCGCAATTGATCCGCGTCAAAGCGCCGAAGGCGAGGCGCCCGCCGTTCAGTACCCCGCCGCTGTGGACCCGCGGGTGCGGCGGTCGGCGGCGCCGACATAGCCCTGCGGGCTAAAGTCGCCCTTGGGCGTGACTTGAAGCGAATTCGCCGCGGTGTGTGGCGCGGTTGCTACGATCTTGTGGCCGCGCGCCCGCAAGGCGTCGAGCAGGTCTAGATCGAAACCCGCCTCGGCGTATGTCTCGTCCGGCTGCCACTGGTTATGCAGGCGCGGCGCGGTGACGGCGTCGGCGATGCCCATGTGGAAATCGATCACATTCATGATGACCTGCAGCACCGCGGTGATGATGCGGCTGCCGCCGGGCGAGCCGGTAACCAGAAACGGCTTGCCATCCTTCAGCACAATGGTTGGCGCCATCGACGACAACGGCCGCTTGTTCGGCCCCGGCAGGTTGGCATTGAAACCGACGAGACCGTAGGCGTTGGCGGCGCCCGGCTTGGCGGTGAAATCGTCGAGCTCGTTGTTAAGCAGCACACCGGTGCCGTCGGCGACCAAGCCAAGGCCGTACGAGAAGTTCAACGTAGTGGTATTCGCCACCGCGTTGCCGTCGCGGTCGATGATGGAGTAATGCGTGGTGTTCCTGCCCTCGCCATCGCCGGGTCTGCCGGGGCGGATATCGGCCGCCGGTGTTGCGCGTTCGCCGATCTGCGCACGCAAAGCGGCGGCATATTCTTTCGAGGTGAGCCCGGCGATCGGCATTTTCACAACGTCGGGATCGCCCATATAGACAGCGCGGTCGGCATAGGCGCGCTTCATCGCTTCGATCATATTATGAAGGGACTGCACGCCGCGGCCGAGTTTGGCGAGGTCGTAGCCCTCCAGGATGTTGAGCATTTCGATCAGCGCCACGCCGCCGGAGGAGGGCGGCGGCATGGAAATAATGTCGGTGCTGCGATAGCTGCCGCGCACGACCGGCCGTTCAATTGCCATGTACGAGCCGAGATCGCCCTCGGTCATGATGCCGCCGGCTGAACGCACCGCGGCGGCAATCTGTTCGGCAACGCGGCCGGTATAGAAGGCACGCGGGCCGCCGTCGGCGATGGCCTGCAAAGTGTCGGCGAGGTCGAGTTGGATCAGCCGGTCGCCTTCATTCAGCGGCTGGCCGCCGTTAAGGAAGATGGTGGCCGACGACGGCCAGCGCTTGAACCGTTCGCTCGCCTGCGGCAGCGAATCCGCCAGATCGTCCTCGACCGGAAAGCCTTTCTGCGCAAGATCGATGGCCGGTGCGATCAGGTCGGCGAGCGAGAATTTGCCCGAGCCATATTTCTCAAGTGCCAAAGCGAGGCCGGCGACCGTGCCGGGCACGCCAACGCTGAGCCCTGAGTCGCGCGACTTCTGCGGATCGGGATTTCCTTGCGCATCGAGGAACATGATCGGCGTAGCGTTTGCCGGCGCGGTCTCGCGATAATCGATCGCGATGTCGCGGTTGCCTTTCGCGAGATGTATCACCATGAAGCCGCCGCCGCCGATATTGCCAGCGCGCGGATAGGTGACCGCGAGCGCGAAGCCGACCGCCACCGCGGCGTCCACGGCGTTGCCGCCACGGTCGAGGATCGTAACGCCGATGCGGGCGGCGCGCCGTTCCTGCGCCACCACCATGCCGTTGCGGACGGTGACGCTTTGCGCGGGTGGGATCGCGGGCTGCCGCACTGTCGGCGCGACTTGGGCGTAGGCCAGGGCGCCGAACAGCAGGGCAGCGGCGAAGGAGATGAACCCGGCGAAACGCTTCATTACTAACTCGTCATGGCCGGGCTTATCCCGGCCGTCCCGATAAGGTTGGCACGGTGCCTAATGAATCGGGATGCGTGGGACAAGCCCACGCATTACAGTGGAGAGTCCTACCGCGCCTGCTCGTGATACATCGTGTTCGGCCGCATGTCGGTGGCAGACGCCACGCGGTTTGACATGTTGAAGAAGCCGGCGACCGCAGAAATGTCCCAGATATTGCGGTCGGAAAATCCGGCGCGGCGCAGGCGCTCGCGGTCGGTTTCCTCGACGCTCCATGGCTGCGCCGTCAGCTTGACGGCGAAATCGAGCATGGCGCGCTGGCGCCGGCTCAGCCGTGCCACGCGGTAGTTCATCACGATCTGCTCGCCGAGCAGCGGATCGCCGGAATATCTCCGGATCGCGGCGCCGTGGGCGGTGAGGCAGTAGTAACAGCGGTTCTGCGACGACACTGCCACCGCGATCATCTCGCGCTCGAGCTTGGAGAGGCCGCTGTCGCCCAGCATCAGGTCGTTGTACATGGTGACGAAGCTTTCCAGCTTCGCCATGTCGAAGGCGTAGGCGATGAGCACGTTGGGCACGAAGCCGAGCCGGTCCTGGCATTTCTTGAAATAAGCGCTCATCGCCGGCGCGAGCTTGGCCGCCGGCAGGTTAAGTGCGATCACCGGGGCATCATCAGCCGCCGCCGGCGCCGGCTTGAGAGGGATCGGCTTGGCGGCCTGTTTTCCGGAGGTCTTGGCAGGCACTTTGGCCGGCGCGGCTTTGCCGCCTTTGATGGCGCGCAGCGCTAGCTTACTCCGGCCCGGTGCCGGCTTGCCAGCGGGCTTCAACGACTTGCTGGCCTTGGCCATGTCCTTGCCCCTTGTTCGTCCCGTATGAGCACGCAAGACTACAATGATCTCGCGGCTCATGATACGACCGGGCGAACTTGCTTTCGCCTTTTGTTTCAGCGCCTTAACTGCGCGGCGCCGTGAGGGCGTGTCGCGAGGCCGTCACCAAATGGTGGGTTGCTCTCGACGGGCCGGTCGGGAAGGTGAAGACTCCAGCCCGGGCGCGCGACTGATTCCCGAAAATGGCGCGAGGACGACATGGCCGTTGAGCATCCCGGCAGCGACGAAGAAGCCGCTGCCCGCGCGGTCATCGAGCAGGCCGGCTCAGCGCTCGCCGCCCGCCGCAGCGACATCCCACCGACGTTCGTCGCGCAGCTCTATGCGCATGCGGTGCCCGAAGACGTGGCGCGCTATGCCGCCGCCAATCTCGGCGAACTCGCGGAACGGGCTTTCGATTTCATGGGCGAGCGGGCGCCGGGCGCGCCGAAAATCCGCTGCGACACGCTACAACTGCAAGCTACCGGCCAGCACAAATCGGTCTCGGTGATCGAGATCGCCAATGACGATATGCCGTTCCTGGTCGACTCGGTGATGGGTGAGCTCGCCGAACGCCGGCGCGACGTGCGCCTAGTGGTGCACCCGGTGTTCGGCGTGCGGCGCCAACAAGGCAAGCTTTCCGCAATCGGCGCGGCAGGCGCCGCCGATTCAATACGCGAAAGCTTCATCCATATCCATGTCGATGCGATCGAGGACAAAGCCGTCTGCGCCGACATCGTGCGCGCGCTGCACGCCGTGCTCAAGGAGGTGCGGCTGGCCGTGCAGGACTGGCGGCCGATGCTCGACCGCGTCAATGCCACCGTCGACAACCTCAAGACCAATCCGCCGCCGCTGCCCGTGGACGAGATCGCGGAAGCAATTCAGTTCATGCAATGGCTGCTAGCCGATCATTTCACCTTCCTCGGGGTGCGCAACTACCGCTTCAATGGCCATGAGCTGGTGCCCGATTTCGACAGCGCGCTCGGCATCATGCGCGAGCGCGAGCTGCGTGTGCTAAAGCGCGGTGAAGAGCTATTGGAAATCACACCAGAGATCATGGCATTTCTCAAGGAACCGCGTCTGCTGATCATCGCCAAGGCCAATATCCACGCGCATGTCCATCGCCGCGTCTATCTCGATTACATCGGCGTCAAGCACTTCGACGCGGCTGGCAATCTGGCGGACGAATTCCGCATCGTTGGCCTGTTCACCTCTACCGCCTATGTCCGATCGGCGCACGGCATTCCCTATCTGCGGCGCAAGATCGCGGCCATCGAGCAGCGCGCCGGTTTTGCGCCCAACAGCCATTCCGGAAAAGCTTTGACAAACGTGCTGGAGCATTATCCGCGCGACGAATTGTTCCAGGTCGACGAGGAGACGCTCTACCACTTCGCGCTCGCCATGTTGCAGCTTGAAGAGCGCCCGAGCGTACGCGTGCTGACGCGGCACGATCGCTTCGATCGTTTCGTGTCGGTGCTGGTGTTCGTGCCGCGCGAACGCTACGATAGCGCCATCCGCACCAAAATCGGCAATTATCTCGCGCGCACCTTCATCGGGCGGGTATCGGCCTTCTACCCGTTCTTTCCGGAAAGTCCGATGGTGCGCGTGCACTTCATCATCGGCCGCTCCGGCGGTGCCACACCGCAAGTCGACCGCGCCGTGCTCGAGCGCGAAATCGCAGCTATCGTGCGCAGTTGGACCGATGGGCTGGCCGAGGCGTTGGCGCTCACGCATCCGTCGGCCGCCGCGCACGAATTGTTCAAGCGCTATCGCGACGCGTTCTCGCTCAGTTTCCAGGACTACTACCAGCCGGCCGTGGCCGCTGGCGACATCCGCGCCGTCGAAGGTCTTTCCGAGCATCGCCCGCTTGGCGTCGACTTCCATCACCGGAACGTAGATGAGCCGAGCAATGTCAGCCTGAAAGTGTGGAGCTTTGGGCGCCCGCTGCCGCTGTCTGAACGTGTACCAGTTCTGGAAAACATGGACTTCAAGGTGGTGGACGAGCGCACTCACCGCGTCACGCCTGCCGGCGGCGCCCGCGTCTGGATGCACGACATGCTGCTGACGCGCAGCGACGGCGGCGCCATCGATCTGAGCGAGGCCAAGGCGCGGCTCGAGGCCGCCTTCCTAATGATCATGCGCGGTGGCGCCGAGAACGACGGTTACAACGCGCTCACGCTCGCCGGCGGCTTGGGTTGGCGCGACGTGGCGCTGATCCGCACGCTATCGCGTTTCCTGCGCCAGATTCGCGTGCCGTTCTCGCAAGATTACATGTGGGCGACGCTGACCAAGCACGCCGCGATCGCTGCAAACATCGTCGAGCTGTTCCACGCCCGCTTCGATCCGCGCCCGAACGTCGCGAATGGGCGCGACGCGCGCGAGAAGGACATCGCCGCGCGCATCGAGGAAGCCTTGCAAGGCGTTGAAAGCCTGGATGAGGACCGCATCCTGCGCCATTTCGTCAACGCCGTGCAGGCGGCGCTGCGCACCAATTTCTTCCAGGCCGACGAACACGGCCAGCCGAAAGCGCTGATCGCGATAAAGTTCGAGAGCGGCAAGCTCACCGGCGTGCCGCTGCCGCACCCGCTGTACGAAATCTTTGTCTATTCGCCGCGCGTGGAAGGCGTGCATATGCGCTTCGGTAAGGTGGCGCGCGGCGGCATCCGCTGGTCGGACCGCCCGCAGGACTTCCGCACCGAGATCCTCGGGCTGGTGAAGGCGCAACAGGTCAAGAACGCGGTCATCGTGCCGGTCGGCGCCAAGGGCGGCTTCGTGCCCAAGCTGATGCCGAAGGGGGCGCCGCGCGAGGTGGTGCAGGCGGAAGGCGTCGCCACCTACAAGCTGTTCATCTCCACGCTGCTCGACATCACCGACAATATAGGCCCCGACGGCGCGATTATTCCTCCGGATTACGTAGTGCGCCACGACGGCGACGATCCCTATCTCGTGGTCGCCGCCGACAAGGGCACCGCCACCTTCTCCGACATCGCCAACGAGATTTCGAACGAGCACGACTTCTGGCTGGGCGATGCTTTTGCTTCGGGAGGTTCGGCCGGCTACGACCACAAGGCCATGGGCATCACCGCGTGCGGCGCCTGGGAGGCGGTGAAGCGGCACTTCCGCGAGATGGACGTCAACATCCACGCGACGCCGTTCACCGCCGTCGGCGTCGGCGACATGTCGGGCGACGTGTTCGGCAACGGCATGCTGCGCGAGAACACCACCAGGCTGCTGGTCGCGTTCGACCACCGCGACATTTTCATCGATCCCGATCCCAATCCCGCCGCCAGCTTCGCCGAGCGAAAGCGATTGTTCGCGCTGCCGCGCTCGAGCTGGCAGGACTACGACAAGAGGCTGATCTCCAAGGGCGGCGGCGTCTACTCGCGTGCGTCGAAGGCGATCCAGCTGGCGCCGGAGGCGCAGGCGCTGCTCGGCGTTCCGGCAACCGTGACGCCGCAGGAGCTGATGAAGGCAATCCTGAAAGCCCGCGTCGATCTCCTGTTCTTCGGCGGCATCGGCACCTATGTGCGCGCCTCGAGCGAGGGTGACGAGGCGGCCGGCGACCGCGCCAACGACGCCATCCGCGTAACCGGCGCCGACCTGCGCTGCAAGGTGGTGGGCGAGGGCGCCAATCTCGGCATGACCCAGCGCGGCCGCATCGAAGCGGCGCTCGCTGGCGTGCGCCTGAACACCGACGCCATTGACAATTCCGCCGGCGTCAACACCTCCGACGTCGAGGTTAATATTAAGATCGCGCTTTCGGGCCCCGTGCGCTCGGGCGCGCTGGCGATCGAGGCGCGCAACCGGCTGCTCGCCGAGATGACCGACGACGTCGCGGGCCTGGTGCTGCGCAACAATTACCAGCAGACGCTGGCGCTTTCGCTCGCGCAGCGGCGCGGGCTGGAGGACTTGGGCTTCCAGCAGCGCCTGATGCAGATCCTGGAAACCGCCGGCCAGCTCGACCGCACGGTGGAATTCCTGGCCGACCAGATGACGCTGGAAGAGCGGCGCAAGCGCGGCGAGCCGTTGACCCGGCCCGAGCTGGCGGTGCTGCTGGCCTATGCCAAGCTCTCGCTCTACTCCGAATTGCTCGACTGCAAGGTGCCGGACGATCCCTATCTCGGGCGCGAGCTCAACCGCTATTTCCCGCAGGCGATGACGCAGCGCTTCCCCGACGCGCTGCAATCGCACCGGCTGCGGCGCGAAATCATCGCCACGCAACTGACCAATTCGATGATCAACCGCGGCGGCGCCACATTGATCGTGCGCATCGCCGACCAGACCGGCGCGGCGGCTTCCTCGATCGCCGCCGCTTTCGCCGCCGTGCGCAACAGCTACGGCATGGTCGAGATCAATTCCGAGATCGACGCGCTCGACAACAAGCTGTCGGGCGAGGTGCAGCTGTCGCTCTACGCCGCGGTGCAGGATCTGCTGCTCGACCGGCTGGTCTGGTTTCTGCGCCACGTCGACCTGACGGAAGGGCTGGAGACCATCATCGGGCATTACCGCGACGGCATCGCGAAGGTGGAAGCCGCGCTCGATACCGCGCTTTCGAAACAAGCGGCCGCCGTGCGCGCGGCGCGGGCGGATGCGCTGGCCAAGGCCGGCGCGCCGGACGCCCTCGCCCACCGCATCGCCGGCCTCGGCGTGCTGAAGGCCGCGCCCGACATCGTGCTGGTGGCCGACCGCTCGGGCAAGCCGGTCGGCGAGGTGACCGCGACCTATTTCGCCACCGAAGCCTTCTTCCAGCTCGACCGCGTCGCCGGCGCGGTGTCGGGCATCGTGGTGTCGGATTATTTCGACCGCCTCGCGCTCGACCGCGCGCTCGACTCGATCGGCGATGCCGAGCGGCGGCTCACCGCCGCCATGGTCGGCAACGGCGTGGCCGGCGCCGGTGCGGTGGACGAATGGGTCAAGCCGCGCAAGGCGGAAGTCGAACGCATCCGGACGGCTATCCACGAGATCGCCGGTTCCGGCCTCACGCTGTCGAAGCTATCGGTGGCGGCGAGCCTGCTGGGGGATTTGGCGAGGCAGTAGTTTGTTAGCCTGAACCCAACATCCGGACCGAAAGACGTGCCGGGCAATTCACAGCATTTGAATTTTTCACTTGCGGCGCAGCCCATACATAGGCTGTACATTTCGTATAGGACATTATGTCCTGAAAATGCCGACGGGCCGCCAGAACCGAGTGTCTGACGACCCGCTGGGTATTGTCCCCTAGCTGCGACTAGGAGATTGACGATCGGAGAGACCGCGGCTCCCGGGAAGGTTCAGCGGTCACCCGGCTCCCCCCGCCGTAAGGCGGGGAATAGTGTTAGCTTGTACGCCGGTCGGCTCAATACGACTCGATTCGAGCCGACAGTGTCCATTGTCACGTTTGTGATTCACTCGCAAAGCGCAAAATGTGCTTGCGCACAGGCCTGTGCACAGCATTTCCATTGGAAATCATAGCCTTAGTTATAAGTAAGACTGCTCCGCCTAGTGCCGGAAATGCCTCACCCCGGTGAACACCATTGCCACGTCGTGCGCGTCGGCCGCCGCGATCACCTTGTCGTCGTTGACCGAGCCACCGGGCTGGATCACCGCCGTGGCACCGGCCTCGATCGCCACCAGCAGCCCGTCGGGGAACGGAAAAAAGGCGTCGGACGCCACCACTGAACCCTTGGTGCGCGGTTCGGCGAGCTTCTCGGCTTCGGCCGCATCGCGCGCTTTAAGCGCCGCGATGCGCGCGGCATCGACCCGGCTCATTTGTCCGGCGCCGATGCCGACGGTTGAGCGGCCCTTGGCATAGACGATGGTGTTCGACTTGACGTGCTTGGCGACACGGAACGCGAACGCTAAGTCGGCGAGCTCTTTTTGGCTCGGCGCGCGCTTGGTAACGGTCTTGATCTGCATCTCGTCCACCACCGCGTTGTCGCGTGACTGCACCAGCAGCCCGCCCGCCACCGACTTCACGGTCAGGCCGGCAGCGCGCGGATCGGGCAGGCCGCCGGCCAGCAGCAGGCGCAGGTTCTTTTTCGCCGCAACGATCCTGATCGCTTCGTTGCTTGCGTCCGGCGCGATGATCACCTCGGTGAAAATCTCGGTGATCGCCCTAGCCGCCTCGGCGTCGAGCAACTGGTTGAGCGCGACAATGCCGCCGAAGGCCGACAACGGATCGCAGGCCAGCGCTTGTCTGTATGCGTCGAGCAGGCTGTCGCATTCCGCCACGCCGCACGGGTTCGCGTGCTTGACGATGACGCAGGCGGCGGTGCGGCGCGGATCGAACTCGGCGACGCATTCGAAGGCCGCGTCGGTGTCGTTGATGTTGTTGTAGGACAGTTGCTTGCCTTGCAGCTGGCGCGCGGTGGCGACGCCGAAGCGCTCGCCAGGCGCGCGATAGAACGCCGCGCTCTGGTGCGGGTTCTCGCCGTAGCGCAGGGCTTCCTTGAGTTTGCCGCCGAAGGCGCGGTAGTCGGGCGCCTCGTTATGCAGCGTCGCGGCGAACCAGTTGGAGATCGCCGCATCGTAGGCTGCCGTACGCGCGTAAGCCTTGGCCGCCAGCGCTTTGCGCAATTCGAGCGTGGTCATGCCCGAGTGCTGCGCCAGCTCGGCCAGCACTTTCTCGTAGTCGGAAGGCTCCACAACCACGGTGACGGCGGCATGATTTTTGGCGGCCGCCCGAATCATGGCCGGCCCGCCAATGTCGATGTTCTCGATACAATCGTCGAAGGCAGCGCGTTTCGCGACCGTCGCTTCAAACGGATAGAGATTGACGACGACCAAATCGATTGGCTTGAAGTTGTGTTTGGCTAGTGCCGCCTTGTGTTCCTCGTTGCCAGGCACCGCCAGCACAGCGCTATGCACCGCAGGATGCAGCGTCTTGACGCGCCCATCCATCATTTCGGGAAAGCCAGTGATCTCTGCGACGTCGATTGCCTTGAGGCCCGCATCCTTTAGCGCCTTGGCGGTGCCGCCGGTGGAGATCAGCTCGACGCCGTAACCGTCGATCGCGCGCGCGAAATCGGCAAGCCCGGTTTTGTCGGACACCGATAGAAGAGCACGGGCGATGCGGCGCGGGTGGCTGGCCATAGGCTACGGGCTAACACAGGAGATGGGCCAAAGTGTATTCGGCCGGGCGCGCTTTATACAGATTTCGCCCGGGCCCCGATCAGAGCGGCAATTCCGGCTCCTCCACCGGCTCCGCCCGCTCGCCCGGCGTCGGCGGCGGGGTATGGCGGAAAATCCAGCGCACCGTCGGCTGCTGACGGGCATGGCCGTAGATCACGATCTGCACGGTGCGGCGTGGGCCGTCCGGGCCGGCCAGGAATACACTCTCCTCGATCTCCACCGTCTCACCATAGGTGCTGAACGACCACAGCTCGCGATCGGGCAGGAGCAAGATGACGCCGCGGCCGTCGGCCAGGCGGTTGGCCTTGATCGCCGGATGCAGATGAAAACGGATGACGAACTCGTCGGCGGCGCCTGCCGGTAGCGCGGAGCCCTTGGCTGGCGCGAATCCGTCCTCGCCCTCGAGCACGCGGCCGTCCGGGCTGAGCCTGATGGTGCGGCTATGGAGCACGCCAAAAGCGCGCGCGTAGCCGTCATGCGTAGCGCGTAGCGCGTCGGCTTCGTGCCGCTCGACGCTGATTTGACGCGGGCCGCCGACGATCGGGACGCCGAACAGCATGCGGCGCAACCAGCGCGATTCGAAAAATTGGCATGACGAGGCGTCGTTGAACGTGACGGTCGAATGCGCCGCGGTGGCGCGCGCCACCTGCCGCCAGTTTTCCTTATTCACTGCCGGCAAGCCGCAATTGATGACCAGCCGATGCGTCTTCCACGACAATTCGAACGACAGGCAGCCGGCATGCGCCTCTTGGCTCACCGCAATCGGGGGCGGCCGCCCGCTGTCCATCAGCAGCGCGCTCTGGCCGGCATCGATCCGCTGATAGCCGGAATGCGGCGCGTTCGACACCGGCGTGCCGCGGGCGTCGTCATAGGCCAGCACGGTGGCGAGCAGATCGACCGGCGTTGGGCCCATGCCGTTGAATTGCGCGAAGTTGCCGTCGGCGTGGCGGAAGAAGCGCAGCATCGGCATCATGCGGTCGATGGCGTTGTTGAGCGCGGCCGGCGGCTGCAGATGTCGCGCCGAGAACAGCTGGCGCAACGGTAAGAGATCGATCAAGAGTTCGATCAGCGCCTCGGGGTTGCGGCTGATGTGCCCGCCATCCGGCAGGATTTGCAAGCCGAACTCGTCGCTGAGACGGCGCGCATTGGGGCGCAGCAAGGCGGACTGGCCCTGCAGGCAGAGCGCCGCGTAGGTGAGCGCGATCAACGCCTGCAGCCGCGGCAGCCCGTCGCGCGAAGCTTTGAGCGAGCGATGCAAGTATCGCACCTGCCGCGACAGGCTGCGGATGAACCGCCGGTAGAAGCGCGCATCGGCGTCCTGCAAGATGAAGGGCGCCTGGCTGAGCCAGCAGATGATCCGGCGCGACAGAATGTCGAGCCGCCAACCGAGCGGATGCCATGAGCCTTGCAGGTTGATCCATTCGTCGATCAGCGAGCGGGCATTGGCGCGGGTGATGGCGGACTCGGCCGCGCGCAGGTGGCGCAGCCAAGCGAAGCTCAACAGCACAACCGCCCACTCGTCCGACGGCGGCGTCAATTCAAATGCCGAACGTCGGTCGCAGATCACCACTCTGCCGGCAAAGGCGAAGCGGCCGGCATAGATTTCGGCGGCGCGGGTGGCGTCGGCGGTGCGCAAATCTTGCGGCGCAATCACCAGGCGGTCGGTGGAGGCCGAGCTGTAGCGCCAGCGCGTGAGCGGATGAGCGTTGAAGTGGGCAATTAGGCTGCGGAATGCACGGCGCCCGATGAGCACGGAGAGCCTCGCCCGCTCCGCGATCGAAAACCGCATCATCAAGGCGTCCGTCCCCTGCCGCGCGTCTTATTTCTTGCGCGCGATTCCCCACGATAGCCAAGGGCCTGTCCAGGGCCAATATGCCTTGGCGGCCTGAGGATTAGGGCGCCTGGCGGACAAGGCGGGCGGCATAGAAGCCATCAAGCCCGCCCCAGCGCGGATCCGGATCGGCCAGATGCGGCGGCAGCGTGCGCAGGTCGCCGTCGCCGGTGACGAACTCGCCGTGACCGGCAAGCTCGGAGGCAGCAACCTGATTGCGGACGAGGCGCGCGTCGCGGGCCAGTAGCCTTGCGATTTGCTCGACCCCTTCCTCCGGCTCTAGCGAGCAGACGCAATAGACGAGGACGCCGCCCGGCTTTACCAACTCCACGGCGCGCTCGAGTAGGCGCTGCTGCAATGCGGTGAGCGTGGCGATATCGGCTTCGGCCTTGAGCCAGGGCACGTCGGGATGGCGGCGGATGGTGCCGGTCGAAGAACAAGGCGCATCGAGCAGCACGGCGTCGAAAGGGCCTCCTTGCCAATCCAATACGTCGGCAGCGACGGTCTCGGCGTCGAGCGCGAGCCGCGCGAGATTGTCGCGCAGACGATCGAGGCGCGCGGGCGACCGATCGACCACGGTGACGCGGGCGCCGCGAAAGCTGAGCTGCGCGGTCTTGCCGCCGGGCGCCGCGCACAGATCGGCGACGCTCAGCCCGCGCACGTCGCCGAGCAGGCGCGCCGGCAGCGCAGCGGCGGCGTCCTGCACCCACCAGGCGCCTTCGTTGAATCCGGGCAGCAGCGAAATCGCGCCTTGTGCCAGCGTGCGCACGCTGCCGGTCGGCAGCACGCGCCCGCGCAGCCGCTCGGCCCAACCTTCGGGATTCTGCTTGACGGTGAGATCGAGCGCCGGCTCGTGGCCGTTGGCGACCGCGATCGCGCGCGCGGTCTCGGTGCCGTAGGTCTTGCGCCAGCGCGTCAGCAGCCAGTCCGGCGTGTCGCGGGTGGTGTTGCCGAGGCTGAGCGCCTCACGGTTCTGCGCCACGCGGCGCAGCACGGCGTTGACCAGGCCGGCATAGCGCGCCGCGCGCCGGTCGGCCTGGGCGAGGCGCACCGACAGATCGACCGCGGCGTGGTCGGGCACATCGAGCCACAGAATCTGCACCGCGCCGATCAGCAGGATGGCTTCGGTGCGCGGCGCGTCGGCGGGGAATTCCTTCTCGAGAAATCCGCCCAGCAGGTGGCGCAAGGTCCCAAGCCGCCGCAGCGCGGTGGCGGCGAGCCGGCGCATCAGCGCGCGGTCGCGGTCGGCGAGCGAAGCGACGCCGGGATGAGCGCTTTTGCCGGTGAGCTGCTCGTCGAGCGCGATACGCCGCCGCAGTACGCCGTCAAGCAGGTCGACGGCAATCCTGCGGGCGGCGAGGCCGGGGACTTCCGGCTGGGGGGAGGTGCGCGGACGCGCCATGGCCCCGATCATTGCCACGAATTGTGTCCGGGTCGCGAAGCGTCTCGTGAAAAGTGCCATTAGCTCACAGCTTTACGGGCAGCCCGGTGCCGGCAATGGATTGCAATGTCATGTGATACTACTGTGGATTGTGCTTGCACGAATCGCCCTTGGGATGTAATGCCTAGGAGGATGTTCCTTGCTTTGAAAGCCTTCACCCTGCCCGCGCGCGGCGGCGCCCTTCTGCTGGCGGCGGCCGGCTTCGCCGCCGGCCTCAGTGCCGGCGCGCTGATCGCGCCGGTCGGCGCCAGCCGCGGCGTCGAAGCGCCGGTGGCGGCGCCGCAGCGGCCGGCAACGTCGGCCTTGCGCGGCGATCATGCGGCCCAAATGCTGCCAACCCAAGTGCTGCGCGTGATCGACGGCGACACCTTTGAGGCGCGCGTGCGCATCTGGCCGGGTATGGACGTCACCACCAAAGTGCGGCTGCGCGGCATCGATGCGCCGGAAATGCATGCGCGCTGCGGGGACGAGCGCGCAAAGGCGCTGACCGCGCGCGACGCGCTGGCACGTATCTTGAGCGAGGGCGCGGTTGGCGTCGCGGGCGTGGCGCAGGATAAATATGGCGGCCGCGTCGACGCCGACGTCTCGACGGCCGCGACGGCCGACGTCTCCGCCGTCATGCTTTCGCGCGGGCTGGCGCACCGCTATTCCGGCGGAAGGCGCGCTAGCTGGTGCGGGTGACTAGAACGCGTCGTCATGCGCGATCTTGACCCGCGCATCCATGCTGAGCGGCCGCATTGAAAAACCTTACGTAGTTTTTTTCGCCGGACCGCCTCATGGATTGCCGGGTCAAGCCTGGCAATGGCTGCGGAGAGGCTTTATTGCAGCACGTAGACGGCGGTGCCGACGCGCGCGCGCCGGTACAGGTCCATGATATCGGCGTTGTGCATGCGGATGCAGCCGTGTGAAACGAAGCGGCCGACCGAGGACGGATTGTTGGTGCCATGGATGGCGTACTTGCCGTGATCCAATCCCAGCGCTGCCGTCCCCATCGGGTTGCGCGGGCTACCGCCCGGAATGACCGGCGCATAACCGTGGGCGATGTCGGGCGGCGCGCGCCAGGCCGGATGCAGATTTTTCTCGGCGACCTGCGCGCGGCCGTGCCAGGCCATGCCGGCCTTGCCGACGCCGACCGGGTAGCGCACGGCGCGGCCCTCGCCGAGCACGAAGTAAAGCTCGCGTGCGTGGGTTACCACCACGATGCTGCCGGGCCGATAGTCGCCGCGAAAGGGCACGATCTCGCCGGCATAGGCGGGAAGTGAAATCAGCAGCAGTAGCGCGCCGGCGACGATGCGCGTCGCCCAGTCTTTCATTGCTCGACGATCACCGGGGTGCCGACGGAGACCATCGAGTAGAGCTCGCGGATGTCGTGGTTGTACATCCGGATGCAGCCGTGCGAGACGAAGCCGCCGATCGAGCGCGGATTGTTGGTGCCGTGGATGGCGTATTCGCCGCCGCGCAGCGTGAGGGCAGCCACGCCCATCGGATTGCGCGCGGAGCCGCCGGGAATGACCGGGCCCCAGCCGCCATGGGTGATGGCGGGCGGCGCCCGCCAGGCCGGCTTGACATATTTGGCTTCGATGCGCGCGCGCCCGTGCCACCGCCAGCCGGCTTTGCCGACGCCGACCGGAAAGCGCAGCGCGCGGTTACCGTCGAGCACATAATAGAGACGGCGTTCGTGGGTCTTCACCACGATGGTGCCGGGAGCGGCGCCGCTGAACGGCACGCGGGTGGCCGCGCGGCTTGCCGCGGTGAGCAGCGCCCAGGTCAGCACGATCAGAAGAAAAATAGCAGCCCGTTTGAGAACCAACGTCATAATGTCAGCCCGCAATTTACAACGGGCGCGATCATAATGCGGCTGGCGGCAACCTCGAACGAAAGCTCGAAGTAACGTAAATGTCGGTTGAATCGGTGGGCGGCCGTTAACCAAACCGGCGCTAGGCTGCCTCAGGCCTCATCCTGAGGAGCCGCGCATAGCGGGGCGTCTCGAAGGATGGCCTCATGGTTCGAGACGTGCCGCGGAGTTTATCATCGGGCCGCGCTTCGCCCGGACCCGTTGGCGGCGCTCCTTACCATGAGGAGAGAGAGGGGGGCGTAGCGCTGAAGCCAGCCTTACGCCCCCGCTTTGGCCGCCCGCTTGTTCTGGCGGTTGTTGACCAGGTCGTCGACCACGGCCGGATCGGCCAGCGTCGAGACGTCGCCGAGATTCTTGAACTCGTCCTCGGCGATCTTGCGCAGGATGCGCCGCATGATCTTGCCGGAGCGCGTCTTCGGCAGGCTGGGGGCGAACTGGATCAGGTCGGGCGAAGCAATCGGGCCGATTTCCTTGCGCACCCAGCCGACCAGCTCCTTGCGCAGCTCCTCGCTCGGCTTCTCGCCTGACATGAGGGTGACGTAGGCGTAGATACCCTGGCCCTTGATGTCGTGCGGATAGCCGACCACGGCGGCCTCCGACACTTTCGGATGTGCCACCAGCGCGCTTTCCACTTCGGCGGTGCCGAGGCGGTGGCCGGCGACGTTGATGACGTCGTCGACGCGGCCGGTGATCCAGTAGAAGCCGTCCTCGTCGCGCCGACAGCCGTCGCCGGTGAAATATTTGCCGAGATAGGTGGAGAAGTAAGTCTGCACGAAACGCTCGTGGTCGCCATAAACCGTGCGCATCATTCCGGGCCAGGCGTCGGCGATGCACAGGTTGCCGGAGCCGGCGCCTTGCAGCCCCTTGCCTTCGGCGTCGACGATCTGCGGGATGACGCCGAAGAAAGGCCGCGTCGCCGAGCCGGGCTTGAGCCTGGTCGCGCCCGGCAGCGGCGTAATGAGAATGCCGCCGGTCTCGGTTTGCCACCAGGTGTCGACGATCGGGCAGCGGTCCTCGCCAACGACGTGGTAGTACCACTCCCAGGCTTCCGGATTGATCGGCTCGCCGACGGTGCCGAGCAGGCGCAGGCTCTTGCGCGAGGTCTTCTTCACCGGCGCGTCGCCGCCCTGCATCAGCGCGCGAATCGCCGTCGGCGCGGTGTAAATGATGTTGACCTTGTGCTTGTCGCACACCTCCCAGAACCGCGAGGTGCTCGGATAGTTCGGGACGCCCTCGAACACCAGGCTGATGGCGCCGTTGGCGAGCGGGCCGTAGACGATGTAGCTGTGGCCGGTAACCCAGCCGACGTCGGCGGTGCACCAGTAGACGTCGCCGTCGTGATAATCGAACACGTATTGATGGCTGATCGCGGTGTAGACCATGTAGCCGCCGGTGGTGTGCAGCACACCCTTCGGCTTGCCGGTGGAGCCCGACGTATAAAGAATGAACAGCGGATCTTCCGCATTCATCTCCTCGCACGGGCAATCGGTTGGCACGTTCCTGGCCACTTCGTCGTAATAGACGTCGCGGCCGTCCTTCATGGGCACCTTGGCGCCGGTGCGGCGCACGACGATGACAGTCTTGACGCCGCCGGCCTTGTTGCAGGCTGCGTCGCTGTTCTCCTTTAGCGGAATCTTGCGGCCGCCGCGGATGCCCTCGTCGGCGGTCACGACGTAGTCGGATTTGCAGTCGGTGATGCGGCCGGCCAGCGAATCCGGCGAAAAGCCGCCGAACACTACCGAATGGATGGCGCCGATGCGGGCGCAGGCCAGCATGGCGACCGGTGCCTCAAGGATCATCGGCAGGTAGATGGTGACGCGGTCGCCCTTCTTGATGCCGCGCGCTTTGAGCACGTTGGCGAAGCGGCACACCTCGGCGTGCAGTTCCTTGTAGGTAAGCTTTTTGTCGTCCTTGGGGTCGTCGCCTTCCCATAGCAGGGCGGTCTGGTTGCCGCGCTTGGCGAGATGGCGGTCGACGCAATTGTAGCAGGCGTTGAGCGTGCCATCCTCGAACCATTTGATCGAGACGTTATGCGTGTCGAAGGAGGTGTTCTTGACTTTGGTGAACGGCTTGATCCAGTCGATGCGCTTGGCCTCGCCGCCCCAGAAGCCGTCCGGGTCGTTGACCGAGCGGGCATACATTTCCTGGTACTTGGCGTCGTCGGCGAAGGCGCGCTTCTTCCAGTCGGCCGGAACCTCGTAGATCTTCTCGGACATCGCACATCCTCCCTGTCCCGCGGCTGACCCCGCAGGCTATTTTTCGCAGGCCTTTGCCCCATTATGCGAGGCGCTTGCAGGGGCGACAAGGCGCGGTATGCCCGACTTTTGGAGGGTACGTTCCCCGGATGCGGCGCAGCACGGAGCCATAAGCGCGTTTACGCGCGTCTTCGACGCGCTATGGCAGAGTGGTTCAACGCTGATCCGGGGTCCAGCTGGACCGTTGATAAGCTGGGTCCCGGGTCTGCAGCGCATCACAACCGCAAGCCGCGTTTTCGCGACTTGCGGCTCTAAATTAACATACCGCAAGTCGGATATATCCGACTTGCGGTGTGCTGCGCTGCGTCCGGGACACGATGTGGGCTAGACGCCCCAGGCGCCGATAATGGCCCCCATCAGCAGCAGCGCGCCGAGCCAGTGACCGCCGTCGATCAGGATCAAACTATGGCGGCGCATGCCGAAGATATTGTTGACCGCCAGCGTGGTGATGACGAAGCCAAGCCAGAGGAAGGCGGCCGAGATCACCCCGTTCTCGATTGTCACCGCGCCGAAATGGCCGAGCAGGCCGGCCAGCATCCAGGCCATGATTAGGTCGGCGGTGAACGACACGATCAGCGGCCACATCGCCCTACCGTTGCCGTGATGGGCACGGACCTGCTCGGAGGTGAAGCCGTGCGCCTCCATCCATGGCTTGGCCAGCAGGCGGTACCAGATGCCGCCGAAGATCCAGGCAACCGACCCCGCCACCAGCACGGCGATATAATTGATGCCGGCAAAAGTCATTTCAGTCCTCCCATCTTGCACACGGTCTTCCACTCTTCCGCGGTCACCGGCTGCACCGACAGCCGCGTGTTGTTGATCAACACCATGGCCTTCAATTTCGGCTCGGCCTTGACCGCGTCGATGGTCACCGGCTTGGGCAGGGCTGCGACCGCTTTGACATCGACCACCACCCACGGCTCGCCCGGCTTGGCGGTCGGGTCGGGATAGGCCTCACGGATCACTTCGACGATGCCGACCATCTCCTTGCCGACATTGGAATGATAGAACAAGGCATGGTCGCCCTTTTTCATCTTCATCAGGTTGAGCTTGGCCTGATGATTGCGCACGCCGCTCCAGGCCTCGCCCTTGTCGCCTTTGGCCACCTGCTGGGCCCACGACCAAGCGTCGGGCTCCGATTTCATCAGCCAGTAGGCCATCTTACGCTTCCGCCTTGATCGGCCGCGCCAGCAGTGCGGCGATGGCTTCATCCACGCTCAATCTTTTCAGCAGCACGTCGGCGACCGCGGCGGCGATCGGCATCTCGACTTGTCTTTCGCGCGCCATCTCCTGCAGTACCGGCGCGGTGAAGGCGCCCTCCACCAGCTTGCCGCGGCCGGCGGAATCGGGCGTCTCGCCTTTGCCGAGCGCGACGCCGAACGAGAAATTCCGCGACTGCGGCGTCGAGCACGTAAGAATGAGATCGCCGAGGCCGGACAGCCCCATCATGGTTTCAGGCTTGGCGCCATAGGCCTTGCCGAAGCGCGCGAGCTCGGCGAAGCCGCGGGTGATGAGCGCGGCGGCGGCGCTGGCGCCCAGCACGCGGCCCGCGACGATGCCAGCGGCGATGGCGTAAACGTTCTTGGTGGCGCCGCCGAGCTCGACGCCGCGCAGATCGGTCGAATGGTAAGGCCGGAACGTGCTTGAGCCGATCGCTTGCGCAAGCGCGGCGGCGGTGTCGGCATCGGGCGCGGCGAGCGTCACCGCGGTGGGCAGGCCGCGCGCCACGTCGGCGGCGAAGCTCGGCCCCGACAAGATCGCCGGCACCGCGTTGCCGGCGCATTCCACGATGATCTCGCTCATGAACTTACGGGTGCCGTGCTCGATGCCCTTGGCGCAGGCGATCACCGGTGTGCGCGCGGGCAGCGACGGCGCAAGCTGAGTGACGACGCTGCGCACGACCTGCGCCGGCACCACCAGCAGGATCGCGTCATTGCGCGCCGCCGCCGCCAGATCGCGTGTCACCTTGATCGTGTCTTCCAATCGCACCCCGGGCAGGAAGCGGCTCTCGCGCTTCTGATCCAGGCTGTCTGCATTGGCCGGATCGTGCTCCCACAGCGTGACGTCGCGCCCGACGCGCGCAGCCGTGAGCGCCAGCGCGGTTCCCCAGGCGCCGCCGCCCAGCACGGAAAGTTTATGGATCGTCATTGATAGGCCGCCGTGCGCTGCAACGCACCCTTGGCGGCGGCGATCTCATCGAGCGGCCAGCGCGCGCGTGGCGCGACGTCAAGTGAGTCCATTAAACCGAGCGCCAGCCGCTCGGCGCCTGCCCAGGCGATCATGGCGCCGTTGTCGGTGCACAGTTCCAGCGGCGGCGCCACCAGCACGGTGCCGATCTCGAATGCCAGGCGATGCAGCACCTTGCGGATCGCCTGGTTGGCGGCGACGCCGCCGGCGGCGACCAGCGCGGTTGGCGCACCGTAGCGGGCGCGGAACAACCGCAAGCCGGCGCGTAGGCGATCGAGCACCACGTCCACAACCGCCTGCTGGAACGAGGCGCACAGGTCGGCAACGTCCTGGTCGGACAGCGGCGCGATCTTTTCGGCTTCCAGGCGCAGCGCGGTCTTCAAGCCGGAGAGAGAGAAATCAGCATCCTTACGCCCGTGCATCGGCCGCGGCAGCGCGAAACGGGCGGCGTCGCCGGCGGCTGCTTCGCGCTCCACCTGCGGGCCGCCCGGATAGCCGAGGCCGAGCAGCTTGGCGGTCTTGTCGAACGCCTCACCGATGGCGTCGTCATGGGTGGTGCCGAGCCGCACATAGTCGGCGACGCCGCGGACCGCGACGATCTGGGTATGACCGCCCGACGCGAGGAACAGGCAATAGGGAAACGGCGTTGCGTCGGTCAGCCGCGCGGTGAGCGCGTGCGCTTCCAGGTGATTCACCGCGATCAGCGGCTTGTTCTGGACCAGCGCGATGGCCTTCGCGGTCGTCAATCCGACGATGACGCCGCCGATGAGACCGGGGCCGGCGGCGGCGGCGACGCCGTCGATGGCGTCAAAGCCGTGTCCGGCTTGTTGCATCGCCTTCGCAATAATGAGATCGAGCGCCTCGACATGGGCGCGGGCGGCGATCTCCGGCACCACTCCGCCGAAGGCTGCGTGCTCGTTCACCTGGCTGAGCACGATATTGGATAGAATCTTGCCACGGCCGTCCTCGAAACGCTCGACCACCGCCGCTGCGGTTTCGTCGCAGGTCGTCTCGATGCCGAGAACGATCATTGTTGTCCTCATCTAACCGTCATTCCGGGGCGCGAGCGAAGCGAGCGAGCCCGGAATCCATAACCCCAGCGCTGCGGAGTATGGATTCCGGGCCCCGCCCTTCGGGCGGTCCCGGAATGACGGGAAGAGCAAGCTTCCCTTCGTCACGCAGCGTGAACTAAAAGGTGCCCTAGCATCGAGAGGTCATATGGCGCAATCCACCGCCCTTTTGCGCATCGGCACGCGCGGCAGCCCGCTTGCCTTGGTGCAGGCGCGCACTGTCGCTGCGCGGCTCGCCGGCGCGCTCGGGACCAACGAGGACGAGATCGAGCTCGTCATTATTCGCACCTCCGGCGATGCGATCCAGGACCGGCCGCTGGCAGAAGAGGGCGGCAAGGGCCTGTTCACCAAGGAGATCGAGGAGGCCTTGCTGGACGGCCGCGTCGATCTCGCGGTGCACTCGGCCAAGGACATGCCGACGTTTTCGCAAGCAGGATTAATGCTGGCGGCGTGCCTGGAACGCGAGGACCCGCGCGACGTTTTCATCAGCCGCAAGGCCGGCTCGCTCGCCGCGCTACCGCAAGGCGCCACGCTCGGCACCGCCTCGCTGCGGCGGCAGGCTATTGCGAAGCGGATGCGGCCGGACTTGCAGGTGACGCCGCTGCGCGGCAACGTGGAGACGCGGTTGCGCAAGCTGGACGAAGGGCAGGTCGATGCCACGATCCTGGCACTCGCCGGCATGAAGCGGCTCAAGCTGATGGAGCACGCGACCAGGATCATGAGTGCGGAAGAATTCTTGCCCGCGGTGGGGCAGGGCGCCATCGGCATCGAGACGCGCGCGAGCGATACACGCGTGCGTGAGGCGCTGGCGCGCATCGATCACGCCGACACCTCGACGGCGGTGGCCTGCGAGCGCGCCTACCTCGCCGCGCTCGACGGTTCCTGCAAGACGCCGATTGCCGGGCATGCCATGGTTTCCGGCGACGCGGTGGAATTCCGCGGCTTAATCGCGCGGCCCGACGGCGCCGCCGCCCACGACATCGCCGGCCACGGCCATCGCAAAGATGTGGTCAATATCGGCACCGAAGCCGGGCGCGGGCTCAAGCATCGCGCCGGCCCTGGATTTTTCGATTGAGGAGTTTTTCCGCTCGCCCCTGCGAAAACGGGGACCCAGGGGAGGAATTCTCAAAGCTCAAGAGCTGGATTCCCGCTTGCGCGGGAATGAGCGGAATTGGGATAGGCTTAAGTCATGCGCGTCGTCATCACCCGCCCGCAACCCGCCAGCGAACGTACCGCCGCCGCCTTGGCCGCGCGCGGCCATGACGTGTGGGAGGTGCCGCTGATGCGCATCGAGCCGATCGCTGCCGATCTCTCCGGCAGCTGGAGCGCGGTCATCATCACCAGCGCCAACGCTCCTGGCGCAATTTCCCGCAATTCGGCCTTCGCCGCGTTGCTCAAATTGCCAGTCTATGCCGTCGGGCGCCGCAGCGCGGAAGGCGCGCAACAGGCGGGCTTTACTCGCGTCATCTCGGCCGGCGGCGACGTGCACGATCTGGTTCAGTTGTTGCGCGAACGTCGCGCCGACGCATCGGCGCCCTTGCTTTATCTCGCCGGCGAAGACCGCGCCGCCGATCTGGTCGTGGAACTCACTACCCACGGCATCGCGGCGGAGATTCGCGTCGTCTACCGCGCCGTCACCGCGCCATTTCCGGACGAGTTGGTGGCCGCGCTGGAAGCCGGCGGCGACGTGCAGGCGGTGCTGCATTTCTCCAAGCGTAGCGCCGAAAACTACGTGGCCGGCGCGCGGGCGGCTGGCGTCGCCGAGCAGGCCTTAGACGTGCGGCATTATTGCCTGTCGGCGCAGGTGGCCGTGCCGCTGGCTGCTGTCGGCGCCAAACGCGTCATGGTCGCGCCGCGCCCGGAAGAAGCGGCCCTGATTGAACTTGTGCCGCTGTCACCGGGTTGACGTGGCGCGCACCCGGTAATTGCGTTATTTCCTGATTGTGGGCTTGTGGCGATTCGAGAGGACCGGCAAGTGACAGACAAGCGCAAGCGCGCGGCGCCGACCATCGACCTCACCGCCACCGAAGTGCCTTCGGCGCCGGACGAAACCGCGTCGGCGCAAAAACATTCACAAGAGCACGCTCAAGAGCACGCATCTGCGCCGCAATCCGGTCGGCCGCCGCGGGCGCGCGCGGCCAAGCCTAAACCCCCGCCACCGCCGGACGAGCCGCCGCGCGCGGCGGAACAACCCGCGCCGCGCCGGCGCAGCAGTTTCGGCGCAATCCTCGCCGCGGGCATTGCCGGCGCCGTCGTGGCAGCCGGCGCGCTGGCCGCGGTCTGGTATACCGGGCTGCTGCCGTCGGGCTCCGTTCAGTCGAACGATGGACGGATCGCGGCGCTGCAAAAGCAGGTGCAGGAGCTGCAAAACCGTCCCGCGCCCGCCATCGACAACCAAGCGATCGATGCATTGCGCCAGAGCGTGCGCAAACTCGAGACTGACATCGCCAAGCTGCCGCCTGGCGACAAGACCGTGGCGGAACGGTTGACCGCCGCCGACAACGCTATGAAGTCGCTCGGTATCGCGCTCGCCGCGCTCAGCAAGCGCAGCGACGACATCGCCGCTAAGGCTGCCCAGGCGCAAGCTAACGCCGCCGCGGCGGAGAAGGCGGTCGGCGATCTGCGCGCCAGCGTGCAGAACGCCAAGCAGGCCGCATCGACTGCAATCGATTCTGGCCAGCTGGAAGATTTGCAAAAGCGCGTGGCAGCCGTAGAGCAATCGCTTGGGGCCGCGCGCGAGCAACTCGCCAAGACCTCGGCCACAGACAGCGCCGCGCGACTGGCGCTGAGCGCGGCGGTCTTGCGTGACGCAGTCATGAGCGGCGCATCGTACCAGGCTGAGCTGGCGCAGGCGAAATCGCTTGGCGCCGACGAAAGCGTGTTAACGCCGCTTGCGCAGTTTGCGCCGCAGGGCGTCCCCGACAAGGCGGCGCTGGCGCAAGAGCTGAGCTTGCTCATCCCCGCCCTGGTGAAAGCCGCCGGCAACGAAACGGTGTCCGGTGGTTTCCTCGATCGCTTGCAAGCCAATGCGAGCAAGCTGGTGCGCATCCAGCCGGTGGATGCGCCCGCTGGCGATGCGTCATCGGACGTGCTGGCGCGCATCGAAATGGAGGCGGCCAAAGCCGATATTGACGGCGCGCTAGCCGACATTGGTAAGCTGCCGGAAACCGCGCGACAGCTGGCGGCAGACTGGGTCAGCAAGGCGGTGGCGCGGCAGAAAGCGCTGACCGCCGCGCGCCGGTTCGCGTCCGATACGGCGCGCGATCTCGGCAAGCCACCGAGCGCGGACGCGCTCAGTAAGCCATGAGGGCGCGATGATCCGGGTCGTCGTTTTCCTGCTGGCCGTCGCTGTCGCCGCGCTCGGCGTTTCATGGATCGCCGACCGCCCGGGCGAGGTCGCCGTCACCTGGCTCGGCTACCGCATCGAGACTTCGGTGATGGTGGCCGTGTTTGCCGTCGGCGCGCTGGTGCTGGTGATCCTGCTGCTGTGGTCGTTTGTGCGCGGCATCTTGCGCTCGCCCGAGCAGGTGTCGCTGTTCTTTCGCCATCGCCGCGCCGTCAAAGGCTATCTGGCGCTCACCCGCGGGTTGATCGCGATCGGCGCCGGCGATCTGCGGCTCGCCCGCCGCGCGGCCGACGACGCGGCGCGGTTATCGCCCGGCGATCCACTCACGCTGCTGCTAATCGCGCAATCGGCGCAGATGGCCGGCGACCGAGGCGGCGCCGAGCGCGCCTTCCGCGCGATGATCAAGCGCGACGACACCAAGCTGCTGGGCTTGCGCGGGCTTTATATCGAAGCCCAGCGCCGCGACGATGCGCTCGCCGCGCGCCTGGTGGCCGAAGAGGCGGCCAAGGAAGCGCCGTCACTGGCCTGGGCCGGACAAGCGGTGCTCGACGGCCGCTGCGCCGCCGCCGATTGGGCCGGCGCGCTCGCAGCACTCGAGCATATGAAAAGCGCGCTCGCGAAACCCGACTACCGCCGCAAACGCGCGGTGCTGCTGACCGCGCGCGCGCAGGCGCTGGACGAGATCGACCGCGATGCTTCGCGCGTGGCGGTGCTGGAGGCGGTTAAGCTGGCGCCCGATCTAGTGCCGGCGGCGGCGCTGGCTGGGCGGCGGCTGGCGGAATCTAATGAGCAGCGCAAGGCGGCAAGGATCCTGGAAGCGGCGTGGACCATCAATCCGCATCCCGACATCGCCGAGGCCTATGCCAACCTGCGCTTCGGAGATAGCGCGCGCGATCGTCTCACGAGGATGCAGAAGCTCGCCGCCAGGCTGCCGGGTCGGCTCGAAGGCGCGATTGCCGTGGCGCGCGCCGCGCTCGACGCGCGCGAGTTCAAAACCGCGCGCGATGCGCTCGCGCCTTATCTGTCGGCGCCGACCCGGCGGGTCGCGGCGCTGATGGCGGAGATCGAGCAGAGCGAGCACGGCGACGAAGGCCGCGTGCGCGAATGGATGGCGCGCGCCATGCACGCCTCCGGCGATCCGGTGTGGACGGCGGACGGCGTGGTGTCGGAACGCTGGCTGCCGGTGACGCCCAACGGCCGGCTCGACGGTTTCGAATGGAAGCTGCCACTCGCCGAGATCGGCGTCAGCCGCCCGGTGATCGAAGTTACGCCTCCGCTTGCCGCGCCGGCGATTGAGATCGCCGCATCCGAGCCAAAGGCTGAACCGGCGACCGCCGTTGAAGCCAAGCCGGCGCGCAAGCCGGCGAAATCCGCCGAAAGACCAGCGGCCAAGGGTAAACCGGTCGAGCCGGTGATCCCGCTGGTGCATGCGCCTGACGATCCGGGCCCCGGTTTAGGCCTCGATGGCGATCCGGTGCCGGAATCGACAACGCCGCCGGCCAGCGACACCTGGCAACGGATCAGGCAGCTGTTTCGCTGACATGATTGCTTGCAATGCAAGGCTCACGCCTCTATCAGAGGCCCGTTTAATCAGCCGGCGTAGCTCAGCGGAAGAGCATCCGCTTCGTAAGCGGGTGGTCGGGGGTTCAAATCCCTCCGCCGGCACCAGTTGAACGTTTGCATCGACCGGTTGAGCTGGCAGCCATAATCGGTCACGCGACACCGCGGATTTGTACGCCACTAGCCGCAAAGAGCCCCAGCACAAGGCTGGGGCTCCCCCGTGAGGCAGCAGCTAGAAAGGGGCAAACCAAACCAGCCGCTTCCGGCACACCTCAATCTGTCACAACATAAGCGTCACGCTACTCGGCTGGTCTTGCGCGCGGCTGCGTTCCGACCAGCAAGGGCCCATACGATCCGGCGAAGCCAAAAAACGCGGCGATCCACGCAAGTGCAGAGATGATTAGCAACGGCTCGCTCCATGCGGGGTCGAGCGCGGCGCCGATGCGTGCGAGCGCTGCAATGACGATGGCCGCATAGACCGCTTGTGTTACCGGCGAAGCCGCGAGCGCGTTGCCGGTATGACCAAGGCTGGCGCGGCTCATGACAGCAAGCGTCATCGTCCCCGCTGCACCGACGGTCCAGGCGTGGATGCCGGCGCTTGCCGCGCCGATGTCGAACGCGGCCGCGCTTGTGAGTACGAATCCGATCGGCACGAAGGCGTAGCCGACGTGCAGAATGAGCACCAGGCGATCGCGCCAGGTGCGATCGCCCGCCCATCGGGCCAGACGCACAATATGCAGGACGCCCGCGGTCGCGAGTGCGGCAGCGGTCGGTCGTCCGAAGGGCTGAACGACCCACAGCGCCAGTGTCGCGGCGCTGATGCCAATCACACCAATGTCAAAGCGAGCGAACGGCACCGGCAGCCGGCCGGGATTTTCCCGCACCAGCCAGTTGCGGGTGAAACTGGGAATAATGCGGCCGCCGATCACCACAATGAGCAACACCATGGCGGCGATACCGATGCGAGCGCCGTATTCGGCGCTGCCACGTATATGCGCCTCAAGATGAAACGCGATATTGCCGGCCAGCAACAACGCGACCATAACGGCGATCTTGAGATTGCGCCAATTGCTGCCGGCAATGATCTCGCGCGCGGTCGCCGCGATGACCAATGCCAGGAAGCTAACGTCAATGATCGCGGCTTGCAGCCAACCGATCTCGGTCGAAAACGTAACCGCCACACGGCCCGCTATCCAAACCGCGACCAGCGCGAGCAATGGCAAACCTTGGATCGGCAACCGTCCAGTCCAGTTGGGGATCGCGGTGAGCAGGAAGCCGGTCACCACTGCCGGCAGAAAACCGTAGAGCGTTTCGTGAACGTGCCAATCGACCGGCGTGAAGGCAGTTTGCAATCCCAGCTCGCCTTGGAACATCGGTAACCAGGCGAGCACGATGAGTCCGGCATAAATGGCGCCGAACAGGAAGAACGGCCGGAAGCCGCAGGACAGCAGTGCAGGTCCCCGATAGGATCGCAAACGAGAGATCGCGTTCATGCCGCACTAGCCGCGCAAGGCGTATTCAAACGCGCGCTTGAGGCAAGTTGTGCCGGGATCATGTGAGCGATTGAGCATTCCCATCAGCGTGACCCATTCCTCATCGGTGGCCTGAGCGGTGTAGCGCTGCACGGTTTGGGTCACGCAGGCGGCAAGACCGACACCCTCGCTGGAAGCCCGTTCCCGCACCGCAGCCAACAATGCCAAATCGCCCGTGCCGAGAATCGTCTCCGCCGCGGTCGTCTCGTCGCTCAAGCTGGCCAAAATATCACCGAGCATGGCGATGCCCTCAATGCACGCGCAGAGCGTCGGCGCCGGCGATCTCAATGCCTTCGATCCGTGCTGCCGTAACCAGCCGCGCGATGTACTGGGCGTCCGCCCGCCGCCGCACGCTTTCGCGCAGGCAGTCGGCGATACGGCCGGCGACCGCTTCATAAGGCAGCGTTCGGCCCTCGTGCTTGCGGTCGAGCCGGATGACATGAAAGCCGTAGCGGGTCGCCACCGGTTCCGCGCACAGCTCGCCGGGCTTTATTATCATCAGCGCTTGCTCGAATTCCGGCGTGGTCTGGCCGCGCGTGATCTGACCGAGATTGCCGCCCTGCGCCGCCGACGGGCAATGCGAATAGGCCCGCGCCAGCGCGGCGAAGCTGTCTGGATTGTCCATGAGCGTGGCCAAAACCGCGGCAGCATCGGCACGCGCCTGCGCATAGGCGTTGCAGTCCGCAGGCAATGCCGCGAACAGGATGTGCGACGCTTCGAAGATGTCGGGCGAGCGGAACCGGCCGTGATTGCGCTGGTAGAAACGCCGGCAGGTCTCGCCATCCGGCTCGGGAACCCTGACCTCCCGTTCGATCAGCGCGCGCATGACGGCCTCATCGTCGGCCTCGCGCCGGCCGTCACGATCGCTGATCGGTTCGGGAGTGACGCCAAGACGGTGCGCCCGCTGCAATAGCAGCTCGCGGACGACCAGCGCGCGGGCCGCCTGCTGCCATGCCGCAATCGGCTTTGGCGCCGGATGGTGCTGCATTTCACGCACGATCGCCTCGCGGCCGATCGACACGCCATTGACGCTGACGGCCACCGGCCGCCCCGCGGGAATTTCCGCGTGCACCGAGCAGGTCATCGCGGCCACTCCGCCGGTATGGCGCCGCGCGGCGCGCGACTGGTGCGCACAACCTGATAGCCGCGCCGACCGAGATACCAGATCGGCGCGCTCCAGACGTGCACAAGACGGGTGAATGGGAACACCAGGAAGATGGTCATGCCGAGAAACAGATGCGCCTTGAACAGCGGGTTTGCGTCGGTAACCAGCGCCGAGACGCCCGGCTGCAATGTGAGGATACCCTGCGCCCAGGTCATGAACCGCACCATTTCGTGGCCGTCGAGGTGGTTGAGCGAAACAGTGATGGTGGCAAGGCCAATGATCAGCTGCGCATAGAGCATGAGCAGGACTGCGATGTCGCCGAACGACGAGGTCGCATAGATGCGCGCATCGAAGAGGCGGCGATGCACCAGCAGCGTGATGCCAATGAAGCACATGACGCCGGCGACGCCGCCGATGCTGATCGACATCCACTGCTTGACAGTGGGCGAGATGCCGATGGCCTCGAACACCCAGATCGGCGTCAGCAAGCCGACGAAATGGCCGAAAAAGATGACCAGGATGCCGACATGAAACAGGTTGGAGCCCCAGGCGAGCTGGCGGCGACGCAGAAGCTGGCTCGAGCCGCTGCGCCAAGTGTACTGCTCGCGGTCGAAGCGCAGCCAGCTGCCGAGCAGGAACACGGTCAGGCAGAGATAGGGATACCAGCCGAATACAATGTAACTGAGCAATTCGCGCATGACCGTTTCCTCAATGGCGCGGCGGGATGGTGGGGGGGGTGGCCGGCATGTCCGGCGCGGGACGCATGCCGCCGCGGATACGGGCGATCAGGCCGTCCTTGCAGCCGTCGCCGGCAGCGGGGCCGAAACTGACCGGCTCGTCTTCCCAGGCGGCATCGAGCGCCGCCAAATCGGTGGCATCCGGATCGGGCAGCGTGAGCAGGGCCGAGACCTCTTCTTCCTTGGGCTTCGCTGCGGAAAGCGCCACCAGGGCCCGGAACACCGCCTCATAGGACGACTTGCGCTTGCGCAGCCGCTCCGCGATGGCGGCGAAAATATGCGCCGGCTGGGCCAGCAGGTCGCAAGCCTGTTGCGCCGGCAGCAACGAGAGAAATTCCAGGAACAACGGCGCGAAGTCCGGCAATTCGGCCGCCGTCATGAACAGGTTGTTTTGCTCGTATTGCGCCTTGAGGTCGATCATGGCCTGGCCGCGGTCGCGACTTTCGCCATGCACGTGCTCGAACAGATGCAACGACAGCGAGCGCGTGCGATCGAACAGCAGCACGTAGCGCTCCTGCAAATCGTAGAGATCGCCGGTCGTGATCTCGGTTAGCAGCCGGTGCAGTTGGTTGCGGAGGCTGAGCGGGATTGCCGTATCATTTTCAATCGCTTCGCTAATCTCGCCCGTAGCCCGTTGCAATTCGGCCGTGGGATAGGTCAGCAGGGCGGACAGCGCTTTTAGCGACCTGAGCATCACACGACCTCCATCGGCGTCTTGGCACGCTTGGGCGTGCCGAACAGGTTTGCCTCGCTGGTGCCGCCCGAGCAGTCGTTGCCGAAGGAGAAACCGCAGGAGCCGCGCAGATCGTAGGCATCTTCATTGATTTCGCGGTGCGCGGTCGGAATGACGAAACGGTCCTCGTAATTGGCGATCGCCATCGTCTGGTACATGTCTTCGATGGCGAGCGCCGTGAGCCCCACGCGCTTGGCGATGGCCTCGTCGATCACACCGTCGATGGTCTTGGCGCGCATGTAGCCGCGCATCGCCAGCATGCGCTCGAGCCCAAGCGCCACCGGTTCTTCCTTGCCGGCGGTGAGAAGGTTAGCGAGATATTTCAGGGGAATACGAAGCGAGCGCACGTCCGGCATTTCGCCGTCATGCCCGAGCTTGCCGGCCTGCGCCGCCGACTGGATCGGCGACAGCGGCGGTACGTACCACACCATCGGCAGCGTGCGGTATTCGGGATGCAGCGGAAAGGCGACCTTCCACTCCATCGCCATTTTCCACACCGGCGAGCGGCGCGCCGCCTCCAGCCAATTCTCGGCGATGCCGTCGGCGCGCGCCTGCGCGATCACTGAGGGGTCGTTCGGATTGAGGAAAATGCCGAGTTGAGCCTCGTATAAGTCCTGTTCGTCGGCGATGCTCGCCGCTTCCTTGATGCGGTCGGCGTCATAGAGCACGACACCGAGATAGCGGATGCGGCCGACGCAGGTCTCCGAGCACACGGTCGGCTGGCCGGCCTCGATGCGCGGATAGCAGAAAATGCACTTCTCGGATTTGCCGCTCGACCAGTTGTAATAGATTTTCTTGTAGGGACAGCCCGACACGCACATGCGCCAGCCGCGGCACTTGTCCTGATCGATCAGGACGACGCCGTCTTCCTCGCGCTTGTAGATGGCGCCCGACGGACAGGCGGCGACGCAGGCCGGATTGAGGCAGTGCTCGCACAGCCGCGGCAGGTACATCATGAAGGTGTTTTCGAACTGGCCGTAGATTTCCTTCTGGATGCCCTCGAAATTGACGTCCTTCGAGCGCTTGGCGAATTCGGTGCCGAGGATTTCCTCCCAGTTCGGACCCCATTCGATTTTTTCCATGCGCTCGCCGCTGATCAGCGAACGCGGCCGCGCGGTCGGCGAAGCCTGCAATTCGGGTGCGTTTTGCAAGTGTTCGTAATCGAAGGTGAACGGCTCGTAGTAGTCGTCGATTTCCGGCAGGTCGGGGTTGGAGAAGATATTGGCCAGCACCCGCCATTTCGAGCCGATGCGCGGCTCGATTTTGCCGTTTTTCTTGCGGCGCCAGCCGCCGTTCCAGCGGTCCTGGTTTTCCCATTCCTTCGGGTAACCGATGCCGGGTTTGGTCTCGACGTTGTTGAACCAGGCGTATTCCATGCCTTCGCGGTTGGTCCACACGTTCTTGCAGGTGACCGAGCAGGTGTGACACCCGATGCACTTGTCGAGGTTCAGCACCATCGCGATTTGTGCGCGGATCTTCATTCTGCGGCCTCCAACTTGTTCGTAGACTTGGGCGCGACGGTGAGCGGTTCGGGCTGATCGGCGGTCGGCTTGTCGAGCCAGTCGACCTTGACCATCTTGCGCACGATGACGAATTCATCACGATTGGTCCCGATCGTGCCGTAGTAGTTGAAGCCGTAGGACTGCTGGGCATAGCCGCCGATCATGTGGGTCGGCTTGATGATCGCGCGCGTCACCGAATTGTGGATGCCGCCGCGCTGGCCGGTTATTTCCGAGCCGGGCACGTTCACGATCTTCTCCTGCGCGTGATACATCAGGCACATGCCGTCTTTCACGCGCTGCGAGACCACCGCGCGGGCGACCAGCGCGCCGTTCGAGTTGTAGGCTTCGATCCAGTCGTTATCGACAATGCCCGCCTTTTTGGCATCGTTCTCGCTGATCCATACGATCGGACCGCCGCGCGAGAGCGTGAGCATCAACAGGTTGTCGGTGTAGGTCGAATGGATGCCCCACTTCTGGTGCGGGGTGATGAAATTGAGCACGATCTGCTGCTCGCCGTTCGGCTTTGAGTCGATCACCGGCTTGACCGCCTTGAGATCGACCGGCGGGCGATAGACGCAGAGTGCCTCGCCAAAAGCGCGCATCCAGAGATGATCCTGGTAGAGCTGCTGGCGCCCGGAGAGCGTGCGCCACGGGATCAGCTCATGCACGTTGGTATAGCCGGCGTTGTAGCAGACCTTGTCCGACTCCAAGCCGGACCAGACCGGCGACGAGATGATCTTGCGCGGTTGCGCGACCACGTCGCGAAAGCGAATCTTCTCGTCCTCCTTGGAGATGGCGAGATGTTTGTGGTCGAGGCCGGTAGTCTTCGACAGCGAGTCCCAGGCCTTGACCGCAACCTCGCCGTTGGTTTCGGGCGCGAGTGCGAGGATCACCTCGGTGGCATCAATATCGGTATCGATGCGGGCGAAGCCCTTGGTCGCCCCCTCCTCGGTCACGACGCCGTTGAGCCGCCTGAGTAGATCCACCTCGTGCTCGGTATTCCAGGCAATGCCTTTGCCGGCGTTGCCGACCTTGGCCATCAACGGCCCCAGCGCGGTGAAGCGCTTGTAGAGGTTGGGATAGTCGCGCTCGATCACGGCGACCGCCGGCATGGTTTTGCCCGGGATCGGCTCGACCTCGCCTTTCTTCCAATCCTTGACGTCGAGCGCCTGCGCGATCTCGGCCGGCGTGTCGTGCTGGATCGGCGTGAGCACCGTGTCCTTCTCGACGCCGAGCACTTCGGGCGCCACCTCCGAAAATTTCTTGGCGATGGCCTTGTAGATGTCCCAGTCGCTCCGGCATTCCCACACCGGGTCAACCGCCGCAGTCAACGGGTGGATGAACGGGTGCATGTCGGAGGTGTTGAGATCGTTCTTCTCATACCAGGTCGCGGTCGGCAGCACGATGTCCGAGTAGACGCAGGTGGTCGACATGCGGAAGTCGATAGTGACCAAGAGGTCGAGCTTTCCTTTCGGCGCCTGGTCGTGCCAGGCGACTTCCTGCGGCTTCTTCCTGCCGGTTTCGCCCAGGTCCTTGCCTTGAACGCCATGGCTGGTGCCAAGCAGATGCTTGAGGAAATATTCGTGGCCCTTGCCGGAAGAGCCGAGCAGGTTCGACCGCCACACAAACAAATTGCGCGGCCAGTTGGCGGGATGGTCCGGGTCCTCGCAGGACAGCTGCAACTCGCCCGATTTGAGCGCCTTGGCGACATAGTCCTTGGGCTCGAGGCCGGCGGCCTTCGCCTTTTCGGCCACACCTAGCGGATTCTGCCTGAGCTGCGGCGCCGACGGCAGCCAGCCCATGCGCTCGGCGCGCACGTTGTAGTCGATCAGCGCGCCGTCCCACGGGCCAGCGGGCGCCGTCGGCGACAGGATTTCTTCGACGCCCAGGGCTTCGTAGCGCCACTGGTCGGTGTGCGCATAAAAGAACGAGGTCGAGTTCTGCTGCCGCGGCGGCCGCGCCCAATCGAGCGCGAACGCCAAGGGCAGCCAGCCCGATTGCGGCCGCAGCTTCTCCTGGCCGACATAATGCGACCAGCCGCCGCCCGACTGACCCACACAGCCACACATCACCAGCATGTTGATGACGCCGCGGTAGTTCATGTCGGAGTGATACCAATGGTTCATGGCGGCGCCGATGATGACCATCGAGCGGCCCTTGGTCTTCTCGGCGTTGAGCGCGAATTCGCGCGCCACCGTGACGATCTGGTCGCGCGGCACGCCGGTGATCTTCTCGGCCCAGGCCGGTGTATAGGGCACATTCTCGTCGTAACTCTTGGCCACATGATCGCCGCCGAACCCGCGGTCGAGCCCGTAATTGGCGACGAACAGGTCGAACACCGAGGCGACCAATGCCTCGCCGTCTTTCAGCTGCACGCGTTTGGCCGGAACCTTGCGCACCAAAACGCTCGGGTGATCGGTGCCGGCGAAGTGGTCGTGCTCGCGGTTTCCGAAATACGGGAAACCAACGTCGGCGAATTCGTCCTTGTCGGCGGCGAAAGTCAGTTGCAGGTTGGTTTCGCGGCCTTCCGCCTCCTTCTCCTCCAAGTTCCACTTGCCCTTCTCGCCCCAGCGGAAGCCGACCGAGCCGCGCGGCACCACCACGCTTTTGGAGGTTTCGTCGTAAGCGACGGTTTTCCATTCCGGGTTATTGGCTTCACCGAGATTGTCGGCGAAATCGGAGGCGCGCAGCAGCCGGTCGGGAACGAGCTTGTCGCCCTGCTTTATCAGGCGCACCAGCATGGGCATGTCGGTGTATTGCCGGACATAGTCCTCGAAATATTTGGCCTGCCGGTCGAGATAGAATTCGCGCAGGATGACGTGGCCCATCGCCATGGCGAGCGCGGCGTCTGTGCCCTGTTTCACCGAAATCCATAGATCGGAGAATTTCGAGGCCTCCGAATAGTCCGGGCAGATCACCACGCTCTTGGCGCCGCGGTAACGCGCTTCGGTGTAGAAATGCGCGTCGGGGGTGCGGGTCTGCGGGACGTTCGATCCCCACAGGATGAGGAAGCCGGAATTGTACCAGTCGGCGCTTTCCGGAACGTCGGTCTGCTCGCCCCAGGTCTGCGGTGAGGACGGCGGCAGGTCGCAGTACCAGTCGTAAAACGACATGCAGACGCCGCCGAGCAGCGACAGATAGCGCGAGCCCGCGGCATAGGACACCATCGACATCGCCGGGATCGGCGAGAAGCCGATAACGCGGTCGGGTCCGTGCGTCTTCACGGTGTAGGCGTTGGCCGCCGCGATGACCTCGGTCACCTCGTCCCAGGTGGCGCGCACGAAGCCGCCGAGGCCGCGCTTGGCCGTGTAGGCCTCGCGTTTCTTCGGGTCCTCGACGATCGAGCCCCAGGCCGCGACCGGCTTACGCAATGCCCGTGCCTCGCGCCAAAGCTTGAGCAGGCGCGAGCGCACCAGCGGATATTTCACGCGATTGCCGGAATAGAGGTACCAGGAATAGCTGGCGCCGCGCGAACAGCCGCGCGGCTCGTGGTTGGGCAGCTCCGGCCGCGTGCGCGGGTAATCGGTCTGCTGCGTCTCCCAGGTGACGATGCCGCCCTTGACGTAAATCTTCCACGAGCACGAGCCCGTGCAGTTGGCGCCGTGGGTCGAGCGCACGATCTTGTCGTGCTGCCAGCGCTTGCGGTAGCCGTCCTCCCAGCGGCGGTCTTCCCGGGTGGTGATGCCGTGGCCGTCCGAGAATTCTTCGGTGACGCGGTTGAAGAAGGTCAGTCGGTCGAGAAAGTGACTCATGGTGCGACCTCCTACGCCGTCTTCGGAATCGCCGATCCGCCGGCTTTCAGCTTGGCACCGCGATCGAGATGCCAGAAGTACACAGAAACGCCGATCGCCATGACCGCGAGCACGACATAGGCGAAAAAGCCGCCGGCATAGCCCGAAGTTCCGAGCGCATCGACGACGGCGCCAAGGAACGGCGGTATGACGAAGCCGCCGAGCGCGCCCAGTCCGCCGACCAGGCCTGCCGCTCCGCCGACCGCTTCGGGCACGTATTTAGGCACCATCTTGAACACGGCTGCATTGCCGATTCCCATACCGAGAGCGATAAGCAATTCGCCGGCAAGCGCTTGATAGAAGTCCTCAGTGAGCGTGAGGATGGCCGCCCCAACAAGGACGCCCGCAAACGAAAGGATCGCCGTTCGCTCGCCTCCAATGCGTTCGGAGAACATGCCGCCGAACACGCGAATGATCGCGGCGAGCAGCGAGAACCCGAGCCCGCCCAGCATCGCGGCGGATTTCACGTCCATATGATGGAGGTTGATCCAGTAGGTAGGAAACCACGCGGTGAGCGCTAGGAATCCTCCGAAGGACACGAAGTAGAGAGCGACAAGACCCCAAGTGCGCGGATCTTCGGCGGCGGTGATGACTGCCTGCCAGACCCGTTCGTTGGGGAACAGCGCCTGGCCGTTCTCCTGGGCAATCTTACGGCTGGCATCGGCATCGAATCCCTGCTGGCGAAGCTGGAAGAAATAAGCGTCGCGCGCCAGCCACGCATAAACCGCGGTGCCGATAAGAAGGAACGTAAACCAGGCAAAATAGGAGCCGGTGAGACCCCACGCGGCAATCGCATACGGTAGGAACAGCGTGAAAATGCCGGGCGCCAGATTACCAATTCCGCCGTAAGCACCGAGGACCGTGCCCTGACGCGACTGCGGATACCAATAAGAGACCTGCGGGATGCCGACCGAGAACGAGGCAACGCCGCAACCGCTCAAGAAACCGAACATGACAATGATCGGATAGGCGGCAACCGTGAGGGTCTTGGCGGTCAGCAGAATGAACACCAGTCCCCACATGCCGACCAGCGACAGGCCGAACAAAGTGAGCATGGGCAGACGGCCGCCGACGCGATCGACCCAAGCGCCGAACGGGATGCGGAGGAGCGAGCCGGTCAGTTGCGGCGCCGCGACAAGAAGCCCGAGCGCCAGTCCGCTAAGGTGCATCTGCTCTTGAAAATATTTTGCCGCCGGGCCGTACAGCGCCACGGCCGCGAACCCGATGAAGAACCCCCACGTCCCCATCACGAGGCCGGCAGTCGGCGTTCCCAATAGCCGATAGGGTGTTCCAGCTCCTCCAATGCTTGATTGGGATGTTGCGCTCATGTCGTGTCACCTCGTTAGCCGCTGAGAATTTTCAGCGCTCACAAAGCCAGGAATTCCGGATCAATGCTTTGACGTTAATCAATAATACTTCGCTTTTGCCCGTGGCAATTTTGCTTTACCTATATCAACTTGAGATTTGACTTAAGCATTACGGTATTTTGATAATTATCAAGACAGCATATGCGCTATCGCGATAAATTTTTTCGCGAGGTCCAAATCCGGGGAGAAAACCGTGCGCCCATCCGACTGGAAACTCATCCGCGCGCTGCCGCTGTTCTGCGACATGAGCGAAAAACATTTCGGGGAACTGCTCAATGCCGCGTTTCTCCAACGTTTCCCGCAGCACGTAACCCTGATCACCGAAGGCGATTTGCCGGACTTTTTGCATGTCGTCGTTGAAGGTTCAGTGGAAATGTTCAGCGCCCACAATGGACACGAAACCACGCTCGATATCATGCGGCCGGTGACCACGTTCATTCTGGCCGCAGTCATACGTGATGCGGTCTATCTCAAATCGGCTCGGACTCTTGCGCCCGCGCAAATCCTCATGATACCGGCAGCGACCGTGCGCGATGTATTCGGGCGCGATGCCGCTTTCGCGCGCGCCATCGTCAATGAACTCGCAGAGCGCTATCGTGGCGTCGTGCGGTCCCTCAAAAACGAAAAATTGCGCACCACCGCTGAGCGATTGGCGAACTGGATTCTTCAGGCCGACGCTCACCAGGGCCATCAGCGAAACATCGAATTGACATTCGACAAGCGCACGCTCGCCTCGCGCTTGGGAATGACACCGGAGAATCTGTCGCGAAACCTGGCGCTGCTGGCAAAATACGGCGTGAAAAGCTGCGGGCGCGATATTGTCATCGAGGACCCATCGGCATTGGAGAAGTTCGCCAAACCGAACGCCCTTATTGACGGATAAAGAAGAGCATGCATGCGCAATTACAACCGGCATCATTGGCGGTAGGCTGTTTTGGCCAATGTCCGCTTCGGGTTGTTAGCGACAAAGCCATCTCACAAAAAAATGCAGCAATTATTTGATCTCGTCAGTGACTTCAGTTACTTTCCAGCTTCTTCATTGCTGCTATTAGTCAGCCGGGGCTAATTCGTAAGCAGGTGGTCGGGGGTCCAAATCCTTCGGCCGGCACCAGCATTTTAAGCCGGTACGTTCCGCAGCGATTAAAGAGGCACTATCTGGCGCTCGAAATTCTGCCGTGCCGCCAGCCACCTCGTTTTTCTCGGCCTCGGCCGTGCTGTATGCTAATGATAAAGCAGCGCGCCACAAAAATATAAACTCATAGCGGCGCGGACAGAAATGGATCACGCTCGTTGACATCACCCGCTCGCTATACCGCCTTTGTCACCGGCGCTGCAACCGGGATCGGTTACGTCATTGCCTGCGACTTGGCGCGTGCGGGTTACGATCTCGCGGTCTCGAGTCGCGAGATCGGGCGGCTCGACGAACTGTTGCGCGATCCGGCCGTGCAGGGCCGCAAGGTGGTTCCGCTGCAACTCGATTTGCGGGTCGAGGCCGATATCACGCAAGCGTTCGGCGCTGCGGTCGAGGCATTCGGTGACATCGACGTTCTGGTCAACAATGCCGGCCGTGCGCTGGTCAAGCCCGCGGTCGACGTCGCCTGGGGCGATTGGGACGACGTCGTCGCCATCAACCTCAAAGGCGCGTATTTTCTGTCACAGAAATTCGCCGCCCATTGCATCGTGGGAAACCGTCCCGGTTGCATTGTGAGCATCGCTTCGACCCACGGCCTGACCGGATTTGCCGGCCGCTCGGTCTATGGAATTGCCAAGGGCGGGCTGATCCAGATGACGCGCATGCTGGCGATCGAATGGGCCAGCCACAACATTCGGGTCAATGCGGTCGCGCCGTCGACCGCGCTCACGCCCTCGCGCCTGAAGGCGCTCGACCCGCAGGCGCGCGAGCGAATGCTCGGCCGCATTCCGCTCGGCCGCTTCATCACGCCGGAGGAGGTGGCCGCGGCCGTCTGCTTCCTCGCCAGTCCCGGCGCGGCCTCGATCACCGGCCAGACGCTTGTGCTGGACGGCGGGCTGACCGCGGCTTAACCGCCGAGGTCGCCGCGCGAACGGGACTTCCCCAACCGGAGACGCTGGCTTGAAGATCGGAATTTTGCTCGGCGATGATATCGGGCACGAAGTTGTTCCCGAATGCGTCAAAGTAATGAAGGCGGCGGCGGCGCGGACCGGCCTCGCCATCGAATGGCAGCAACTGCCGATCGGCAAGCACGGCCACGAGCAGCACGGCGATACGCTGCCGGCCATGACCGAAAAGGCGTTGTGGGCGCTCGACGGCTGGATCATGGGGCCGATCGGGCACGCGGCCTATCCGCGCAACGACCCCACCTGGGTGATGCCGCCCGTGCGCAAGAAGTACGATCTGTTCGCGGCCGTGCGCCCGTCCCGCTCCTATCCCAACGTGGCGTCGATCCATAAGGACGTGGACATTGTGTTCGTGCGCGAAGTCTCCGAAGGGATGCTCTATTCGGAAACGGTGGTGGCCGGCTCCGGTGAATTTCGCCCCAACCACGACATCACCGTCGCCATGCGCGTCATCACGCGCAAGGGATCGAACCGGGTCGCGCGCGAGGCTTTCGAGATCGCCCACACGCGCAAACGCAAGAAGGTCACCGCCGCGCACAAGGAACCTGTCTATCGCCTTGCCTGCGGCATGTTCGCCGAGGAGTGCCGCAAGGTTGCGCAAGAATTTCCCGACGTAGAATTCGATGAGGTGCTGATCGATTCGATCTCGATGAAGCTCGTCACCAACCCGCAGCGCTTCGATGTGATCGTCACCACCAATCAGTTCGGCGACATCCTTACCGATATTGGCGCCGGCCTAGTCGGCGGGCTCGGGCTCGCGCCCGGCCTTTGCGTCGGCGAGCGGCAGGCGATGGCGCAGGCCACCCACGGCTCGGCCCCGGACATCGCCGGCCGCAATATTGCCAATCCCTATGCCATGATCATGTCCGGGCAGATGCTGCTGGCGTGGCTCGGCCGCAAACGCAACGAGCCGAGGGCGGTGGATGCCGCGCGGCGCATTCAGAACGCCGTCGAAAAGACCATCATTGACGCGAAGCATCTGACTGCGGATCTCGGCGGCAAGGCCAGCACGCAGGAAATGGGCAACGCCATCGCCGAAGCCGCGCGGTAATATCGCGCGATTATACCGGATATAGCCAAAAAGACCGTCAAAGCCGAAGGCAAGCGAAATGTACAATCTTCATCTCAGCGCCGAACAGCTGGAAATCCGCGACACGGTTCGCGACTTCGTCGAACGCGAGATCAAGCCGGTCATGCTCAAGGCCGACCGTCTCGACGTGCGCGACCGCAGTCTGCCGATGGATTTGCTCGATCAGGCCTCGCAACTCGGCATGCGCACGCTGGCGCTGTCGGAAGACCGCGGCGGCGTGGGCGCCGATGCGCTCACCTCCTGCATCGTGACCGAGGAACTAGCCGCGGGCGATGCCGACATCGCCGCCCTCTTGTCGGAAACATCGCGGCTCGGTCATGTCCTGTTCGACCAGGTTATGACGGATGCCCAGCGCGACCGCTTCCTGCCGTCATTCCTGGAGAACGACCGCTATCATCTCGCGGTCGCCGATCATGAGGCCGGCGACGACACGCGGCTCGGCGTGAACTATTCCCGGCCGGTCGCGATCGTGCGGGACGTCAAGACGATGGCGACCAAGGCGAATGACGGCTCGCTCGTTCTCAATGGCATGAAGGACTGCGTCGCCAACGCGCCGGTCGCCCAGTTGTTTGCTGTCGAAGTCAAGATTGCCGGCCAGCCCGGCACGTGCTTTGTGCTGGTGCCGGCCGATGCCCCCGGCCTGGCCGTGCGTGCCCACGAGCGGCCCTGGACTCATGGACCGTGCGGCGAGCTCGAGCTCAAAGATTGCCGGGTGCCGGCGGATCATCTGCTTGATGAGAAGGCGGGTGAGCTTCTTGACCATGTGAACATATCCAGCCGCGGCAATCCGCTGTTCCAGGCCTTGAACCTCGGCATTGCCCGTGCCGCCTACGAGACGGCAGTCGCATATGCCCCGATTCGCGTGCAAGGCGCGCGGCCACTCGCCGAGCACCAGGCGATCGCCGCCAAGCTCGCCGGGGTCGCCATCAAGCTGGAAGTGGCGCGAGCTTCCATCTGGCAGGCGGCGTGGGCGTCCGATCACGCGGAAGCTTATGCGGACCGCAGCCTGTCCGACCTGCCGCTGCAGGCCATCACGCAAGTTTTCACCGGCGAGATGATGCTGGAGGCCGCCAAGGACGCCGCGGAGGTGTTCGGCGCCATGGGCGTGATGCGCGACATGCCGTTGCAGAAATACGTCCACGATGCGCGTGTCTGTCTGCACACCGGCGATGGCGCCAGCGACGCAAAGCTGCGCATCGCCGAAGCCATCTTCCGCTATCGCCGCCCCTCCGACGCCATGCCGCGCGCGGCGGAATGACATCGCCATCACAACGCATTCACGCGCAGATCAAGAATTCGACCTGAGGACCGACCCATGGACTTCTCCCTGAGCAACGAACAGCGCCACTGGCAGGAAACCGCGCGCAAGTTCGCCGACGAGGAAATCCGTCCGATCTCGCTTCAACGCGACGCGATCGAAACCGCGCGCGAGACCTGGGATTGGGACATCATCAAGAAGGGCTCCAAGCTCGGCTTCCGCACTATGGCGGTGCCGAAGAAATGGGGCGGCCACGGCACCGACTTCGTGACGCAAGCGCTGGTGATGACCGAACTCGCCAAGGCGGACAGCGCGATCTCCAAGGCCTTCAGCCAGAACTGGAAATGGAGCCATTTGATCTCGCACGCCTGCACCGAGGAGCAGAAGGAACGTTTCCTCAAGCCTTTCGTCGCCGACGACACCTTCCTTCTTGGCAAGGGCATCACCGAGCCGGGCGCCGGCTCCGACAGCCGCCTGCCGCCAGACGATCCCAAATTCGGGCTGAAGCTGAAGGCCGAACGCCAGGGCGATGAATGGATTCTCAACGGCGAGAAGGCCTATATCGCCAATGCGCCGGTCGGCAAGCTGTTCTTCATCGACGCGCGTACCGATGCAACGGTGCCGCCCAAGCAGGGCACCACCATGTTCCTGGTGCCGCGCGACACGCCCGGCTTCCGCATCGGCAAGGTGTTCAATAAAAGCGGTTGGCGCTTTTATCAGAACGGCGAGATGATCTTCGAGAACGCGCGCGTGCCGCATGCCAATGTCGTCGGCGAGGTAGGCGGCGCGGTGCGCAAGGCCGGTGGCCGCGGCGGCGACACCACCGGGGGCGATCTCTTTGGTGATCTTGAGCTCTGTTCCAGTGCGCTCGGCATTTGCGCCGATGCCTGCGAGACGGCGATGCATCATGCTAAGACCGCCAAGCAGGGCGGCCAGACGCTGTTCGCACAGCAGATCGTCCAGTTGAAGATCAATAAGATGTTTATGCTCACCGAGGCGCTGCGTTCGTTCGTCATGCGGGTCGCCTGGGAACACGACCAGAAGATCCATTCTTGTAACGCGGGTCTTGCCATGAACTATTCAACCTATGTCGTGCAGGAGGTGACCGAGCTCTACATGGACGTACGCGGCGGCGATGGCTGCCGCATGGATCACCACACCGACAAATTGTGCCGCGACGCAATCATCTGGAGCCATCTCGCTGGCGACGCCGTGCAGCAGATGAAGGTGGCGCGGCGGCTGGCGAGCTAGATCGTTGCTGGAAAGGCGGATTTCAGATCGGCCGGATTGCTAGCGCGCATGCTCAAGTAGCGCGATCAATCCCTTCAAAAGCTCAGTCGGCGACGGCGGGCAACCGCGAATGTGCAGATCGGCCGGGATTATATCTTTGACGCCGCCTGCCACCGCGTAACTGCCGGCAAAGATGCCGCCATCCACCGCGCAGCCGCCCACCGCCACCACCCATTTCGGATCCGGCGTGGCGTTGTAAGTGCGCAGCAAAGCCTCGCGCATGTTCTTGGTCACCGGCCCGGTCACCATCAGCACGTCGGCATGGCGCGGCGAGGCGACGAAGCGCAAGCCGAGGCGTTCGAGATCGTAGAAGGCGTTGTTGAGTGCATGGATTTCCAGCTCGCAGCCGTTGCAGGAGCCGGCATCGACTTGGCGGATGGAGAGCGAACGGCCGAGCTTGGCGCGGGCGGCGCGGTTGACGCTCTTGGTGAGTTCGGCCAGCGCCGTCTTGTCGGGTGCGGGCGGCGCTTCCGTAAGCGCGCGTTGCGTCAGGCTCTCAAACAGCGTGCGGCGCATCAGAGGTCGTGTCCCGAATACGAGCAATTGAACGATTTGTTGCAGAGCGGAAAGTCGGCAACGATATTGCCCTCGATCGCGGCCTCCAGCAGCGGCCACTGGAACCAGGAGGCATCGCGCAGGTGACAGCGCGCAACGCGCCCTTTGCCGTCGAGCCGCAGCCAGACCAATACCTCACCGCGGAACGCTTCCGCGACGCCTAAGCCTTCGCAAATCCGCGCGCTCGCTTTGACCGAAGTCCGCGTCGCGCCTTCCGGTAGTCGGTTCAGAATCTGCTCGATCAGCGACAGGCTCTGCTCGACCTCGCGAATGCGAATCCAGACGCGGGCGTTGACGTCGCCGGCTTCCAGCACCGGTACATCGAATTTAATCTCGTCATAGGGCGCATAATTTAGGTTGCGCCGGGCGTCGAAGCCGCGTCCCGAAGCGCGCCCGACAGTGCCGCCGGCGCCGAACTGGCGCGCCAGAGCGGGCTTCACAATGCCGGTGGTGACGGTGCGGTCCAGCAGCGAGGCGGTGTTGTCGTAAAGCTCAATCAGGCGCGGAAATGCTTTTCGGATCTCGGAGAGCAGCGCGCGCAGTTGCGCTGGACCATTTGGGGCAATGTCGCGCGTCACGCCGCCGGGCACAATGACGTCCATCATCAGCCGGTGGCCGAAGCAGGCTTCGGCCGCCCTTAATGTGCGCTCGCGCAGGATGCTGGTTTGCGCATGCATCAGCGCGAAGGAAGCGTCGTTGCAGATGGCACCGATGTCGCCGAAATGATTTGCCAGCCGCTCCAGCTCGGCCATCAGCGCGCGCAGATAGTTGGCGCGCGGCGGCGCCTTCACTTGCAAGGCGGCTTCGGCTGCTTGTGCAAAGGCATAGGAATACGCGACGGTACTGTCGCCGGAAGTGCGCGCGGCAAGCTTGGCCGCAGCGTCTAGCGCCGCGCCGTCCATCAACGACTCGATGCCCTTGTGCACATAGCCGAGCCGCTGCTCCAGCCGCACCACGTGCTCGCCATTGGCGGTGAAGCGAAAGTGTCCGGGCTCGATAATGCCGGCATGCACGGGACCGACCGGAATCTGGTGCAGGCCTTCACCCTGCGCCGGCAGGAAGACGTAAGGGGCAGGCTTTTGCGCGCGCTGTCGTTTTCCAAGCGGATAGCGGACGTCCCAGAAACCAAGATCAAGCCAGGGCCGCGTATCGGGTGTGCCCACAGCCTCCATTCCGAACAGATCGCGGATGGTGCGCTCGAGCCGGAGCGCCGGCGCGTGACGTTCGGCGACGCTCGGATATTTGCCGTTCTTGCAGGCGTAGCTGACGACGGCGATGTCGCCGGCTTTTTCATCCAACAGCGCCATGTGCACATCCGGCGCATCGCCCCACAGGCCCAGCAGCGTGCAGCGGCCGCGCGCCAAAAGATCGATCGCTTTCTTCCAGCCGTCGTCGCCGACGATCGCGCGCGGCCAGGGCCGGTGCGCCTTGGCGTGCTCACGGTGCTTGATGCTGTCGATCAGGGCCATGGCGCTATCCCAGCAATTTGGCGACGTTCTCGAAGCCGGCAACAAGCGCCGGCGGCATATAGAGGCCGGCGGTGAATACGATGGCGAGATGGGCGAACATCGGCACGTAGGAAGCCTCAGCCTTCGCGGTTGGGCCGCGCGGTTCCCCAAAGGCAATCGTGTTGAGGCGCATAAACAGGCCGCCGAGCGCAATGAGAATGCCGAGAACCAGGATGACCGCCAGCCAGGGCTGGCGCGCGAAGGTCGAGCTGACTACCAGGAACTCGCTCATGAAGATGCCGAGCGGCGGCAGGCCGGCAATCGCCACCACGCCCAGCACCAGGCCCCAGCCGAGCACCGGGTTGGTCACAGTCAGCCCGCCCATGTCGGCGATCTTCTGCGTGCCCTTGACCTGCGAGATGTGACCGACCGCGAAGAAGATCGCCGACTTGGTGAGCGAATGCATGGTCATGTGCAGCAACCCGGCGAAATTGGCGAGCCCGCCGCCCATGCCGAAGGCGAACACGATGATGCCCATGTGTTCGATCGATGAATAAGCGAACATGCGTTTGATGTCGCGCCGCCGGTACAGCATGAATGCGGCGAACACGCAGGAGATCAGGCCCAAAGTCACCATCAGCGGGCCGGGCGCGATTGCCGCCGGATTGAGCGCCAGCAGCATCTTGAAGCGCAGCAGCGCGTAGAGCGCGACGTTCAGCAGCAGGCCGGAAAGCACCGCCGAGATCGGCGTCGGGCCTTCTGCATGCGCGTCCGGCAGCCAGGCATGCAGCGGCGCCAAGCCCACCTTGGTGCCGTAACCGAGCAGCAAGAACACAAAGGCGACGTTGAGCAGTGCCGGATCGAATTTCGCCGAGTTTGCGACCAGCACGGTCCACACCATGGCGTAGAGGCCCTCGCCGATCACCGGGCGCGCGGCCATGTAGACAAGGATGGTGCCGAACAGCGCCAGCGCGATGCCGACGCTGCCGAGGATAAAATATTTCCAGGCCGCTTCCAGCGCCTCGTGGGTGCGGTAGATGCCGACCATCAGCACGGTGGTCAATGTCGCGAGCTCGATCGCCACCCACATCAGGCCGATATTGTTTGCCACCAGCGCCAGGTTCATGGCGAACATCAGCACCTGGTACATGGCGTGGTAGAAACGCACGAAACGCGGGCTGAGCCGGCCGATCTCGATTTCGTGGCCAATATAGCTAGCGCTGAAAGCGCTGGTGGTGAAGCCGACGAAAGTGGTGAGCACGATGAAGACCTTGTTGAGGTCGTCCACGAGCAGATAGGGCCCGGACTTCGGCTGAACCACGAACAGCGAGCAGGCCGTGAAGAAGGTCGCCAGCGCCGCCAAGACGTTGAGGCGTGCAGTCAGTCGGTAACCGGGCAGCGCCGCCAGCAGCGCCGCGGCCACCGCCGGGATCAGCAGAATGCCGGTGAGAGCGTCGAGCTTCATTCCCGTTCTCCGCGGAACTGGTCGAGCGCCTGCAGGTCGACGGTGTCGAAGCGTTCCCGGATGCGGAACAGGAAGATGCCGATCACGATGAAGGCGATCAGCACCGAGAAGGCGACGCTAATCTCGACCACCAGCGGCATGCCCTTGGCGCCAGTCGCCGCCAGCACCAGGCCGTTCTCCAGCGACATGAAGCCGATCACTTGGCTCACCGCGTTGCGGCGCGTCACCATCATCAACAGGCCGAGCAGCACCACCGAAAGCGCAAAGGCCAGATCCTCGCGCGCCAGCGGATCGGCCTCCGCCGTCACCCGCAGCATCACCACCATGGACAGCGCCACCAGGCCCATGCCGAGCAGCATCGCTGGCCCAACGCCGACCACGGTCTCGATCTCGCGGTGGATGCCGAGCCGCACGATGATCCGGTGCAGGACGATGGGAATGACGATGGCCTTGAAGATGAGCGCGATGCCGGCGGTGACGTAGAGATGCGGCGCGTCCTGGATGAAGGCCTGCCAGGCAACCGAGGCCGTCAGCACCAGCGCATGCAGTGCGTAGATATTGAGCAGCGCGTAGAGCCGGTCCTGGTAGAGCTGCATGAAGCTCACCAGCACCAGCGAGCCCGCTAGCATATGGGCGACATCGAAAGTGAGGCTGTGCATGCCGCTCACAGGCTCCCCGACACGAACAACAGCAGGGTGGCGAGCAGGCCGAGCATCAGCGCGGCGCCGAGAAAGGCCGGCACCCGGAACACCCGCATCTTGGCGATAGCCGTCTCAAAAACAGCCAGCAGCGTGGCCCCGGCTGCAAGCTTGCCGACGTAAGAGGCGACGCCGATCGCGATCGCCGCCGGCCCGGCGTCGGGCCCGGCAATGCCCCAGGGCGTGAACAGGCAGCCGATCAGCGAGACGTAAAGCAGAAGTTTGAGCTCGGACGACAGATCGATCAGTGCCAGATGACGGCCGGAATATTCCAGCACCATGACCTCGTGCACCATGGTGAGCTCCAGGTGCGTTGCCGGATTGTCGATGGGGATGCGCGTATTCTCGGCAATCGCCACCATGACTAGCGCGAGCAGGGCGAGGCCCAGCGACACCCGCAGGCCCACCTGAGACGAGAGCATATAGGCCGCTATGATGGAAAGCTGCGTGGAGCCTGCCACCAGTGCCAGCGTGAATACGATCATCAGCATCGCGGGTTCCGCCAGCGAAGCGATCATCACCTCGCGGCTGGAGCCGATGCCGCCGAACGAGGTGCCGACGTCGAGACCGGCAAGCGCCAGGAAGAAGCGCGCGCTGCCGATCAGCGCGATGATGGCGATCAAATCGGCCGACCAGGAAAACAACAATCCGCCGCGGAAGGTCGGCACCAGCGACGCTGCCACCCAGGTGCCGGCGAACACGAGGTAGGGAATGACGCGGAACAACCAGGAGGCGCTTTCCGCCAGCACCACGTCCTTGCGCATCAGCCGGATCAGATCGCGATAGGGCTGCAACAGCGGCGGCCCTTGCCGGCGCAACAGCCGCGCCTTCACCTTGCGCACGAAGCCAGTAAGCAGCGGCGAGAGCAGCAGCACCAGCAGCATCTGCGCGCCCTGGAAGGCGTAGTCGCGGACGAAACTCATATCGCCAGCACCAGCAGCAACAGCACCAGTGCGGCGAATACCAGCGTGAGATAGCGGCGGATGGTGAGGAATTGCAGAATATTGAGGCGGTCGGTGGCGATGCCGATGAAGCCCGCGATCGGCGCGTAAAGCGCCTCCCAGATCAGGTCGCGCAGATCGACGGTCAACCGCGCCGGTGCGGTCGAGCCCGGCGGCGGCATCTCGCCGATTTCGCGGGCGTGGAACACGGTGGTGCCGTAAACGCGGCGGATCGGCTGGGCAAAGCTCGACGCGGTGTATTGCGTTGCCGGGCTCGGGTCGGGATAGCCGCAATCCCAGGCCGGCGCGCGCCGCAGCCGGTCGGAGGCCAGCCGATGGATGGCGAAGGCCGCGACCGAGCCGGACAGCACGACGAAGACGAACACCAGCAGCCCATTATATGAGCTGCGGCTTTCCGCGATCGGGACGATGGTGAGCCAAGCGAGCCCGGATTGGTGCGGCATGGTCTCGCCGATCAGCGCCTGGGCAACCGGCGCCAGCGCGTCGATGAACAGCCCGGGCAGCACGCCGGCGATCAGGCAGAGCGCGGCGAGGACATACATGGCGGCGAGCGAATAGCCATCGGTCTCCTGCGCCTCGGCCGCCGCCGGCGTGCGGGCGCGGCCGAGAAAGCTGACGCCGAAGGCCTTAACGAAGCAGGCCGCCGCCAGCGCCGCCGACAGCGCCAGCAGCGCGCCCACCGCCGGCACCAGGAATTTCAACCCCCAGGACGGCAGTTGTGGGCTGAGCAGGATGGCCTGGAAGGTGAGCCACTCCGAGGCAAAGCCATTGAGCGGCGGCAGCGCCGAGATCGCCACGCAGCCGACCAGGAACACAAAGGCGGTCTGCGGCATGCGGTGGATCAGCCCGCCGAGATGCTCCATGTCGCGTTCACCCGTGGCATTGAGCACGCTGCCGGCGCCGAAGAACAGCAGGCTCTTGAAGACGGAATGGTTGAAGACGTGGAACAGCGCCGCGGTGAGCGCCAGCGCCGCTGCCCATGCCAGCCCATAGGCTTTGAAGGCGAGCGCGAGGCCGAGCCCGATGTAGATGATGCCGATGTTCTCCACCGTGTGATAGGCGAGCAGGCGCTTCAAGTCGTGCTGCATCAGCGCGTAGAGCACGCCCATCACCGCGGTGATGCCGCCGATGCCGAGTACCACCATGCTCCACCACCAGTCCGGCGGCCCCAGCAGGTCGAACACGATGCGAACGAAGCCGTAGACCGCGACCTTGGTCATCACGCCGCTCATCAACGCGGACACCTGGGTGGGCGCGGCCGGATGCGCGAGCGGCAGCCAGGCATGCAAGGGCACCACGCCAGCTTTCGAGCCGGCGCCGACCACCGCCAGGATCAGAACCAGCGCCGCCAGGGCGGCGGACGGATGCGACGCGCGCATGGCCGCGAAGACGTAATTGCCGTCGCTGCCGGCGAGCAGGCCGAAACCGAGCAGCAGCGCCAGCGTGCCAAAGCTCGCCATCAACAAATAGACATAGCCCGCCCGCACGTTCTCAGAGTCGCGGTGGTGCGCGATCACCTGCGCCCAGGAGGTGAGCGACATGAACTCCCACGCCACCAGGAAGCTGAAGGCATCGTCGGCCATGACCACCAGATTCATGGCGGCGAGATAGGCGGGATAGAACGGCAGCACGCGCTGCGGCGATTCTTCGTGGCGCCCGTAGCCGAGCGCGTAGAGGCTCGCCGCCGCGCCGCCGAGATTGACCACGACCAGAAAGAACGCTGCCAGCGCGTCGATGCGGAAATGCGCGCCCAGCCAAGGCAGGCCGAGCGGCAAAGTCGCGGTGGATGTTGGCTGGTCGATCAGGCTCATGAGCGCGATCACGCCCTGCATCAGCGTGACCACCAGGCTGGCGCCATAGACGATGCCGGTGGCGCGCGGAGAGGCGGCGAGAATGACAGCGATGGGGGCAAGAGCCAGCAGCACCGCCACCCCATAGAGCGCGTAGACGGCCATCATGGCGGCGGCCCTGCCTTGAGCCGCACCCCGCGGCCACCCCCGCCGCTGGTGGCGCCTTCGCCAAGCAGATCGATGCCGTTGGCGGCGAGCGCATCGACCAGCTTCATGAGTGAGTCCACGTTGCCGCGGACCACGCCGTCGCTCGCTTCCATGCGCTGGATGGTCGGCAGCGACAGCCCCGAGCGCTGTGCGAGCTCGCGCTGGTCAATGCCGAGCAAGGCCCGTGCGGCACGCAACTGGGCGGCGGTGATCATGCGAATAGGGTCTTGTCTCGAAATAAAGCCTGTGAATAGGTATTTGAAATATCTATACTAATATGTCAAGCATCAGATAAGCAGTATTATACATCATTTAAGATGACGACTAGCGCCTCTGCTACCGCAGGGGAGCCATGATCTGTCTTGTTCTCTAACGACACATTTGGCGCCAATGCCGCGCGGGGGCGAGACTTGATTCTTCGGGCGCGCCGGGGGCACGATCATTTTCACCTCGACCGCTGGACTCGCAGCGGGCGCGTCGCAAGATTGCAGGCCGACGCGCTCACAATTTTCACGAAACTTATTGAAATCTGGAGCGATTTGCCTCGGAGGCCCTTAGCGACATCTGCGCGGCCGAACATAAACCTTGTCATGTTCAAAGCCCGATAATGTAGTAAGATGATGCTAGGAGCCCAAAGCCCACCGTGTCCTAAAGAGTAGCCTAATGGCCAAACCAGCAGTCATTCTCGTCGGCGCAGACAAGGGCGGCGTCGGAAAAACCACCGTCGCCCGTACCTTGCTCGATTATTTCGGCGCCCATCAGACGCCGGCCCGCGCCTTTGATACCGAATTCCCGCGCGGCACCCTGAAACGATTCCATCCCGACGTGACGGAGGTTGTCAACGTCACGTCCGTTGCCGACCAGATGAAGATCTTCGACACGCTCGGCGGCGCCGATTCCAGCGTCACCGTCATCGACGTGCGTGCCGGTCTGTTGTCGTCGACGCTGCAGGCGCTGAGCGACATCGGGTTCATCGAATCGGCCAAGAAGGGCCAGATCACGTTTTCGGTGTTCCATATCCTCGGCCCCACGATCGCCTCGCTCAACGAAATCGCCGAGACCGCCCGCTTCGTGGGCGACGCAAGCTACTTCCTGGTGAAAAACCGCATCAACGACACCACGTTCTTCGAGTGGGATCCGCCGACCTACAATTCCTATTTCAAGCAGATCAAGGGCGCCTCTGAAATCAGCATCCCCAAGCTGAACGAGATGGCCTGCGAGCAGGTGGAAGTTGCCAGCACGCCATTCGTGTCATTCATCGCCAACAAGACGGCCCGGGACGAACCGGCGAACTATTCGTTCGTTTTGCGCGGCTATGTCCGCCACTGGCTCGGCAATGTCTGGAGCGAATACGACCGGGTCAAGCTCATCGATCTGGTCTCGCCCAAAGCGGAAGACAGCGCTCGCCAGGCCGCCAGCTAGCGCGCGGGAAATGGCAGGGCCCGATTTGAGAGCCGCTCGGGCTCAGCATCGTAAGCTGCGCCGACGCGCGGACGGCCTCCGGTGAAGTGATGTCGTTCCGCAGTTCAATCACCATCGTCGCCTCGCCGCGATCGCGCGTCGGCAAGACGCTGCTGGCGCGCCTGCTCACCGAGTTCTACGCCCAGAAAGGCGGCGCGGTCGCGGCTTTCGATCTTAATGCCGGCGGCGGAACGCTGGCCCGGTTCTTGCCCGAGCACACGATCGTATCGACGATCGGCGACATCAAGGGACAGATGGCGCTGTTCGACCGCCTAATCGCCGAGGACGGCGGCGCCAAGGTCGTCGATCTCGGCTATGAGTCGTTCGAAAGCTTTTTTGCGCTGGCTCAGCAGATTGGGTTCGCCGAGGAAGCGCTCAAACACGCGATCGCGCCGGCCATCCTGTACGTGATCACGCCGGACGCGACATCGGTCGAGGCCTATCGCGGCCTGCGCCGCCGGTTTCCGCAAGCGGTGCTAGCGCCGGTGCATAATGAGATTTTCGGCAGCGCGCAGCACCGCGACAAATACCAGCTCGCCGGCAGCGGCGAGACGGTGGTGCGGCTGCCGGCGCTGGCGCCGGGCGTGCGCAAATTCGTCGAGACGCCGCCGTTCTCGTTCTCCCATTTGCAGCCGGCGGCCGCCGTCGACATGCCGCCTGAGGTCAATGCCGAGCTGCAACGCTGGCTGCGACGGGCGTTCCGTGAATTTCGCGAGCTCGACCTGCGCATCCTGCTCGCCGACCTGCAATCTTCGATCCGGCTGCAGTCTTGAGCCGCGTGCGGGCGCCGCCGCTGCTGCTGTCGAGGCGTTTCGCACCGCTGTTCTGGTGTCAGTTCTTCGCGGCCTTCAACGACAATTTTCTCAAGACCGCGCTGGTCTTCCTCATTCTTTTCCACGTCGGCCACGCCGACGCCCCAGCGCTGATCACGTTGGCCAGCGCAGTATTCATCGCGCCATTCTTCTTTCTGTCAGGGCTTGGCGGTGAACTGGCCGACCGCTTCGACAAGGCGCGCATGGCGCAGGTGTTGAAGTTCGCCGAGATGTTCATCGCCGGCCTTTCGGTCCACGGCTATGAGCGCCATTCCGTGGTCATCATGTTCGTCGCGCTCGCCGGCTTCGGCATCGTTTCGGCGCTGTTCGGCCCGGTCAAATACGGCATCCTGCCCGACCATTTGCGGCGCGAGGAATTGCCGGCAGGCAATGCGCTGGTGGAAGGCGCGACCTTCATCGCCATCCTCACCGGCACCATCGCCGCGGGCCTCGCCGCGCGCAATGGCGGCGACGCCGTATTGTTCGGCGCGCTGGTGATGGCCTTCGCGCTCGCCTGCTGGCTCTCGGCGCTGCTCATTCCGCCGAGCGGGAAGGGCGCGCCGCACCTGAACGTCACGCTCAATATCGCGGCCTCGACCGCCGCCATGCTCCGCCACTTGTGGGCTGACAGCAGACTCTTGTGGGGCGCCATGGTGACGAGCTGGTTCTGGCTCACCGGCATCGTGGTGCTGTCGCTGCTGCCGCCGCTGATCAAGGTGCTGATCGGCGGCGACGAGGACACGGTCACCGCCTATCTGGCGCTGTTCTCGATCGCGGTCGGCGTGGGCTCGGGCACCGCCGCAATGATCGCGCGCGGGCGCATCGTGCTCAACACCACGCTCGCCGGCGCCGTGCTGATTGCGGCGTTCGCACTCGATCTTGGGTTGGCGATCCATGGCGTGGCGCCGGCGCTCACGCCGCAAGCGCCCGCGACGGTGTTTTCGTCCACGCTCGGCATTCGCGCGGCCATCGATCTTTTCGGCATGGCGGTGGCCGGCGGCCTGTTTGTCGTGCCGGCCTTCGCCGCGGTGCAGGCGTGGTCGGATGTCGCCTACCGCGCGCGCACCATCGCCGCCGTCAACGTGCTCAACGCGGCGTTCATGACCGTTGCGACGGTGGTGGTGGCCTTGTTGCAAAAAGCCGGCGTAACGTTGCCGGCCTTGTTCTTGGGGTTAGGCGCCGCGACGCTGCTGGTGGCGCTGGCGATCTGGAAGACGATGCCGCGACACTAAATATCGTCCTCACGAAGGCGGGGACCCAACACGATTCTAGACGTTCGGAGCTACGTCAAATTTCTGCTTGAACCCGGCCATCAGAGCTCTCTGTTGCTCTGGCGTTGCGCTTCTCATTTTGTTTGCAGCAGAAAGATGCGCCTCGTCGCCCTTTTGCATTTGCTCAATGACGTGCTCACGGCTTTTCTTGCCGATCTCTTCAAACGACTCACCAGTGAACTCCGCATCACAAGGCCCACCAAGATCCCGACATGTCAATTTTTTCATGACGCGCCTCCTGCTTAATCGATAATCGCACTCACCTTTTCGCTCCAACTAATCCGAGAGTCATTCGCCCCCTCATTTCACCCTCTCCCCAAAGGGGAGAGGCAGCCGACCGTGCCTCCGGCGCTGCCACACCTCACTTCCGCATCTTCAGCACGCGGTCGACCATCTCGCCGGCGACGCCGAGGTAGTTGGCCGGGTCGACCAGCTTCTCCAGCATTTTGCCGTCGGCGTGCTTGCTGATCTCCTTGTTCTCTTCCAGCAGCTCGAGCAGAGGCCGCCCGGTCTTCACCACCTCGCGGCAGATGTCGTAGACCACGTCATGGGCGCGGTTGCGGCCCATCTTGGCGCCGAGCCCCATCATCACCGCCTCCGACATGATCAGCCCATGAGTAATGTCGAGATTCTCACGCATCTTCTTTTCGTTCACCTGCAGCCCACTCACTAGAAAGCGCGTCTGCGCCAGCGCGCCGGCGGACAGCATGAAAATGTCCGGCAACGCGATCCATTCAATCTCCCATGGTCCGGTCGAGCGCTCGTGGTCTTCGATCATGGCTTCCAGCAGCGCGGCCACCAGTTGCTTCACCATGGCGGTCTGCGCGGTGATGTAAACGGATGAAATCGGATTGCGCTTCTGCGGCATGGTCGAGGACGAGCCGCGGCCGGCGTGGAACGGCTCGTAGACCTCCTCGACTTCTGTCTGCATCAACAGCTTCACGTCGAAGGCGATCTTGCCGCACGAGCCGGTGACCAGCCCGAGGAAGCATCCGGCCTCGGCGATGCAATCACGCACCGTGTGCCAGGAAATCGCCGGTTGCCCGAGCTGCAATTCCTTCATCAACTCGTCCTGCACCTTCAAGCCATTTTTGCCGAGCGAGGACAGCGTGCCGGCGGCGCCGCCAAATTCGCCGACCAAAACGCGCGGCTTCAGCTCCGCCAAGCGCTGCTTGTGGCGCTCGAACGCCGCCAGCATGGTCGCCATCTTGTAACCGAAGGTGATCGGCACCGCCTGCTGCAGGTTGCTGCGGCCGGCCATCGGCGTGTCGCGGTATTTCTTGGCGAGCGCGGCCAGCGCATCGGCGATGGCGTCGATGTCCTGCTCGATGATCGTCAGCGCTTCGCGGATTTGCAGAATAGTGGCGGTATCGGTGATGTCCTGGGTGGTGGCGCCCCAATGGCTCCATTCGCCTAGATTGCCCTCGCACAGTTTCACGAGTTGCTGGACGACCGGCAGCACCGGATAGCCGACGCGCTCGGTCGCTTCTTTCAGCTTGGCCATGTCGATCAGCTTGGCGTCGCAGTGGCGCACAATCTCCTCGGCCGCTTGCTTGGGAATGATGCCGAGCCTGCCTTGCACGCGCGCCAGCGCCGCCTCGAAGTCGAGATATTTCTGTACCCGGTTCTCGTCGGAGAACACGTTCCGCATCGCTTCGGTAGTGAAAATGTCGCGGAACACCGCGGAATCGAGGATCGTGGACGGCATTCGGGGCCTCCTGACCGGCTGGCGCCGCACGTTAGCGCGTCCGGCGTGCCGATCAACTCGAAGCTGTTGCGCGTCGGCGTGTTTCGGTTCCAAATTGGCCGGATCGATGCACGGGAGGCACGACAATGACCGTAATGAGCAAGCCAAAGCCGAGCTTCAGGCTAGAGCCGGTGCACCCGAAGCCGGAAGAGGCGCACACCATGCCCTATGCGCCGGCGGTGCGCATCGTCGGCGCCTGCGACCTGATGTTCTTGTCGGGCGCGACCCCGTCGCCGCTCTATCACAAGCACCCGCACGTGGACGCCGAGCACGTGCACCCGCATTCGATCGAGGAGCAGACCGATCGCGCCATGGTAGCGATCCAATCGATCCTCGACGAAACCGGCACGACTTGGCGCGACGTGGTGAAGGTAACGAAGTATTTGACCGACTTCCGCGACGCCGACGCCATGCACGCCACTATGGCCAAGTATTTCGGCGACTGGCGGCCGGCCAGCACCACCGTGTGCATCAATCAATTGTCATCGCCGGGCGCGCGCATCGAGCTCGACATGATCGTGGCGCTGCCGAAGAAGGCGTGAGTGGCCCTTCCGCCCCATCTCGCGCGCATTGCCGCAGCGGACTGTCCGCGCTTTTCCGACGCGGAAATGGGGCGCCGCCGCGCGGCGGCGGAGGGCCTGCTTGAGCGGGCCGGTTGCGAGTATCTCCTGTTCTACGGCGCCAACCGCTTCGGTTCGGCGGTGCAGTGGCTCACGCAATGGCCGGTGACCGCCGAAGCAATCGGCGTGCTGACGCCGGGCAAACGCGATGGGCTGTTCGTGCAGCACGTCAACCACGCGCCCCAGGCGCGGCTCGTCGCCTCGCAGGCCGATGTGGCATGGGGCGGCCCTTCGTCGCTTGCGGCGGCGGTCGAGGCGCTCGAGCGGCGCGGCGCGCGCCGGGATCGCGTCGCCACGCTCGGACCGTTGAGCGTTGACCACCACGCAACGCTGTCGGCGAAATTCGGCAGGCTCGCAAACCTCGACCGCGCTTACATCCAGTTGCGGCAGGTCAAGTCGGAGGAGGAGATCGACTGGCTGCGCATCGGCGCGCATTTCACCGATCTCGGCATGGCGGCACTGCGCGCCGCCATCGAGCCGGGGGTTAACGAGCGCGAGATGGGCAATGCCGTCGAGCGTGCCTATGTCGGCCGGGGTGGCACGACCGGCATTCATTACATCTGCACCACGTCGATGACCGCGCCCGATGTCGCCGTGCCGCGTCAGTTTCCAACGTCGCGGTGCCTGCAGGCGGGCGATGTGGTGGTAGCCGAAATCACCGCCGCGTTCTGGGAGCATCCGGGGCAGGTGCTCAGAAGCTTCGCGCTCGGCGCGCCGACGGGCCTTTATCGCGAGCTGCACGCCGCCGCCGATGCCGCTTTCGACGCCATCGCGGCGGTGCTGAAAGCCGGTGCCACGCCCGCGCAGGTCATCGAGGCGTCAGGCGTGATCGAGGTGGCCGGCTTCACCATCATCGATGATTTGCTGCACGGCTTCGGGGGCGGCTATCTGCCGCCGATCCTCGGCTGCAAGAGCCGGCCGGCGGGGCCCGTTCCCGATTCGCCGTTCCGCGCCGGGCAGACGGTGGTGATCCAGCCCAATGTCGTGACGCGAGACGGCAAGGCCGGCGTGCAAACGGGCGAAATGGTGCTGATCACCGAAAGCGGTATCGAGCCGTTGCACACGATTCCGCGCGGTTTCCAGCGTATCTGAGCTGCTCCGCCATCCAGTCCGCGCTCTGCGAGCGCCAGCGGTAGGCGCGATTGGTGGCTATGTGGTTGCCGTCCTCGATCAGCATCAGCGCGACCGGGCCTTTCACTTCGCGCGCCAGCCGCTCGGCGTCGGCGGCCGGCACGATGCGGTCGCGCCGGCCGTTCACGATGAAGATCGGGCAGGTAATGTTGCCCGCGATCCCTTCCAGCGACAGCGTGGCCGCGTTCTTGCGTGCCTCGGCTTGCGTCTCGCAATGGCTGCGCACGCGGAAGGCCTCGCGCGTCAGCGCCGGCAGACCGTCCCAGGCCGCGCCGAAGTCAAACGGACCGCCGAGCGCGACGCAGGCCTGAATGCGTTTGTCGAAAGCGGCCGCGCGCGGCGCGTAATAGCCGCCCAAGCTCACGCCCCACATGCCGATACGCGAGCCGTCGAGATCGTGCCGCGTCGTGACAAAGTCGATCACCGCCTTGACCGGCACCTCGTAGTCGCCGCGGATCGCGAATTCATATTGCGCCTCGCCCTGGCCGGGGCCTTCGAAGACCAGCGTCGCCATGCCGCGCGCCAAAAACGGCGCCTCATAGGCGTCGGCTTCCTCCTTGGTCGAATCGAGGCCCACCGCCATCACTACCACCGGTGGCCTGTCGTAGCCGACCGGTCTGCGCAGGATGCCGGGCAGCATCTTGCCTTCGTAGGGAATCTTCACGCGATCGCCGGGCGGGCGCAGATGCGGCAGCGCCGCCTGCCGGCATTCGACTGCCTTCATGTGCGCGGCCTTCATCTGCGGCACGTCGTGCACGAAAAGGAAAGCGGCGAAGTGGTAGTAGACGCCGGCGCGCTGCAAGCACTCACCGGCGGTGAGCGTATGCCCGCGCGTCAGCGCCTCGCGGCCGAGCTCCTCGTGATGGGTGGCGCGTGCCGACCAGGCGCTGCACCAGTCGTCGTAACGCTCGAGCGAGCCGGTGATTTCCTCGAAATCGGTGAGCACGACGCCGTTGGCGACGAAGCGCGGCCCCCAGTGGGCGATGGCGGCCTTGAGCCGGGGGTCGGATGGCATGGGCGCCGCTTCAACGTTCGAGCTTGAATTCGGCCTCGCGGGCTTCCCGCATCAGCGTGCCCCACACTCGCTCGCGCAACTCGGCGAAGCGCGGCTCGCGCAGCGTCACACGCGTGCGCGGATGCGGCAGGTCGATAGTAACGGTCTCGTGGATGCTCGACGGCCGGCCTTTGAGCACGATCACCCGGTGGCCGAGCAGCACCGCTTCCTCGATCGAATGGGTGACGAAGATCATGGCGGTCGGGCGCTCTTCCCATATCCGCAACAGTTCGAATTGCAGGATCTCGCGCGTCTGCGCGTCGACCGCCGCGAACGGCTCGTCCATCAGCAGCACATTCGGCTCCACCGCCAGCGCTCGTGCCAGTCCGCAGCGCTGCTGCATGCCGCCAGACATCTGATAGGGAAACGCTTCCTCGAAGCCGGTGAGGCCGACCAGCTTGATGAACTCCGGCACCTTGCGGTCGATCTCGGTCTTCGAGGTGCCGGCCATACGCAGGCCATACGCGACATTTTCGGATACCGTCTTCCACGGGAACAGGCCGAAATGCTGGAACACCATGGCGACGCCCGCGATCGGGCTTTCAATACGCTCACGGCCGACCCAAATCTCGCCGGCATCGTGCGGCAACAGCCCGTCGATGCAACGCAACAGCGTAGTCTTGCCGCAGCCGGACGGCCCGACCACGGCGACGATCTCGCGCTCGCCTACTTCGAATTCGATGCGGCTGAAAACTTCCAGGGTGCCGTAGCACTTGGCCAGGCCCTTGACGCGAATGCGAGGCTCGCCCTTGGCCATCCGCGATGCGGAGGCTGGGCGCACGGCTGATGTCGCCTGATATTGTGTGGTCACTCGGCTGCCTGTGTTGCGGGTTTGGGGGCGATCTTGGCCCAGTAGCCGGCGGCCTGCTTGGAACGTTCGAGCGCCTCCGCCGTCTCGAAGCCCGGCGCCATCGAGGCGTCGGTGCCGGCCATAATCTGGTGATGCTCGATGTTGAGCGTGCGCAGCCAGCGCTGCTGCCCCATGGTGATCGCGACGAAGTAGCCGATTTCAACCAACTCGGGCTCGCTGAAGTGCTTGTGCAGACGGTGCCAGAGTTCGTTGCCCGCTGGTATATCCCAGGTGATCGCCTCGGCATAGGCGAGTGCCGCTTTCTGGCGCTCGTCATAGTTCGGCGAGCTCTCGAAGTTGATCAGGTCGGAATAGTCGTCTTCCTTCAAGCCTGACTTGGCCGCCTTGATCGAGCGCTGATTGCCGCAGAATTCACACAGCACCGAGCGAGAAACATATACGCGGCACAACTCCTTGATCTTGTGATCTGCGACGCCGTTCTTGAATACATCGCGCCAGGTATTGGCAAACGACCAGAAAGCCGCCGGCACGTGGGCGCGCACTGCTTGGCTTTCCGGCCGCGGTGTTCCCTCCCGCGCGCAGCTCTCGAATTCGGCGCGCATCGCCGGGTCCGTGACGGTTGCAGGATCGACATAGCTAATGCGAGGTTTTGGCATCGCGCGCTTTTCTCCCAGATATTATCGTTGCCGCCAGCAGTTTCGGCGGCCCCTTTCGTTGGGCGGCCGGCATGTTGCCGCAATCGCGCGGGGCGGGCAACGGCACTTGTGTCCTTGCTAACTCTGCTTGACCGTGGCGGCGTTCCAGCGCGCCCGCGCGTGGCAATGCTGGCATGCTCATAAATCCATGATTTGCGGGCCGCGCCGCAGGGGTGCAGGGAAGCGTTAGGCTGAATCGATCGTTACGGGGCGGCCACGCATACCATCCAGTATTGTTAATCTGGCGCAAGGTTACTGCAAAGTTCATTCGATCTGATACCGATCGTAAACAATAGTAATTCAGCGACCCTTCAGCATAGTCTCAGATGCGGCCGCGCCGTTAGCATTTGAATACTCCCTGCCGGCTAGCCTCCTGACGAATAGACCAGAGCAAATTCCGGTCACGTCAAACGGGGAAAAACGCCGTGCGTGCCAGTACCATCGTCATGATCGGCTTTGCGGTCGTCTTCGGCCTGCTCGCCGTGTTCATCGCCGAGGTCTGGCTCAACAACCAGGCCGACATGCGGGCGAAGAGCATGCAGGCGGAGAGCATGCAGGCGAACAAGAAACCGATGGCCACGCAAACCATCGTCGTCGCCAAGCAGCCGCTGCGTTTCGGCGCCGAGCTCAACGCGGCGATGCTGAAGGAAACGCCGTGGCCGGACCACGCGCTGCCGGCCGGCGCTTTCCACAAGATCAGCGATATCTTGTCGAGCGGCCGCCGCGCGGTTCTCACCGCTATCGAAGCCAACGAGCCAGTGCTGGCGGTCAAGATCACCGGCGCCGGCGAGCGCGCGACGCTGTCGGCACTGGTGCACAAGAGCATGAAGGCGGTCACCATCCGCGTCAACGACGTGGAAGGCGTTGGCGGTTTCGTGCTGCCCGGTGATCGCGTCGACGTCGTGCTCACGCGCCAGATCGCCAAGGGCTCGGCGAGCACCGAAGTCGTGTTACAGGACACGCGCGTGCTTGCGGTCGACCAGATAGCCGACGATCGCGTCGCCAAGGCGGCAGTGGCAAAGTCGGTGACGCTTGAAGTGACCACGGTGGAAGCGCAAAAGTTGTGGCTGGCGGCGTCGGTCGGAAATCTGTCGCTGCTGCTGCGCAAGGCCGGTGAAACGACGCGAGTCAATACGCGCAAGGTCACGCTCAAGGATCTGGAAAATGGCGGGTCGATCGCCAGCGAAAAGGGAGCGACTACGACGGTCGTGGTGATGCGGCCGAAATCGAAAGAGGAATACATCGTTCCGGTTGAAGGCAGTGATGCCATGGCCAAGGCGGAGAGAGGGGAACTTGCCCGGTGATGCAGGGCGCAGCGTTTAACCAGGGGTGGGGAGTGTGTCGTGAACACCAATAACGAAACCGAGTACGCCGCCAGATTCTCTTGGCGGCACGCGGACAGGAGTGCGGAGCGGGGCGGCTGGGTGCGCGATCTTGCGATTGCGTTGCTGGTCGCGCTGGCGGCATCGCTGCTGTGCATTGTCGGCGACGCGCATGCGGCGGGCCCGCGCGTCATCCAGATCGGCGGTAGCAACCGCACGGCGATGGTGTTGGTTACCATCGGCAAATCACGCGACGTGCGCACCGACAACAGTTTCGTCGACGTCACGGTCGGCGATCCGGATGTCGCCGACGTCAATCCGCTCACCGACCACTCGCTATCAATTCTCGGCAAGAAGATCGGCACCACCCGGGTGTCGGTATATGACGAGAGCAAAAAGCTGATCGGCATTTTCGACGTGGAAGTTTCCTACGACATCACCCGGCTTGCCAACGAATTGAAGCGTCGCTTCCCTCGCTCGCGTCTGCGCGCCTCATCCGTGAACGGCCGCATCATGGTTTCGGGTGAAGTCTCCGATGCCGCTACGCTCGACAAGGCCGTCACCATTGCGCGCCAGTTCGGTCCCGATGTAATCAATTCAGTCTCGGTCATGTCGCCGCAGCAGGTGCTGCTGGAAGTGCGCTTCGTCGAAGTTATGCGCACCGCCGGCCGCGAGCTTGGCCTGCAATGGAACCGATTCGGCACCCACAGTACGACCAACATCGGCTCGGAACTGCCTGCCCCGGCCCTGCCGATCACGACGCCGACAAGCAGCACCAATATCCCGATCGGCGAAGTAGCCGCTGGCGTGCTGTCCGGCACGTCGCCATTCGGCTTTGCGATCGCCCGCATGATTTCGGGCAGCACCACGATCGATTCGCTGATCAACGCGCTCGAGCAGAAGGGCGTTGCCCGCAGTCTGGCTGAGCCCAACCTGGTTGCTCTGTCCGGCGATACAGCCAGTTTTCTTGCAGGCGGCGAATATCCGATCCCGGTGGCCGGCTCGTATGGCAACGTCACCGTCGACTACAAGAAATATGGCGTCGGTCTTGCCTTCACGCCGACTGTGCTCAGCCACGGCCTCATCAACATGAAGATCGAGCCGGAGGTCAGCCAGATCGATACTACAAATTCTGTCAGGGTGCCGGGAGGCGTCGCGGTGCCCGCGATCATCGTGCGCCGCGCGTCGACCACGGTTGAACTGCGCGACGGCCAAAGCTTCGTGATCGGCGGTCTTCTGCAAACCGTCAATGACCACCAGATCGACCAGTTGCCGTGGCTTGGCAGCATCCCTGTCTTGGGCACGCTGTTCTCCTCGAAGTCCTATCAGAATCACGAGACTGATCTCGCCATCATCGTCACGCCGCACCTGGTGCGTCCGACGCGGCCGGGCGACGTCATCAAGACGCCGGCCGACGACACACTGCCGCCGAACGACGTGGACTTCTTCCTGCTCGGCAAGACCGAGGTCACGCGGGCCGAAGCGCGCGCGCTCACGCCGGTGGTCGCCCGCGTCGCCATCGCCGGCGACCGGCCGTTTACCGGGCACATGCTTGATCTGCCGAGCGCGAAGGGGGTATCCGATGCGACCATTCAGTAAGATCATGCGCGCACTCACGCTTGCCGCCGTGCTCGTCGCGATCAGTGGCTGCGCGGAGTATTTTGACCGCCGCGACACCATTTCGCTTAATGCTGGCGACGCCATCGCCGCCGACAAGGTGACCCAGATGGTCGATCCGTGGCCGCGCGCCAGTGCCAACAAGAACATCGGCTTCAACGGAGCCAAGATGCAAAGCGCGGTCGAGCGCTACCGCACCAACCAGGTCTATCCGCCGAGCAGCAGCGGCACTTCCACCGCTTATCAGCCGAGCTCCTCGCCCAACAATCCGACACCGGTTGGCCCTACGGTGACGCAAACGGCGGCGCCGGTGAAATAAGCGGAATCGGACAAAATCCCATGCGCCTCAGCCGCGCCTCCGACCAGAAACAGACTCGCGTGGTGGTGCTCACCGCCGACGCCAAGTTTGAGCGCGACGTACGTGCCACCTTTGGTGCCTCGCGCGCAATCGATCTCGTCATGGTCGAGGACACCGTCGCTGCCCAGAACGACGCGCTTGCTGTCGAGGACGCCACCGTGGTGGTGGTAGATCTTGACGCTGGGCGCGCGGAAGAGATGTACGCGCTGTCGCGGCTGATGGCGCGTCGGCACCTGGCCGCCGGTGGTAGCGGTGACGCAAAGCTTCGACGAGAGCGTCGCGCGCACGCTGCTGCAAATGCGGCTCGCAGATTTTCTGGTGAAGCCGGTGGCGGCGGTCAATCAGGTGCGCGCCTGCGCGCGCGTCGCCCAGACCGGCACCGAGAAGTCGGCCGAAGCGCAGATCTACACGTCTCTTCCGACGGTCGGCGGCGCCGGTGTGACGACTTTGGCGATCCAGACCGCGATGGTGCTGCTCAACAGCGGCGGCCCGCGCGCGAAGCCGTCCACCTGCCTAGTCGACCTGGATTTTCAGCACGGCGCTGTCGCCGACTATCTCGATCTTGAGCCGCGCCTCAATCTCGCGGAAATCGAGCCGCGGCCGGACCGCCTCGACCGGCACCGAGAAGAGTGAAGAATTTCTTAACTAACCTGCTCTAGCCTACCGGTGTCCCGCTAACGGGCGTTTTCGATTGGCTTTGTGATGCATACAGGAATAGCCCGAACCTTAGCTGTTGTACTCGCCGGCGCCTGGCTGGCTGCCTGCAGCACCGCCAATAACAAGCTCGCCAATTCGGACGATCCGAACGCGCCGTTTGCTAAGACGGCCAGCGCCGACACGGCTGCCGAGCCGTCCGCCGCGGCGCTCGACGCCACTGGAACGGTGCCGCCGCCGCTCGGCGTGCCGGCCGCAGCCGATTCGGGCCTGCTCGGCAGCGATCCCAACGACGACCTCAATCGCGGCAAGATCCAGTATCGCGCCAACAATTACGGTCTCGCCGAAAAGCACTTCCGCCACGCGGTCGAGCTGCATCCCAACGATGCTGAAGCCTGGCTGGGGCTCGCCGCCTCCTACGACCGCCTGCGCCGCTTCGATCTTGCCGACCGCGCCTACAAGGAGGCCACCCGCATCCTCGGGCCGACGGTCGAGATCCTCAACAATGAGGGTTATTCCTACATGCTGCGCGGTGACTACAAGCGCGCGCGCGCCAAGCTGCGTGCCGCCCAACGCAAGGACCCGGACAATAAATACGTGGCGAACAATTTGCGCCTGCTGAACGAGAGCTGGCGCAAGGGCAAAGGAATCGATTAGGGGCGCGCCGCGTTTTCCTTATTTGATTTCGACCGGCCCGCGCACAGGACATTCCCGGTTGCCGGGCAATTGGCCGACATTGACCAGCTGGACGCGCCGGTTCTCTGCCGCCTTGGGATTGCGTCGATTGAGCAGCTGCTCTTCGCCCAGGCCCAGCGTGTCGACCCGCAGCCTGCCGATCCCAAACGGATTGATGAGCGCTTGCCGGATGGCCTCGGCGCGCCGGGCGCTGAGCTTGAGATTGTATTCACGGCGGCCAGTGGCGTCGGTGTTGCCCACGATCAGGAAGCAATAGCCATAGAGAGAGGGGTGATACAGCGCATCCGCCATCAACCCGATGGCGCGGTACGACCGCGGACTGATGCGCGCCGAGTCGAAGTCGAAATAAATGGCGATGGTCAGCTGCGCGAGTTTGTCGAGCTGTTCGAACAGTGGCGGCCGGTGGAACGGATCGGCCCGCGACGGGTCACGAGCAGCCTGAGCGGCAATCTGGCGCATCCGCGCAACATCGAGACCTACGGTTGTTTGCCCGACGCCCACGAGACTGCTGAGGATGTCGTGCGAGCGCAGGTGGATTTGAGCGCCCAGCGGACCCGGGTCGAGCCTCGCCTCGTATCCGGAGTCGGCCAGTGCCTGCCGGCACGCCGGTCTCAAAACGCTCCTCGACTTGTACATGCAGCCCAGAATCTGGGCGTCGCCTGGCTGAATGCCGCCGCAATACTGAAGCCGGTCCAATTCGCAAACGTGCCTGACCGAGGCGCGCGCGGCGGCTCTTTTTCTCAATAGCGCGCCCACCTCGTCCGCCGTCGCCTTGCAGCCGGGAGAGACTCTGCTCTGATGGCGTTCCAGGCAGTCGGCAACCTGGCCTCCGCCTAAATTGGCTGTCCTGCAAAGTCGATTGATATCCTTGCCGCAGCTCACCGCGAGGTTTCCGAGCGCTCCGGCGTAGCCGATGGTCTGGGCACTCGACGGCTTTACGCAAGTAAACAGGAGCAATGCTGCGAGCGCAAAAAATGCAAACTTTGGTACCCTCATTTTCCTGCTCCCTGGCACACGATCGCTTTTGGTTGTTTTGGACTATTGCCAACGAACTCAACCGGCATTCCCCTGACTGACGGCCGGACTGCGGCATAAAGTAGATGTTTTCCGATCCGGTTGGAACCCCGGCCGCGGCCGTGACCTCCATCGTCAGGTCGAGGCGGCGAACGACGTTCGAGCCACCGAACCGGCTGTGCAACGGACCCGTGAAATTCGATCGCGCCGAATACCCCCGGTAGCGCACGCTTTCCGCCTCGACTACGATCCCCCGCAACCCGGCGCCCAAGACCGGTCACATCATTCCTGCTGGGGGAGAATCCTACATGGCTACGTCCGTGAATGCCGGCGCGCGTCTCGACCGGCTCCCGATCTAATCGTTCCACTACCGCATCTTCTGGCTGGTCGGCGCCGGCATGTTTTTCGACGGCTACGATCTCTATGTCGCCGGCGGCGTGCTGGCCTCAGCCATTCAAACCAAGTTCTCTACGTTGCCGCAGAACTTGCAATTCCTCTCGCTGACCTTCGTCGGCATGACGCTGGGCGCGCTCATCACCGGCTTTGTCGGCGACGCCATGGGCCGGCGCTTCACCTATCAGATCAACCCCTTGATCTTCGGCCTGGCCTCGCTGGCGGCCGCCTTCGTGCAAGATATGAATCAGTTGATCATCTGCCGTTTTATCCAGGGGCTCGGCCTCGGCGCCGAGATCGTGGTCGGCTATTCGACACTGACCGAATTCGTGCCGCCGAAGACGCGCGGCCGCTGGCTGGCCTTCATGTCCTTCATCGTGGTCGCCGGGTTCCCGGTCACCGCCATTCTCAGCTACCTGATCATACCGAGCTTCGGCTGGCGGCCGATGTTCGTGGTCGCCGGCATCGGCTCGCTGATCGTGTGGCACCTGCGCAAGGCGCTGCCTGAATCGCCACGCTGGCTGGAATCGAAGGGCCGCACGGCAGAAGCGGAAAGCCTGCTGCAAACCATCGAAAAAGAAGCCGCCACCGCCGGCGCGTTGCCGGCCCCGGCGCAAGCAGCACCGGTTGCGCTAGTCACCGCTACCGCCATGCTGAAGCCGCCGGTCCTGCAAAGCATGGTCGTCGGTTCCTGGGTGCTGATCACCATCAACACGCTGATCTTCCGCTTCGTGATCTTTCTGCCGCAGTTCTTCCTGCGCCAGGGCCTCACTATCGCCCACTCGCTCGCCTATACGCTGGTGCTGTCGGCGGCGTCATTGATCGGCTGCGCCATCGGCGCCTACGCCGCCGATTTTATCGGCCGGCGCTGGACCATCATTGGCGCCTCGATCTGCACGATCGTGTTCGGCTGGTTCTATGCTCGCTTCGACGCCGCCTCCGATCCGGCGACCGTGCTTGCCGTGGGCTTCTTTCTTATTCTGGCGATCTATGTGCTGACCGCACTGTCATTCGGGGTCTACACGCCGGAACTGTTCCCGACTGAAATCCGGCTGACCGCCAACGGCATCTGCAACACCATCGGGCGGGCCGCGACGGTGGTTTCGCCTTTCGTGGTCGGCTTCCTGATGGTGCACTACAAGCTACCCGGCGTGCTCTGGTTGATGATCGCGCTGTTGGTGGTACAGATCATCGTTGTCTGGGTCTGGGGCGTGGAGCCGCGCAACCGGGGTCTGGAGGACGTCGCGGTCGCAAAGGCCTGACCTTCGTTGGCTTAAAACTTCGGCCGTCCGGGCTTCCGGGCTGCCGATGCCGTTCTTAGATAAGCTAGGGGACGCGTGATATTGGATATTGCGGCATGTTCGAATCGTTCATGAAGCTGATTGCGGGCGAGGGCGACGGCAGCAAGCACCCCGAGCGCTACGACGAGAACGACTATCGCCTCGCGGCCGCGGCGCTGCTGATGCATGCCGCCACCATCGACGGCTCGGCCTCACAGGTCGAGCGCGACAAGCTGCATGGCGTGATCAAGCAGCGCTTCAATCTGGATGATGCGGCCGCCGACGCGTTGATCGAGAAGGCCACCGAAGCCGAGCGAGAGGCTATCGATCTCTACAAGTTTACGGCAAAACTCAACCGCTCGCTCGACCACCGCGGTCGCGCGCGCATTGTTGAAATGTTGTGGCAGATCGTCTGCGCCGACGGGGTCATCACCGAATTCGAAGATAATCTGATTTGGCGGGCGGCGGACCTGCTCGGCATTTCGCGCAACGAGCGCATTGCGCTGCGCGAGCGGGTAATGGCGTCGCGCGCCGGCGCGGATGGCACGAAACAATGAGCGGTTTGCGGCCCGTCACCGTGATCACCGGCGCCTCGGCCGGAATCGGCACAGCGCTGGCGCGCGTCTTTGCCCGCCACGGCCACGAATTGGCGCTGGTGGCGCGGCGCGAGGACCGGCTGCGCGCGCTCGCCGACGAGATCGCCGCGACGGGGCTGCTCAAGCCGCTGGTGATCGCCGCCGATCTCGCCGCGCCCGGGGCCGCCGAACAGATCGGCAAGGCGCTCGCCGCGCAGGGCGTCGAGCCGCAATTCATTGTCAACAATGCCGGCTTCGGCCTGATCGGATTCGCCGGCGCGCGCGACCGCGACGAAGTGCTGGCGATGATCGACGTCAATGCGCGCGCGCTCACCGAATTGTCGCTCGCCTTTATCGACAGTTTGACGCGCCACCACGGCGGCCTGCTCAATGTCGGCTCGCTGGCCGGCTTCCTGCCGGGGCCCGGCATGGCGGTCTATTACGCCACCAAGAACTACGTCTTGTCGTTTAGCGAGGCGCTGCGCAGCGAACTTAAAAGCCGCGGCGTGCGGGTGACCGTACTCTGCCCGGGCCCGGTGCCGACCGAATTCGCCGAACGTGCGGGCATCAGCGGCGGGCTGTCGCCGAGGCCGCTGACCCAGAGCGCCGAGCGCGTCGCGGAATTGGGCTACCGCGGCCTTATTCGGGGGCAGCGCACCGTGGTGCCCGGGATTGTCAACAGGCTGGTCGCCTCGGTGGCCCCCCGCGTCCCGCGCCGCCTGCTGCTGGGATTGATCGCTTCCCACCAGAGACGGCGTAGGTCCGCGCAAGGCACATAGCCGCTCATCGCTGCTCATCTTTGCAAAATGCGGTAAAGCGGCTAGGACTCGCGCTCGTACCGCCATGTCGAAGCCGGTCCTCATCATCGTACACCAGGAGCATTCCTCGCCCGGCCGGGTCGGCCAGGTATTGGCGAAGCTCGGCTATCCGCTCGACATCCGCCGCCCGCGCTTCGGCGACCCGCTGCCCGAAACCATGGATGATCATGCCGGCGCGGTGATCTTCGGTGGGCCGCAAAGCGCCAACGACACCGACG
>Ga0307428_1000060_pt1 | contig 99337 bp, 80 predicted proteins | sample SalMarWE160240MG_FD_202161 | JGI IMG/M metagenome (GOLD analysis project Ga0307428, IMG submission 202161) | Salt marsh sediment microbial communities from the Plum Island Ecosystem LTER, Massachusetts, United States - WE1603-240 | ecosystem: Environmental > Aquatic > Marine > Intertidal zone >...
CCAGGCTTGCCTTCATAATGCAATAATCTAATTTTGTTTTTTTTTAATTTCCTCATAATAAAATTACTTATTGCCTTTAATTGAGGTTCTGAATCACCGCTGGTGATTACAAAATAATCAGCAATTAAAGTCAATTTGCTTAGATTCAATATTACTGTATCTCTTGCTTTTTTATCTTCGGCAGCAGCTGCAGCCATTTTTGCAATAACTAATGAATTTTTATTCAAAAACATCACCTCTTTCTAATTAGTCGTTGGTATTTATTTAGCTAATTATCCAGTTTATCAGTTGGCCAGTAATTTATGTAAGATGAAATATGTGATAAGCTATCAGGGCGTATAGCAATACGCCCCTACTTCTTTTCAACTTGCATCTTGCAACCTTCTCTTCTTACATATACACCTGCGCTTATACGCTAAACGCTGTACGCTCTACGCTAATTTACCATATCCTTCCCCAATATTATAACTAAATCTAAATTAGCATTGGTTTGATATTCTTTAACAATTTCAAAATCTTTAAATAATTTTTTAAATTCATTATCTAAATTTACTTCTTTTGAATAAACTATAATCTTGGTTTTTTCATAATTAAAATTGTCTGCATTACCAAGATTTACAATTTCAAATCCCTGCAATTCTAAATCTTTGGCTATTTTATGAGCAATACCCGTCATAGCATTTCCATTCAAAACTTCCACTTTCATGCCGCTATTTTTACTATAGATCAGTGATTTCACCCTTTGCCGTACTTCTTCCACATCTGGTTCTAAATAACTAATTCCCTCAATATAAACTGGTTTACTCTGAACGGTTTCAACCTTAAACTTTTCTTTATTTATACCTTTGAATAAATTAGCTAAGGCAATGGCATCTTGTACTTTTATATTAGTCTCAATATATCCTTTCATACCTTCAGATATCTGCGGAATCTTAGTTATAGAATCAAAGTTCATCATTTTTTTTATTACGGCTAAGGCTAATTTTTGTTGCCTTTTTATTCGTCCTAAATCTCCCAATTTATCGTGTCTGAATCTTATGTATTGCAAAGATTTCTCCCCATTTAATATTTGCTTCCCCGGGTAAAGATTTATTTCTACTCCTCCTGCTTTATCCACATAATGCATCTCTTTTTCTACATCAATCTCTACCCCGCCTAATTCATCAATAATATTAACAAATCCATTAAAATCTGCCACTGCATAAAAATGAATCGGTAAATCTAAAAAGGAACTGACAGTTTTAGATATCAATTTTTCTCCTCCAAAGGCATAAGCATGATTAATCTTATCCATTCCTCTTCCTGGAACTTCCACCCTGGTGTCTCTGGGAATGGACAGGATAAGGACATCTTTAGTCTTTGTAGAAATGCTTAAAAAAACAATAGTATCCGCACGTCCGTGGTTTTCAATCTCGTCACAGCCCACAATTAAGATATTTACTCGATTGTAAGACATTATATCAGAGCTAAAGGGAAATATCCCAAAATATTTTAATAAAAAAATTAGGGCAACTAATAATAGAACAGAAAACATAATTAAGATTACTTTTTTTTCTTTTTTCTTTTTCATCCCTCTTCCTTTGTTTCTTCTTATCCTATTCCCTAAACTATTTTCGTACATTAAACAAAAACCACCTTGCTTAGGATATTGTTCCTGGCTTCAATAGAAATCGGGTGAATTAATAAATCTTTGCTGATCAGATAGAGTAATCCCATGTCCAGAGCCATTAAGACTGCCCTATCTAAATCCATTTCTACCATTTTTCTTAGTTCTTCCACTCCGTTCATATTTCTTAAAGGTTCAATCTTATCACTCAGATAAATTATCTTATCTAAAAGGGACATTTGAGCTGCACCGGTACTGTGTGCTTTTATTGCTTTTAAAATAATAGCATCTTGAATGTTAAATTCCTTTTTTGCAATAACTGCCCCTGCCAAGGGGTGTAACAATTTAGGAATTTTTCGAACAATTTCATCAAGTTCGATATTATATTCTAAAACTATCTTTTCCAAAGTTTTGTAATCTAAATCTTTGGCGCAATCATGTAATAATCCGGCAATTTCGGCTTTATCTGCATCGTAATCATATTTCATAGCTAATTTGCGGGCAACCTTAGAAGTATTAACCGAGTGTTCTAGTCTCTCTTCGCTCAACATCTCTTTTAATTTTAATTTTATTAAATCGATATCCAATCTTATCTCCTATCTCTTGTCTTAAGAGGCTCTGGGATAAAATGTAACATTTTGTGCCAGGTACTAAATATTATATTTTACGATATAATCCTGCTTTGTAGATATATTCTTCCACTTCTTGGGGGAGTAAATATTTTATGCTTTTCCCCTCTCTCACTCTTCTTCTGATATCAGTAGAAGATATGGATAAAGCGGGAATTTCCATAACTTTAATAATTTTTTTAAATTTTTTGTCTAATTTATTCAAATCATATCCCGGCCGGGTTGCAGCCACAAACTGACAAAGCTTAATTAATTCTTCACTTTTATACCAAGAATCTACTTCTAAAAAAGCATCAGCTCCGGTAATAAAAAATATTTTAACTCCGTGGTTATATTTATTTAAAAATTCTTTAACAGTATCTATAGAATAAGAGGGTCCCGGCCTATTGAGTTCAGCTTTGGATACTTCAAAAAATCGATTATTGCTAGTAGCCAGAACGGTCATTAAATACCTATGTTTAGAATCAGAGATATTATTTTCTTTTTTGTGGGCAGGCTGACGACAGGGTACAAATACTACTTTATCTAATTTAAATTCAATCCTTGCTTCTTCAGCTGCAAATAAATGTCCGCAATGTATAGGGTCAAATACTCCACCCATTATTCCTAACCGTTTGATGCTCACTTTTTCCTTAAAAATTATTCTTCCTCCCTGGTTTAGTTGTTAGCTTTAAATTCAAGATGCAAGATTATTTAGTTGACCGATTTACCAATTGACCGATTTGGATTAGTTTGCCAGTTAAACTAGTCGTTAGTATAGAATTAGCGTTTAGCGTATAGTTTACAAAATACACTAATATACAATAGTTTAATAATAGCTAATTGACTAATTAAGTTCATATTACATAAAATTATAAAGAATTTTTTATTCATAATATACAAATATTGTTTTTAATATAGGGTCGGATTCAACCGTCCTGAATTTTGCGGACTTGATAAATCAAGTCGCCACCATAAATCTTTACACGCCCTATGTTTTTGCTGATTTATTATTGGCGTATAACAATATGCCCCTACTTCTTTTTTCTAAACTTGAAACTTGCAACCCGTAACTTGTCACTAATTACTCATTACTTATCACTGTATTTCTATCCGCTCTACGATAAACGCTATACGCTAGTTATCTTCCTCCTCTGGCACACTTTCTTCAGCTTTTGTTTCTATTTCACCCTGTGCGGGCTCTTTCTCTTTTTCGCCCTCTACTTCTCCATTGATTACTATAAAAATGGTATCCTTTTCCGGATAGCTCCAGTTCTCTATTTTGTCTCCATCTTTAAAGCTAGCTTCTATTCGCGAAGGATAGCCAAAACCAAAATACCCTTTTCTTTCTAAAACCTGTTTATAGGGAAGTGATCTTGCTTTCTCCAACTGAAGCCACAGTTTTCCCTCTTTATCTTTCAATCCCAAAGAACTATAAATTTTGGCTAATTGCACGTAAGAACGCCAATATGGTGAGGGATGCTCAAAGGAGATTGGATTAGCTGCTTCTTCTATATCGATAACTTTTTTATAATTTTCTATAGCTAAATTGGTAAACCGCCAGGTGCTTTTTTCTCCTAAAACTCGATAAGTTTCACCTATCCAGTAAAAAGCATCCAATAAATTAGGTTCTATACTGGTTGCTCTTTTAAAATAAGGGACTGCACCTAATAAACTGTTTACAGAAGGAGCATCTCCCTTAAAAAGATACTCTTCCGGGTTTACAATTATTTTAATTCCTTCATCTAAATAATCATTTGCTTCATCTGATTGAACCCTGGCGGTGCTCTTAAAACTGCCTATTAAACTCTGAAAGGCATATTGATTTCCAGGGTTAATTCTTAAAACTTCTTTCCACTGTTGTATCGCCTGATTGTAATCGCCAGTCTGTTTATATACTTTTCCCAACCAGTAATGGGCTTTCTCAAAATCAGGGTTCAGTTCTATAGCTTTTTTATAATACTGTGCGGCCATTTCATAATTTTTCTGAAGAAAATATTCATAACCGTTTTTATAGTAGGTCTGATAATCCTGGGCATAAATTATTGCACTGCCCAAAATTAAGATTAAAAATAGTACCAATAAACTTAGACCGGTTTTGTGAAAATATTTTTCCATTATTATTGCACCCTCCCCGTTTTATTCTTGCTAATATTCTTTCTTATAGACAGGCGTGCCTGTTCCCGTGAAAACGAGGAACGCCTGTCCTACTAATTAGAATTATTTAGTTGTAAAACTAAGTAACCAGAAGCATCTTATGATTCTTTCAACTTCTCCACATAATTCATTCTTAAATTTGCCAGTAAATTTTCGATCCGCTTAAAATCTTCCGGGTTTAAATCATCTTTAATCTGGTTATATAAAAATGCTACAGTATCTATAGCAATTTTAGCTTTTTTTAAATCTTTATTAATTTCTTTAGTCTCGGGATTCATAATGAGACCCAAATACTCCCAGGCTTTTCCGCTCAACATACTTATAAACCACACAAAAAGAACAGGCAAATCAGGTTCTTTAAAATATTCTTCTTGTTTTTTCTCTTCTTCTTTAACTTTTTCCTTTGTCTCTTCTTTCTCCTCTTTCTGTACCTTTTTTTCTTTTATCTCTTCATCTTTTTCTGTTTTCTCTTCTCTTACTTCTTCTTTCTTTTTCATAATTACTATTATTCTCCCCCTTATTTAATCGTATATTATATTTCGTATTTCGTATCGAATACCACAAGAAGATGGTTATCCGGTTACCCAGTTTATCGGTTACCTAGTTGAAGAATTAAAATTAGGTTGCTTAACTGCACCAACTAATTTTCTTCTTGTAATTGAAAACCCTTATTTAAAATTAATGACTAATTTAACTGGCCAACTGGTAAACCGGGTAACTAGGCAACCAATTAACCATCTAACTCTTTCCTTATCACTCATTACTCATTACATATTACTTGTTACTGTATTTTATACGCGATACGATATATGATTTCAATCCATGTAATCTTCCTTATTTATCTGCGTAATCATTCTACTAATCTGAGTAATCACTTAAACTAACCACGCAATAGGAAACAATCCCTTCTCCTCTCCCAATAAAGCCCATCTTCTCATTAGTTGTAGCTTTAATATTCACCTTTTTAAAGGATATTTTTAAAACTTGAGCTATATTATTTTTCATGCTCATAATAAAAGGCGCAATTCGTGGTTCTTCTAATACTACGGAAACATCTATATTATTTATGGTAAGTTTATTTCTTTTTAATATTTCATAAGTATTTTCCAATAACTTTAGACTGGAAATATCCTTATATTGTTCATCATTATCCGGGAAATGCTGGCCGATATCTCCTTCTCCTGCTGCTCCTAATAAAGCATCTATTAGAGAATGAATTAAGACATCGGCATCTGAATGTCCATCCAAACCTTTTTGGTGCGGAATAACCTCTCCTCCTAAAATTAATTTTCTCCCCAAAATTAAAGGATGGACATCATATCCAAAACCTACCCGCATTACTTTCCCCTCTTTTTATCAGTATATAGTATCGTGTATCGAGTATCGCGTTAAGGAAATCAGAATTCAAGAGTAGATACGCGATATATCGTGCCCAAAGTAGGACAGACATTCCCCGTTTTCACGAGGACAGGCCTGCCTGTCTATTAGTTCTAATCTATCTTTGTTAAGCCAAAAACTTAAAGCGAAAAGCCATAATTCAAAATTCAAAACTTTCTCGCATAAAGCATTCCTTTTAATGTAGGGGTCGAATTTATTCGACCTGTATTTTGCGGGCTTGATAAATCAAGTCCCTATACTAAATCTTTATACACTCTATGGTTCTGCTGATTTTTATATGGGCGTATGCAATACACCCCTACTTCTTTTTTTTAAACTTGAAACCCGTAACTTGCAACTTGTAACCTATATCTTTAATTGGGCAATTGGTTAATTGGTTAATTTAATAACTATATACTATAAATACTATTTTAAATAGTCTGCACTGCCCAGATTGATTTATATTCTGATTTTAATTTTTCGTAAATCTTTAAAGCCTGTTCTTTGTTTTGAGCTATTCCAAAAACTGTAGGGCCGCTGCCGGACATAAGAGCTCCCATAGCACTCTCTTCTATTAATCTAACTTTAATTTTTCCAATTTCCGGATATCTTTTAATTATTAACTCTTCAAAAGAATTAAATAGATTTTTGGCAATTCCTTCAAGTCCTCCTTTTTTTAGGGCTTTAAGCATGGCTATAGTATTATTCTTCTCCCTCTTAATCAGGCTTAAATCAAGATTATTATAAGCCCACTTGGTAGGTATTTCAAACCCAGGATTTATTATTATAGTCCACAGTGGTGGATTGATCGGAGGTAGAGGAGTTACTTTTTCCCCTTTATGGTAAGCAAGGGCAGTACCATTCTGGATACAAAAAGGGACATCCATTCCTAATTCTTCTCCTATTTCCCTTAAAACTTTTTTGCTTAAATTTAAAGCAAAAAGTTTGTTTATTCCTACTAAAATAGAGGCAGAATTAGCAGAACCACCCGCCATTCCGCTGGCTAGAGGAATTTTTTTATCAATTTCTATCTTAACTCCCTTTTTTATTCTATATCTATTGAGAATCTTCTCTGCTGACCTATAAGTTAAACTTTGGGTATCAACAGGAACCAGAGGATGACTACATTTTATCTTTATCCCTTCTTTCTCTTCCTTAATAAATATTCTATCGGCAAGGTTAATAGATTGCATTATAGTCTCGATGTTATGATATCCATCCCGGCGTTTTCCCAGTATATTTAGAGTAAGATTTATTTTGGAATAGCTATCTATTTCGATTTTATTCATAATTTAAACTTAAATTAAAATCCTTTCTTTAAAAAAATCTCCGCCATAATTATATCAAAAGGAGTAGTTATTTTAATATTTTCCTTTGAGCCTATTACTAATTTTACTTTGTGTCCATATCTTTCTACAATCGCAGCATCGTCTGTGGCTAAATATTTATCTTTAAAAGCCTGATGATAGGCAGGTAAAATTATATCATATTTAAAAGTTTGGGGAGTTTGAGCCCTCCATATCTTTTCTCGATTAAGAGTTTTATTTATAAAAAAATTATTTTCACTCTTTTTTACAGTATCTTTAATGGGAATAGCGGCAATCGCTGCTCCGTATTTCTGTGCTTTTTCAATTGAATTCCGGATGATAGTTTCTTCAACTAAAGGACGGGCACCATCGTGAATTACTACTATATCCGTATCCTTATCCAACGCCTTAATGCCATTATATACTGAATCTTGCCTGGTCTCTCCTCCATTAACTAATTCTTGAACTTTAGAAAAATTGTATTTTAATATTATATTTTTATGACATATCTCCTTTTCCTCAGGGCTAATTATGAGATATATTCTATCAATTAACTTACATTTTTCAAATTTTTCAATGGTATAGGCTAAAATTGGTTTGCCAGAAATATGAATGAAGGGCTTACTTATCCTAGCATTCATTCTTTTACCCTTGCCGGCAGCCGCGATTAGAGTTACTATTTTCATATTTCTCCATCCGAATTTTTAATTGTAAAAGGAATTTCCAGATATCCTTCAATAACCATATCTGTTTCGATTTTAGAAATTAATAAATTTTCTTTTTCTTTCTCTTTTGCTAGATCACCGTTATTAATATTCTCTTCATAGGGTAGCTCATCAGAATATAAAATTACTTCTCCAATTATTTGATTACCTCTTGGCCGATCAGAAATATCCTTAAAGGTCTCTTCTAAACTTTTGCAATCCTGTTTACTGCTATTAACAAACTCTTCTTGTTCATTATCTAACTCTCCTCCTCCGTTTACCATTAATAAAGCTTCGCCTGGAGGTGTATCGGAAGGAATCTGAATAGTCAACATCTTTTCGATTAACTCTCCCCGAAAAGGTCTAATCTTAATTTTTGCTTTAAGATGATCTCCTGGCTTAATTGAGGAATCTTCTAATACAACTTCCTCTACCCTGCCAATTTTCTTTTTATTATCTATTTTAATATCGATATTTATCGCCGTCAAATCAACTATTTCAAAATAATTATTTACGATTAAGTCTATAATTTCTGGTATTTCGGAAATCGCCTGTACCGCTATGTCATCTGAACTGTAATACAAATTCTTCCGGAAAAGTTCTTGCCCCTCTTTCTTCCCTTTTATCTCTATATCTATCTGAGCAGTTCCTGCTCCAATCCTGTCCAGAGCATTATCTATAGCCTGCACGGTTATATTTGAAACCAGGGGTTCTAATAGATCGTAATCATTTATCATCTGGACTCCCATCTGGTAGGATAATCCTGAATTAATATCTGTTACCTGTATTTTAAACGGAATAATCCGGGGGTAAGAATTCAGTATGGCTAATATACCTGCCTCTCTATCCTGAACGACTTTCCCCACTAAATTTAAAGGAGAACCTAATTTAAAGGGCATAACAATATTAGGAAAACTATGATAAACATATATTGCAGAAAGAAGGAACGAAACTTTACCCTTCTTTAAAAAAGGGTGCCCTAAAGCTAAAATCTTATTTCCTTCTCGATAAGTTACTGTTCCGATAGAAGTAATATTGACATCTCCCCGAGTCAATTGTACTCCTATGGCAGAACCAGCTTCTATTATATTGGAAGGACTTTCTCCTACATCTTGAAAATCTATTTTCTCTATGCCGTAGACACCTTGAATAGGTTTAAGATTAATTTTTTTTAATGAACTGCTTAATCTATTTAAAGATCTGTCTTTAATCCCGCTTATAATAACCGGTGAGGCAACGGGGTAAAAGATAACTTCTTCTCGGCCTGCTAATTCTTGAAAACTGTTATTTTTCACAGTATTTTTTACTATTATTTTATTTGTCTTTCCCTCTATAAAATACAAAGAATTATCAATTTTATATTCTTGTAATGCAGTCTGGTTGTTTTCATAGGGGAGATTAAATATTTTTAACATTTCTTGAATAGGAGTGATTAGACAGAGGTTGTGTTCGCTCATTTCCCAGGCAGAAGATATAGCTCCAATAAGTTTGTCGCCTATATAAATCGGGCTTCCACTCATCCCTGCTGAGATACCGCCACTCTCTTCAATCTTATCTCCACTTAAATTGGCCAAAATAAAATGATTAATACCACCTTCGCCTTTAACTATATCGATGATATCCACTTGAAAGGTCTCTATCTGCGTTCCGTGAAAAACGGTTTTTCCCATCCCTTTCATCCCCGGACTTATCTCTGAAACTGGCATAAAAATAGTCTGGCTAAAGGCTAAACTTATCCCCGCACTAAATAAAATTAATAAAATAAATATAATTGTTATACAAATATTTCTATTTAATTTTATCTTCATCCTTACCTCACTCTTAACCATTGATCAATTGTGCAGACTAATAGACAGGCGAGACGCCTGTCCTACGTTTTTTACATCTATTATAAATGGTGTTGCAATACGCAACTACTTTTTTTCAAACTTAAAATTCTTAACTAGAACCTATAACTTGTTAGGCACCACTCATTACTTATTATTATTTTCACGCGATACGCTATATGTTATATGCTCTACGCTCTTCCTATTTACTAAGGAAACATTCCGCTCTCGCATTTATCCTCTGTACTTTCTTTACTATATACTAACGACTAGCTACTTGTACGAACTTACTAATCCACTCCTTAACACATGGATATTATCCAAAACCCTTCCCGCCCCTAAGGCTACACAAGAAATTGGATTTTCTGACAAATAAGCAGGTATCCCGGTCACCTCAGTTAACAAGTCATCGAAATTTCTCAACAATGCTCCTCCGCCAGTGAGAATAATTCCTTTGTCGGCAATATCAGCAGCTAATTCAGGAGGAATTTTCTCCATAACTGTTTTAACTCCCTCTATTATCGTCTTCAATGAAGAAGAAATGGCTTTTAACACTTCATTAGAACCAATTGAAATACTCTTAGGCAATCCGGATACTAAATCTCTCCCTCTTATGTCGGTAAACAATTCTTCTTCTAATTCCATTGCAGTACCAATTTCAATCTTTAAAGTTTCAGCAGTTTTTTCGCCAATCATTAACCTGTATTTTTCTTTAACATATTTGATAATATCTTCATCAAAATCATTACCGGCTACTCTCAATGATTCACTTACCACGATTCCGCCTAAAGAAATAACGGCGATATCTGCAGTTCCTCCCCCCACGTCAACAAGCATATTGCCATAAGGTTCACTAATCTCTAAGCCGGCACCAATAGCTGCTGCCATTGGTTCTTCAATTAAATAAGCTTTCCTTGCTCCAGCCTGCATAGCTGCTTCTATCGCTGCTCTTTTTTCTACTTCTGTTCCTCCCGACGGTACGCAAATTACTACCTGAGGACGGAACACCTTGCTGTTACCACAAACTTTTCTGATAAAATAACTCAACATCTTCTCTGTTATCTCATAATCGGCGATAACTCCGCTCTTCATAGGCTGAATAGCAATTATGTTCCCCGGTGTCTTCCCTAACATTTGTTTGGCTTCTTCTCCCACAGCTAAAACTTTTCCGCTATCTCTTAAAATAGAGACTACAGAAGGTTCCTGAAGGACAATTCCTTTCCCCTTCTGATAGATTAAGACACTTACAGTACCCAAATCTATGCCCAGACTTCTGTCCATTCCTAGCATGTTTATCTTCTCCTCCCTTTAAAGTAAGTATAAAATAAGTATATAGTATTTAGTATTTAGTTATTCAATTAACCGATTGACCAATTAAACTAGTCTACCGGTCCGCCAGTCTACCAGTCTGCCGGTCTTCCGGTCAATACGGCAGGTAATATGCTATTGTTTCCTTTATTTAAACTTGTAACTCGCAACTAGTAACCTGCAACTCATTACATATTACACATTGCTCATCACTGTTTACTATACGCTAAACGCTCTACGCTCTACGCTCTACGTTATTCTCAACTATATACTATGTACTAAATACTAACGACTAATTATTCTATACGCTAAACGCTATACGCTAATTCACTCTTTCACTCTCTTAATATCTGCTCCTAAGGAAGTTAGTTTTTCCTCTAACTTCACATATCCTCTATCTAAATGATAAATTCTGCTTAACTCGGTAGTTCCTTCTGCTACCAAACCGGCTAATATTAAAGCCGCTCCCCCTCTTAAATCTGAAGCCATTACTGGAGCAGCACTTAACTCCTTTACTCCTTGAACAATGGCAATATGTCCTTCTACTTTAATATCTGCTCCCATTCTTTTCAAATCACCGGTATGAACGAATCTATTCTCAAATACAGTCTCAGTGATAACACTGGTACCTTTTGCTACACAGGATAAAGCCATAAACTGAGGTTGCATATCGGTGGCAAATCCAGGAAAAGGTAAAGTTTTAATATCTACTGCTTTAACTCTGTCCGGTCCTATTACTTCAATCAAATTCTTTTTTAGTTTAATCTGCACTCCGGCTTCTTCTAACTTTACTATCAATGGTTTTAATAATAATGGATCAGCCTTTTCTATCAAAACATCTCCCCCTGTAATAGCAGCTGCTATCATATAGGTACCTGCTTCAATGCGGTCAGGGATTATAGTATAATCAATTCCATGTAGTTCTTTTACTCCTTCTATTTTGATTAAATCAGTCCCTAATCCTTTGACCTTAGCTCCCATTTTATTTAATAAACGTCCTAATTCTACTACTTCGGGGTCTTTGGCTGCATTTTCAATTTTGGTTATTCCTTCTGCTAAACAAGCAGCCATCATTATATTTTCAGTTGCTCCTAAACTGGGGAAATCCAAGTAAATATCGTCTCCTTTTAATTTATTAACTTTTGCTTCGATATAACCTTTTTCCACTTCAACTTGAGCGCCTAAAGCCTCAAATCCTTTCAAATGATAATCAACCGGACGGGCACCAATAGCACAACCCCCTGGCAAAGATATCTTTGCTCTTTTTAAACGAGCCAGGAGCGGTCCCATCACCAAAATAGAAGCCCTCATCATTTTTACCAACTCATAAGGAGCCTCATAATTATTAAAATTATCAGAATCGATGTAAAGGTTATTATCTTCTTTCCATTCCACTTTTACCCCTAATTTTCTTATAACATCCGCCATAGTATCAACATCGGTAAGACGGGGGACATTTCTTAAAATACAAACTTCTTTAGTTAATAAGGTGGCTGCCATAATAGATAAAGCTGAATTTTTTGCTCCGTCAATTCTTACCGTACCCTGCAATCTGTTTCTTCCTGAAATAATAAACTTTTCTGGATCCAATTTTCTCCTCCTCTATTTAGTTAGTTGGTTAGCTGGTTATCTGGTTTTTGGTTTCCTGTAAATCTTTATCTACTTGAATTTAACTAATTAAGCAAGTAACCAAGTAACTAGCAAACTAATTTAAAATTTTCTTCAAAAGGTTTTCTAATAATCCCTTTTTCAGTAATAATAGCCTCTACATAACCATTAGGAGTAAGATCAAATGCCGGATTAAATACTTTTACTCCTGAAGGGGCTATCTGCTTACCCAATATATGAGTAACTTCTTTAGAGTCCCTCTCTTCGATGAGAATTTCTTCCCCTGATTTTAGCGACATATCAATAGTAGATATAGGAGCAGCAACATAAAAAGGGACTTTATTTTCTCGGGCTAAAATAGATAAAGAATAAGTTCCGATTTTGTTTACCACATCACCGTTTCGAGCAATACGATCTGCCCCAACTATGATTAAGTTTACCTTTTTTCGATACATTAAAAACCCGGCCATATTATCGGTAATCAAAGTAAAAGGAATTTTTTCCTGAGTTAATTCCCAGGCAGTTAATCTCGCCCCTTGTAATACTGGTCTGGTTTCATCGACATATACCTGTAACTTTTTCCCCTCTTTAAAGGCAGTACGAATCACCCCTAAAGCGGTACCATGATCTACGGTAGCCAGGGCCCCAGCATTGCAGTGAGTAAGAATATTGTCCCCATCTTTAATTAGTGAAGCTCCGTATCTTCCCATTTCCTTATTTATCTCTATATCTTCCCGTGCAATATTTTTGGCTTCCTGTAAAATTATATCTTTTAATTTAAATAAATCAACATCTTTTTTTATATTAATTAAATTTATCATTCTCTCTAAGGCCCAAAACAGATTAACTGCAGTAGGCCGAGTAAGAGTTAGGTAGTTTTTAGCCTTTTCCATATCTTGGATAAATTCTCCATAAGTACCTGCTTTTGAAGAATAAGCAGCAAGGGCTATGCCAAAGGCAGCCGCCACTCCAATGGCCGGTGCACCTCTTATTTTCATCTTCTTAATAGCTTCTGCTACTTCTTGGTAAGTAGAACAATTAATTATTTCATATTTTAAAGGAAGTTTTCTCTGATCAATTAGAAACACTTTCCCATCTTTCCATTCGATAGTTTTCATCTTTCCCTTTCCTTAATCGTTAATTGGTTAGTTGGTTAATTAGTTACTTAGTTGATAAATTAATATCAAACCAGCTAACGGTTTTATACAAAATTAATAATTCCCAAACTGGCCAAAGTAACAATTACTCCGGCTATCATAACCCCTCCCAATATTGTAGGGAAGGCATACCAAAACCTTATGCCAAATATAAATGCAGCAGCTGAACCGGTCCATGCCCCTGTTACAGGCAGGGGAATAGCTACGAAAAATAATAAAAATATGGCTCCGTATTTTTCGAATTTTTCTTCGGTATTCCGACGTGTTCGTTTAAAAAGCCATTCAAAAAATACATCAAAATAATGCCATTGGCGTAAATATTCAGAAAAAGGTTTTAAAAATAGTAATAAGAAAATTGCCGGAACTATATTCCCTAATACAGCAAATATATAAGCCGAAAAAGCTGGCATTTTATAAATTGTTAGAGCTATCGGAATAGCTCCCCTTAATTCGGTAATGGGCAAGGCAGAAAGAAGAGCTATTCTCAAACCATCATTAATCAATTTTCTTTATTACCTTCTCAATTAATTTGGTCATAATCGGTTCAGCATCCGAGGCAGCTTTTAAAATTTCCTCTACGCTGGTTTTTACTATCACTCCATCTATGGCTAAATCGGTGATACAGGAAATTCCCAATACCTTCATTCCCATATGATTAGCTACTATAACCTCTGGTACTGTGGACATACCTACTGCATCTGCACCAATACTTATTAAAAATCTATATTCAGCAGAAGTCTCTAAGGTAGGGCCGGTTAAACCTGCGTATACTCCTTCTCGCAATCTTATTTTTTCCTTTAAAGCTATTTTTTTAGCTAACTCGATTAGTTTTTGGCTATAAGCTTCGGACATATCTGGAAATCTTGGTCCTAATTCTTCATCATTGGGACCGATTAAAGGATTATCTCCAAATAGATTTATATGATCAGTAATAAGCATTAAATCCCCTCTTTTAAAGAAACGGTTCATTCCACCTGCTGCATTGGAAATAATAATTATATTTGCGCCTAATTTTTTCGTCACTCTCACCGGAAAGGTAACTTCTTTTAGGTTATAACCTTCATAATAATGAAATCTACCCTGCATGGCTACTACTTTTTTATTACCCAACTTTCCCAAAACCAGGTTACCACTATGGCTTTGAACTGTAGATATGGGGAAATTAGGAATTTCACTATAAGGGATAATCTCTTTTTCTTCAATATTTTCTGCCAGTCTTCCTAATCCTGTTCCTAATATAATAGCAATTTTTGGTTTTATCTTACTTTTTTGATTAATAAATTCTACACTTTCTGTTATCTTTGCTTTCAAATCTTCCACTTTTACTGCACCCCTTAATTAATTTTAATTGCCCATTTACCCGGTTCACCAGTTAAATTAATCTGCCGGTCTGCCGGTCGATACGGCAGGTAATACGCTATTGCTTCCTTTCTTTAAACTTGTAACTTGCAACTAGCAACCTGTAACTCGTTACAAATTATTTATCACTGTATCCTCTACACAATACGCCTCTACTTCTAAATCTTGATTCCTGTTCTGTCTTCCTTTTCTTCACTATATACCATATACTCGATACTATCTTATCTTCTGACTCCTGAATTCTATCTATTCCTTTCTTCACTATATCAACATACTATTGCTACATGCTGATTCTCCTATGCGCTATCTACTCTGCGCTCTTCCTCTTCACTATATACTATATACTCGATACTCGATACTGTTTTATGTTCTTGGAAATGCCCTATAATATTCCTCACTGACCCATTTTCTACTTACATGGGTATAGACTTGGGTGGTAGAAATATCTGAATGCCCCAGCATCTCTTGAACTGACCTGAGATCTGCTCCATTTTCTATTAAATGAGTAGCTAAAGTATGCCTTAAAGTATGTGGAGTGACCTTCTTTTCTATACCTGCTTTGTGAGCATATAGTTTTACCAGATAAAATACTCCCTGCCGAGAAATCTTTTTTCCCCGGCAATTTAAAAATAAAATATTCTTATCCGGGTTTTTAACTAATTTTGGCCTTAATCTATCCAAATATAAATTTAAAGACTGATATGCCTTATCTCCAAAAGGAATTATCCGCTCTTTAGAACCTTTCCCTAGACATTTTAGCATATGATTTTCCATATTTATATCATTAATTTTTAAATGTATCAGTTCTGACACCCTCATACCGGTAGCGTAAAATAATTCTAATACGGCCCGGTCTCTTAACCCTAATTTACCTTTAAAATTGGCCTCATCTAATAAAAGATTTATCTCTCTCGAACTCAGAACGTGGGGAAGCTTTTTGCTCACCCGGGGAAATTCAATAAAACTGGTGATGTCTTCCTTGATAAGGCCTTCCATTAATAAAAAGCGATAAAGCATCTTCAATGCTACTAAATTCCGAGAAATTGAATTAATCTTTAAATCTTTTCCTCTTAAACAAAAAAAATAATTTTTGACCAAAACCTTATTAGTTTGATCAAAAGAACTAATCCTTTTCTTTTTTAAAAAACTAATATATTTTATCAGATCATATCTATAAGAGATTATAGTGTTTTGAGCTAAACCTCTTTCAATGGATAGATAATCTAAAAAACATTCTAAGGTTTCTTCTAATTTTTTCATAATATTGGCAATCCATAAATTACAGGGACTAGATAACATTATGTAACATTTCGTACTAGGCACCAAACTTGTTATCCTTTAGTACTGTATTTTTATATCCGAAGGAACAATTTGAATCCAAACATTTCCGGGAGTTAAAGCTATTCTATTCCCTTCTTTGTCTAAAAATTGGGTTCTTGCTCTCAGATCTGTCTTTTCCCAGGTAATTTCTGCTGAGTTACCTTTAAAAAATAGTAATCCTGTTCCCTTGCCAACGAAATCTACCGCCAGCCTTCCCTCTTCGTCAATAATTATGGTTTCAGCAAATTGAATTATAATATTATCTACTGCTAATTGTTCTTTAGTTTTAGAGTCTATATGAGGTTCGCCGTTTATAAATCTTAAATATTTCATCGATTCAGGTTGGTATTCATAACTAATCGTATAAATGCTGTTATAAGGAATTACTATAGAACCAGTTTCTCTGCCGGTTAGTCTTTCATTTATATCAATTTCAAATTGATATTCCCGTTTTTTTATCATCTCAATATAACCCAATTTATTGGCTTCTTTTCTTAACTTTGTGGTAGAAGTGTATAAATTATGAGGTGGTTTTCGGTCTTTAGACCTCCAGAAGGGCTGAAAATCCACAAACTCATTTATATCATCTATCTTCTCTTCTTTTATAAAATTATATGCTTCTTCACTCCCGCCCACATGGACATAAATTGCCTGATGCTCTAAAGATTTACTAACAAAATAAGGTCTTGCACTTCTTATCGGTCCAACTTCTTCAGCATCCTGGTCATAATAAATAGCTAAAAACCTGGTAATTCCGCCTTCTGCTAAAACTTCATAGATAATATTAGCTTTGTCTAAACCACTTTGCGGTCTGGCTCCTTCTGAATTTTCTACCATAACAGAAAGGGGTCTGCTGCCAAAAGGAGATTCTTTCTCCTTTACTTCCGGTAGAGTAGTAATTTCCCCAGGATTTACTATAGTACCATAAGTTGCTTCGACATTTTCTTCTTCTTTTTCCCCTAAATTAACTTTAAGTTGTGATTCGCCCGGTTCGAATATCTCTCCCTTCACTTCTTTCCTGCTGGTTATAGTCTGCTTAAAATATTCAGTAGAAACACTTATGTCCTCTCCTAAAGATTCTTTAATTTGAGCCGGAGGAACTACTGACACAGGCTCAGTTTCAATTTCAGGAGTTTTAACTTCTACCCTTGGTGCTCCTTCCGTTAATTCTTCCTTGCTTACTACTTTTGTTTCAGTTACCTCTTCTTTTATCTTGGGTGGTTCAGGCGAAATCGGTTTAGCTTTTGGTTTAACTTCCAATTGAGCAATGGCTTTCTCCTCGGTAATCTCTGGTTTCTTAGATTCCGGCTGTTTTGGGGCAGGAATTTCTACCAAACTTACCAAAGTAAGCTCTTTTTCTGGTAGGGGCATTGTAAAATCAAAGGCGATCATATTCCCGAAAGCAAATAATAATATAATATTAAGTACTATAGAAATTAAAAACGATCTCCCTAAAAAACTTTTTTTGCTCTGTTTTAAACGTTTTGTTCTATATCTATTTATAGGCATTTATATTTATACCTCAATGTTAATTTATCAATTAACCGATTTGCCAATTGACCAATTTATTTAATCTACCAGTCTTCCGGTCTACCGGTCTGCCAGTCAATTTAGTTACCCAGTTACCCTGTTTACCAGTTAATTCTAGACGTTAATTTCAAATACAATTTTTTAGTTACAAGATAAGAGTTAGTTAATACAGTTAACCAACCTGATTTTAACTCTTCAACCGGGTAACCGGTAAACTGGCTAACCGGCTAACCATCTTTACTGTATACTATATACTCGATACTCAATACTATCTTATCTTCTGGTTCCTGGATTCTTCCTTTTCTTCTCTTAACTAGCTAACCAGCTAACTAAATGTATACTCGATACTGTTTCTCTAGCCATTATTTCTTTTCTTTATTTTTCTTTTCTTCACTCGATACTATATACTCGATACTCGATACTATCTTATTATTTCTTCTCCGTAGGCTGAGTGGCGATAGCAATTCTTTCCGCCCCTCCCTTTTTAAGCAAATCCATTACTCTGATTACCTTGCCATGGAGCACATTTTTATCTGCCTCTAAAATTACTATTTTTTCAGGTTCCTCTTTTATTTCTGTAGCCACACTTTCGGTAAGTTTTAAAGGGTCTATTAATTTTCCATTAAGATAAATAGTATTATTTTCAGTAATGGTCACAATAATATTTTCTGATGATTCGGCAGCAGCAAAGTCTCCACTAGGTAAATTAACTTTCACTCTATTTTCCAAATTTACAAAAGTAGTAGTTAGCATAAAAAATATTAATAAAAGAAAAACTACATCAATCAAGGGGGTCAGGTCAAAACGAGCACTCTTTTTATTCAGATGAGGAAACTTCATATTCTACTTCACCACCCTGATTAATACTATTTTTAATAGCCCCACTATGATTAATTTCTTGATAAGTTAGAAGATCTATGAGGTCTACACAATTTACTTCCATTTCTCTTATCAATTTATCTACTCGGTGAGATAAATAATTATAAACCACGATAGTCGGTATAGCTATCGACAATCCAAAGGCAGTAGTAAGCAGTGCCTCAGAAATTCCTCCTGCCAGTGCTTCTGGTTTACCTACTCCCATAACGGCTATTACATTGAAGGCCTTAACCATACCAAATACTGTTCCTAAAAGCCCTAATAATGGAGTAATATTACCGATGGTGGACAGCGTAGACAAGTTTCTTTCTAATACAGGAATTTCCTGGTTGGCACTATCTTCAATCGCCTCTTTCATCTCATCCCGTCCCTGGCCAAATTTCATTAAACCGGCCAACATGATCTGTGATACGGGAGTAGGGCTTTTACGACAGGCAGAAATAGCCAGTTCAATACTCCCCTTTTTAACTAAATCCTTAACTCGTAGAACAAATCTTTTACTTTTAGTTTTAATACTTTTTAGATAAAACATCCTCTCAAAGAAAATAGTAATTGCAACCAATGAACATACAAAGATGGGATACATTAAGAGCCCACCTTTTTCAAAAACTTCTAACATTAAATATTTGCCCCCTCTTTTTTAGTTTTTAAGATATAAAATTAATTTGTTAATTTATAAATTCACTAATTAGCCAATTTACCAATTATTTTAGTCTACCAGTAAATTTAGTTACCCAGTTACCCGGTTTACCAGTTGACCAGTTAAAATACATGTTACAAGATGCAAGGTGCAAGATAAAAAACTTGTTTTTAGTTATTAGTTTTTCGTTTTAAGCTTTAACTTTTTAGTTTTATCTTAAATCGAAAACCAAGAACCGCAAACCAATAAGCTGTATTTTTCTTGTATTTTTAACTAGCTAACTAGGTAACTAGCTAACTAAATTAATTGGTCAATTGGTCAATTGATTTTAACCGGGTAATCGGTAAACTGGCAAACCGGCTAACCAATTCTATACTCCCTATTTCTTTTTTTAACTCGTGACTCGCAACTTGTATCTTGCAACTTATTGTTCCTTCTTTAATGCTTCCAATCTTTCCTGGGCTTTCCCCACATATGGACTCTGAGGAAACTTTGAAATCAGATTCTGATAATCAGAAATGGCTTTCTCCTCATTATCTAACATTTCCCAGCAGATTGCCTTGGTATATAAAATATCATCACCGTATTCTAGACTGGAATAATCTTCTAAATACTTTTCACCCGCCTTAATGGCTTTTTCATATTCATCTTTTTTAAAATAGGAAAGGCACAGGCCGTACAAAGCCTCTGACCGATATGGGCTATCAGGATATTCTCTTACCAATCTTTCTAAATTGATAATATTATCCATCCAGTCATCTTCCTGTAAATAGATCTGGCTTAATAGATACATAGCTTCTGCCCTAAAACTACTCTTACTGTAAGAATTTATAAACTTTCCCAGTTCTGCCTTGGCTATATCCTTATTTCCTGAAAGAAAATAGTTTTTACCAACTCTAAACTGCGCTTCTTCAGTGAATTTACTATCGGGATAAATACTTATAAGTGTTTTGAATTCCTCAATGGACGATTTGTAATCTTTATTCTCCTGATAAGTCCAGGCGATAGCATATTGGGCATTAGCTGAGAAATCTCCCTCAGGATACATTTCGATAAATTTTCTATATGCTTCTCTGGCCTTCTGATAATCTTTAAGATTATACCATGATTCTGCCGCCATAAACCTTGCTCTTTGCTCTAAATCTAAATTTTCTTCATCTTCTTCCACTTTGTTAAAACATTCGCTTGCCTTTTTATAATCAGCTGATCTAAAATAACTCCACCCCATCCAGTAATAGCTTTCTGAGATTAAAGAGGATTGAGGGAATAATTGAATAATTTTATCAAATTCCTCAATTGCTTCTTTGTATCTCTTCTGATTATAATAATAATTGCCTAATCTAAAATATACCTCCTGAGAAAAATTACTCTGTGGGTACTTTTCTCTTAATTCTTCAAATGCTGCAATTTCTCCTTCTTGATTTCCTAATTCTTTAGAAGCCTTCCCTCTTAAATAAAGTGCTTCATCAGTGGATGTTTTCTCTAATTCTATTAAAGCTAATTTATATTTTCCCAAGTCATATAAATCCTTGCCAAGCTCAAAATGGGCTGAATTAATAAGTTCGCTTTGCGGATATTTCTCTACAAATTCTTGAAATTCCAAAATTGCCTTTTCCTTATTGCCTTGCCGGGAATAAGCCAAACCTAAATCAAAAACGACTTTTTCTAACATAGAATCTTCCACTTCGAACTGCTTTAAGCTCTCCAGGTTTTCAATAGCTTTACTATATTCTTGTAAATTAAGCCAGCAACGAGCCAGTAAATATTGGGCCTCTTCTTTCCTCTTACCTTCTATTTCTGCTTCTGAGGTTAAGTCCTTTAATTGTACTATTGCTTCTTCATATTTATTTTCTTTAAATAAACTCAAACTGTTATAATATTTCGCTTCGGAAGCCAATTCAAATCCCGGAAAGAAAAATAATAAATTATTAAGCACTTCTTCAGCTTCTTTATATTTTCCAGACCTTAAGTAAGCCTGACCCAACAGGTAATACACCTCTTCTATCTCTTTCCCCTGATATTCGGGATATTTCTCCAAAAATTTCTGGTATACTCTAATTGTCTCTGGGTAATTATTCCCTTGAAAATAGGATTTGCCTAACTTATGTCTGACTTGTAAGGCTAAATCACTATCGGGAAAATCATTTAATAATTTCGAAAATCTCTTGGCCGCTTCCTCATATTCTTCTAACAGATAATAACACCACCCGCTGCCCCAGAGGGCATCATCGGTATACTCGTTTATCTCTGAATCGGTTACTACTCTCTCATACTCTACTTGAGCCAATTTATATTCCTTCTGCTGGAAATAACACTCAGCCAATAGATAGCGGGCGCGGGGATAATCATTCTTTATGGTCAGGGCTTTTTTTAATTCTTCAATAGCCACGATATAATCTTTTAAAGAATAAAATTCATAGCCTAATTTATAATATTCTTCAGCTTCTTCTTCCTCACCGCTAGGCTTTAATTCGGTCGCTTTTTTTCTTTCTTCTCGGTATTCGTCCATCTGATTAAGCTGATAATATGAGCGGGAAAGAAATTGACGGGCTTTTTCAAATTCAGGATTATAATCTAAAGATTTATTAAATTCTTCGATGGCTTTATCATACTCACCCTTCAAATAATAATCATAGCCAGCGTTGAAATACTTTAATGTGTCCCTCCCATATTCTTTCTCTTCCAGGCAATTATTTAAAAAATGCTTGGCTGTATTGTCAAAAGAATCTATCTTGATAACTTCTTCCCATTGAGAAATAGAATTATCCAGATCCCCTATCTGATAATAACTTAAAGCCAAATAGTAATGAGGTTCCTTAAAGTCGGAATTTGCCAAAATAGATAATCTAAAATAATTTACTGCTTCTTCAAAATTACCATTTTTATAAGATAGATAACCTCTTTCGTAATTTTCATAAGCTTCCCGGCCATATTTTTGGGACTGTTCGTTCTTTTTAATGAACCAGGAAATTTCTTTATTCTGGGGGTTTATCCTTAAAACTTCTTCACATTCATCAAGGGAAAGACCTATCTCTCCCATATCATAATAAATCTGAACCAAATATAGGTGAGTCTCCAATAAATCAGGATCATATTCTGTAGAAGAAATAAAATAATCGATCGCCTGCTCATGCTCGCCTTTAGAATAAAAGGCATATCCTAATCTAAAATAAGCCTGAGAAGCTTTTTTATAAATATTTTTACTTTTTAATTGATTATCTTCTACCAGTTGGATAAAACTATTTAAACTGTTTACTTCCCTAATAGTCCAATGGGTTCTGTTATAAATCTCCGCTAAAAGATAATAAGCTTCCGCATACTTGGGGTCTGCTGCTACTGCCCTTTCTCCGTATTTTATAGCTTCAGCCCATAATTTTTTACTGGGATAATCAACACCTTCATATTCAATAATGGCTTTATCCACCAAATCAAGAGATTTGTAATAATTACTCAGAGCTTCAAGGGAAATGGTAGGAGTTTTTTTCAATCTATCTTTATCTTGAATTGATAACTCAACATTTAACTCTTTTAAGATAAATAAAACAACCTTTTCTCTTAAGTTAAAAATATCTGTATTTCCCACTACAAAGTCTCGAAAAGCGATAATTTCTCCGGTGGAGTTATCGTACTTTTTAAGGCTTAAAATTAAATTAGAGGGAGAAGAAAGATAGAAATCACCAAAAAATATAACCTCGGCATTTAGATTCTCGCTGAACTGAATCAACAGAGATTTACCTATCTCGGCTAAAATGGGTATCAAGCTATATTTATGGTATAAGTCTTCTATATCTTGGTGAGAAGAACAGACAAGGGCTTCAATTTGAGAAAAATCATCTATCAGCATGTTAGTCAAACCTTTGCTTAACCAATCCCAGCTTGACTGCCCGGTACGATTATTAAAATATAAAACGCTTATCTTTCTATCGGAAGCCTGAACAATCTGTGTATTACAAAAAAAACCAATCATTATTGCTAAAACAATAATGATACAAAAAAATTTCAATGAAAACTTTTCTTTTAAAAGATAATTGGCTATTTTAGTCATTAATTCACCTTTGCTTTAATTGACCAATTAATTTAGTCGTTAGTGAATGGTATATAGCATAGCGTATAGTTGATAAGCGAAATGCTTGTCTTGCATAATTTACAATTTTGATTCTCTTCGCCTTAACCTTCTCCCACCAAAAAGAGAAGGAATAAAGATTATTCATATTTATTTTTTTAATTTTTTGTTTTATTCCTATATTTTTTTACCATGTACTATATACCATATACTAATTTGGTTTTTGTATTCTGTCTTCTTCTTTCCTAACTCTACGCTATACGCTAAACGCTACACGCTAATTTATAAAATTATACCTTATTTATTTGAAAAAGTAAAAACGATTTCCTTGATTTTTACCTGGTCTCCCTCTTTAATTCCTTTTTTAATTAAAGCCTTCTCTAAACCAATTTTTTTTATAATTTTCTGGAAATAACTTATTGCTTCCTCATTATTAAAATTGGTCATCGCTACTATTCGTTCAATCTCTGCACCAGCAACTTTATAAATGTCTCCCTTTTTATTAATTACAAATCGAGGGGTAAATTTATACACTATTTCTTTTTTGGGTAAAACCTCGGTAATTGTTTCTTTTTCTTTTAATTTTAATTCATCCAACAAAGAAGAAAGACCATAGATTAGTTTATTTAATCCTTCGCCGGTTAAAGCAGAAATGGGAAATATTTGATAACCCTCCTTTTGGAAAGCATCTTTATGGTAAGTCATATTTTCTTCAACAGAAGTAAGGTCACATTTATTTATGGCAATAATCTGCGGTTTCATAGTTAGTTTTTCACTAAAATTATTTAATTCTTTATTTATAGCCCTAAAACTACATAACGGGTTCTCTTTTTTTATTATAGAACCATCGATAACATGTAAGATTATTTTAGTTCTTTCAATGTGTTTTAAAAACTTATCTCCCAAACCAGTCCCCTGATGTGCACCTTCGATCAGACCGGGAATATCCGCTGCAATAAAACTTTTTGTTTCATCTACGATAACTACTCCTAAATTAGGGCTGAGGGTAGTAAAGGGATAATCGGCAATCTTGGGTTTAGCTGCTGAAATCCGAGAAAGCAGAGTAGATTTTCCGGCATTAGGGTAGCCAACCAATCCTACATCGGCAATTATTTTTAGACTTAAATATAACTTCTTTTCTTCTCCCGGTTCTCCTTTTTGGGCAAACCTGGGGCTCCTTCTGACAGAACTTTTAAAGCGAAAATTTCCCTGTCCACCCTGTCCTCCCCGGGCCACAATAATTCTTTGCCCGTTTACTATTAAATCACCTAAAATTGTGGAGCTGTCCATATCCTCTACCACAGTTCCCAAAGGAACTTTTATAATTAAATCATCTCCGTTTTTCCCTTTCTTGTTGCTTGCCTGTCCACTTTCTCCGTTTTTTGCCCTTTGATGGGGGTGATTATAAAGGTCTATTAAGGTGCCAATCTTATCATCTGCTTCAATAATTATATCTCCACCTTTTCCTCCGTCTCCCCCGTTAGGACCACCTTTGGGGATAAATTTCTCCCTTCTGAAGCTTACGGCTCCATTTCCCCCTCTTCCTGCTCTCACTTCTATTTTCACTTTATCTACAAACATACTATTCTCCCGCTAAAATGAAAATTTCGTGCCAGGCACTTTTTTTTCATTTTTTATTGTTTTACCTAATAATACTAAAAAACCCTGAGTTTTACAAAAAAACTCAGGGTTAATTTAATAAAATTATTTTCTTATTTTAAGATCTTTCAGCATAAACGCAAACTTTCTTTCTATCTTTTCCCTTTCTTTTAAAAGTTACAAATCCTTCAGTCAAAGCAAACAGGGTATCATCATTCCCTCTCCCCACATTTTCTCCGGGAAGAATTTTAGTTCCCCTCTGTCTTATTAAGATACTGCCTGCTGTTACAAATTGACCGGCAAATCGTTTTACTCCCAACCGTTTGGCGTTACTATCTCTACCGTTTTTAATTGATCCCTGACCTTTTTTATGTGCCATAACTTCTCACCTCACCCTCTTAAATCTGCTTCTGGTTATATTATGTTATAAATATTTAACTATCCTGATAATTTACATTATACCTTTAAATCATAATCTTTTCAATTAAAATTTCGGTATAAGGTTGTCTGTGTCCAGTCTTTTTACGATATTTTTTTTTGGATTTATATTTAAAAACTATAATCTTTTTAGCTTTATCTTGGTTTAGAACTTTTCCAACAACCTTAGCTTTTTCTACCAGAGGTCGGCCAATAATATGTTCTCCGTCTTTGTCCACCATTAGTATTTGGTCAAATTCTACTTTCTTTCCCTTTTCCTGGTCTAACTTTTCAATCCTGAGAATATCTCCTTCTTTTACCAGATACTGTTTCCCTCCAGTTACGATAACAGCTTGCATTTTTTGCAATCCTCCTTGCCTTATAAACTCGCCATAATTAGGCAGCAATCAGATAAACCGACTACTTTTAGACCCAACATGTGCGGATATGAAACCGACGCTTATAAAATTTAGCATATATTGATATGGTTGTCAAATTTAATATAGTATCGAGTATATAGTATCGAGTATCGAGTTAAGAAAGAGAAGAAAAGATGGAAGCCAGAAGCCTAAATTCGTATCTCGTAGGACAGGGTATAGCGTTTAGTGTAGAGCGGATAGAAATACAGTGATAAGTAATGAGTAATTAGTGACAAGTCATGGGTTACGAGTTTTAAGTTTAGAAAAAATAGGTAGGGGCTTGATTCATCAAGCCCGCAAAACTCGGGTCGGATAAATCCGACCCCTACATTAAAAGCAATGTTTTACACAAAAAAGTTTTGAGTTTTGAATTATGGTTTTTTGCTTGTCGCTTTAACTTTTTAATTTAATTAGGAATTAGGGTAAGCATCTTATTAATCCAAAACTATACACTAAACGCTACCCGCTATACGCTAATTCTACACTAACGATTAACATCTATTGTATTTTTATTTTTCTTACACTTATTACCCGCTCCTATACGCTAAACGCTGTACGCTCCACGCTAGGTTTATTCACTAACGAATAATTAAACTGGCAAACTAATCCTAATTGGTCAATTGGTAAATTGGCCAATTATTTAAACATCTGCTTAATTTTCTTTATCTCTTTTAGTCTGCCCACAGCTACTACATCTATCTTCTCTATGTGAATATTTTTTGAAGATTTGATATAGATAGTTTTTCTTCCTTTTTTCTCTAATTGTTTAATCAATAGCATCTTTGCCCCGGATAAATTTTCTTCTACTTTAGGATGTACTCCTAATAGGACAGCTTCTGCTCTTGAAGTATTACACAACTCTTCTAACTTACGTAGAACCATATTGCTTACGGTTTCGGCAGACAAAACCCGGCCCGTTCCGGAACAATAAGGACAAGTGGTTCTTAACATGTTTTCCAAATCTCTCCTGGATCTCTTTCGAGTAAGTTCAACTAGACCTAATTCAGTATTCTGGACAATATTAGATTTTGTTTTATCTTTTTTAAAACTTTCCTCCAATTTCTTTACTACTTTTTCTATATCTGCCTGATTATCCATGTCGATAAAATCGATTATGATAATCCCTCCGATATCCCGTAACCTTAACTGAAGTCCTATCTCCTCAGCCGCCTGTAAATTGGTTTTCAAAATTGTTTTTCTCATATCTTTTTTACCAACAAATTTACCGGTGTTTACATCGATTACCGTTAAGGCCTCCGCTTGGTCAAAAACTAAATATCCTCCGCATTTAAGCCATATCTTTTTTTGTAAACCTTTATTGATTTCTTTTTCAATATTATATTCCTCAAATATGGGCTTTTCTCCTGCGTAAAGAGATACCCTGGGCTCTAATTCCGATAAAGATAGGGTCTTTAAAAACTTTAGCATATTTTTGTATTCATTTTTAGAATTTATTACAATTTCTTTTACTTCTTCGGTAAGCAAATCCCGGATAATCCGATAAGTTAGAGTCAGGTCTTCATGCAATAACATGGGAGCCTGGGCTTTCCTTCCTCTTTTTTTAATCTTATTCCATAGTCTGGTTAAAAAATCCAGATCGGGCAAAAAATCCTCTAAATCTTTTCCCCAGGCAACAGTTCGAATAATCAATCCTGCATTCTTGGGTTTTGTCTTTTGAACGATTTTTTTTAACCTTTCTCTTTCTTTTTCTTCTTCGATCCGGTGTGAAATGCCAACATTTGTGCTATTGGGCATTAAAACTAAATACCTACCCGGAAGACTAATATTAGTGGTTACCCGTGCTCCTTTAGGAGGTATAGCTTCTTTTACTACTTGCACCATTATCTCCTGGTTAACTTTGATTTTATCCAAAGCGGTTTTGGAAGCAAAATTAGAATCGGTTTCTGTAGCCGACTTTTTATCTTTATCCTGATCATCTGTAGCTTTATCGATATGCAAAAAAGCGTTTTTCTCAATTCCAATATCTACGAATGCTGCCTCTATCCCAGGCAAAACATTGGTTACCTTACCTTTATATATATTGCCTACAATCTTATCGTCTTCAATTCTCTCAATGTGGATTTCTACCAATCGGCTAGCCTCGATTACGGCCACCCTCTCTTCGGTTAAACCCACATCAATAATTACTCTTTTATTCATTAACAAACTCCTGTTTTTAGTTTAAATGGTTAATCGGTCTACCGGTCTTCCAGTCAATCTAGTCGTTACTATATAGTATAGCGTATAACGGGTAGCGTTTAGCGTATAATTTTAAGTTAGCAAGACACTTAATCCAATTAAACTGAAAATTTAAAGCTAAAAATCATAATTTAAAATTTAAAACTTTTTCAGATAATGTATTTTTTTGTATAGGGGTCAAATTTATTCGACCCGGGTTATTCCGGTAATTTTTTTATATAGATTATTAGGGGCGTATAGCAATACGCCCCTACTTCTAAATTCAAATCCCTGTTCTTTCTTTCTTTCCTTCACTATATACTATATACTCGATACTATCTTATCTTCTGACTCTTGAATTCTATTTCCTTAACGAGATACGATTCACGAGATACGAGATACGAATTTTATCTCTATATATTTTACTCTAAATAATCTCATTAGTAAAGATAACAAAAAAACAGTATCGAGTATATAGTATATAGTATCGAGTTAAGAAAGAGAAAGAAAAGATAGAAAAAGTAACTTTCCTTTTCCTAAAGTTTACACTAACAAATTTAAACTTAATATTTAGAACAGTATTCTAATAATTTAATAGAAATTTTTTATATAGATTTTTATCTAATACTTAAATAATCTCTTTGCCTTTTACATATAAACCATCACGGCATATCTGTATAATATCAAAGTTATTTGCAAAATTGGAAATCCAGGCCTTTGCCACATATCGGGGATTTAAATTTCCCTGCTGTCCTATCCTTATTCCCAAACTAAGCTTTAAAATCGGGCTTTTAAATTTCTGCACCTTTATATCTAAAATTGAAGGCTTTATATCAATCCTTTTGATTCCATTTTTAGTCTGCTTCTCTACAATAATTTCATCCAAATTTAAAAATCTTTTATTATTTTTTTCTATCCCTTGCTTCAGCTTTTTTAATTCATCTTCTTGATTTTTAACTGCTAAATCTAACAATATTTCCTTTATTTTCAGGGTGATAATATAAGAAGCTTTATCAATTATTTTGACTAAAGAACCAGCAGAAGAAGGGATTATTTTAGCTCGTAATATCTTCAACCCCTGAGGCAAGACCCAGTTTAACTTCTCTACTAACTCCTCGGTTTTTATCCCTTCTTTTAACCGAATATCTAAATATTCAGATGTGCTACTTATTCCTAAGGGTAAAGGTGGACCGAAAGATATTCTAAACCGAGGATTAAAACCTTCGGATTTAACCACAGGGATATCGGCTCTTCTTAGAGTACGGGTAAAAACCTGGGCCAGATTTAAATGGGAAATATATTTAATAGGTCCTTCTTTACAATATTTTACTCTGACTAATTGCTCCAAACTATTTAATTCCTTTCTTGGTTGATCTAACAATCATAAATTCATATCTCTTTTTTAGTTAGCTGGTTAGTTGGTTACCTGGTTTGCTAGTTAATAAGTTTAGGGTTGCAAGTAGGATAACCGTGACATAAAACATAATAAACTAACAACTAATAACTATAAGCTAATTTTTCTTATCTAAAAACCAAAAACCGTAAACTTGTATTTTGTATTTAAACTAACGACTAATACATCCTGCATCTCTATTTTCAACCAGTTAACCAGGTAACCGGGTAATTAGCTAACTAATACAATTGATTAATTGAATAATCTCGCATCTTTCCTGACTGATAGACCGGCTAACCGGCAGACTTGCCGATTATTTTTTCCCGCGATTGTCCTCCCACACCTATACGCTAATCAACTTAACATACTCCGCACCCCGTACAATCCTCAAAACGGCAATCGGGAGTCGTTTCTCCTCTTAAAGCCTTCTCCCTCTCTTCAAGTAAATATTCTTTCTTTACTCTACAGGAGATATGGTCCCAGGGCAGAACCTCATCTTTTTCCCTCACTCTGTTAGCATAAAATTCCATATTAAGCCCACAATCACTAAAAGCCTTCTGCCAGGCTTCAAAATTAAACTGTTCTCTCCAGGCATCAAATTTACATCCCAGATAGTGAGCTCTCTCTAATGCTTCGCCTAACCTTCTATCTCCTCGGGCAAAAACTGCCTCCAGATAACTACGGTTAATATCCGGGTAACTAAAGGAAACATTCCTCCAATTTAATCTGTTTTTTAAATACCTTATTTTTTTAGATAAGGACTCTCTCTCCTCCTGGGTCTCCCATTGAAAAGGAGTATGGGGTTTGGGCACAAAAGCAGACACACTAATATTTATATTGATCTTTCTTCCGGTTATTTCTCTCCCCATGCGGTCAACTTTATTAACCAGTCTCACTATCCCTTCCACATCTTCTTCGGTCTCGGTGGGCAGTCCAACCATAAAATAAAGTTTTATCTTCCTCCACCCTCTCTCAAAAGCTGCTCTTATCGAAGAATACAGATCCTCTTCCTGAACATTCTTATTTATCACGTCTCTTAACCTTTGAGTTCCTACCTCCGGAGCAAGGGTGAGACCGGTCTTTCTTACTCTTTGAACCTGTTGGGCTAAAGCAACAGAAAAGGAATCTATTCTTAAGGAAGGCAGGGAAACTCCCACTCCTTTTTCTTCAAATCGGTCTACCAATTTAGTAATCAAGCTCTTTATTTCACTATAATCACTTGAACTTAAAGAGGACAAGGATATCTCCTCGTATCCGGTATGGGCAAGAATTTCATCAGCCAATCCAATTAAAGTATCGACCGATTTTTCCCTTGCCGGGCGGTAAATCATCCCTGCCTGACAGAAACGGCACCCCCGGGTACACCCCCGAAAAATTTCCAGGGTAATTCTATCGTGAACTACATCGATATTAGGAACAATAGGAAAAAGAGGAAATGCTACTTTATCAAAATCAGAAATAATTTGCTTTTTAATTACTGAATAATAGGTTTCTTTTTTAGGATTAACCGATTTAACCCTTCCGTCTTTAAAATAAGTTATCTCATAGAAAGACGGAACATAAATCCCTTCTATTTGGGATAATTCTTCTAAAAGTTTAGCTCGGCTCTGTTTTTTTTCTTTCCATCTTTCATACACTTCTATAATCTCTCCGACAATCTCCTCCCCTTCTCCGATTACAAATAAATCGATAAAAGCCGATAAGGGTTCAGCGTTAAAAGCCCCTGGCCCACCTGCAATAACCAGAGGGTCATTTTCTTTCCTATCTTCCGACCTTAAAGGTATATGCCCAAGTTCGAGAAGATTTAGGATATTGGAATAACATAATTCATGTTGGATAGTAAATCCAACTATATCAAAAGAATTTAAAGGTCTATAGGTCTCTAAAGAAAAAACTGGTATCTGTCGTTCTCTTAGCAATTTTTCCATATCTACAGCAGGTGAAAAGACTCGCTCAGTCAGAGCATCGTCTCTCTTATTTATAATTTCGTACAATATTTTAAATCCTAAATAACTCATTCCGATCTCGTATAAATCAGGAAAGGCTAAGGCTATTTTAACTGTAGACGTATCTTCTTTTTTTACTATCTCATTAAATTCTTTACCGGTATATCTCCCCGGTTTTTGCACCTTATCTAATAGTTCTTCAAATAATATTTTTTTAATATTTAAACTATTCAAATTCTTCTCCTTGATTTGTTATAAATAAATCCGAGATGTATTTTCCGTTTCTCGTATAAAATACAGTAACAAGTAATGTGTAATTAGTGACAAGTTACAGGTTGCAGGTTGCGAGTTACGAGTTGCTAGTTGCTAGTTACGAGTTTTAAGTTTCAAGTAGGATAACCGTATCTCGTATCTCGTGAAACTTATCTCGTGAGGATGGTTAGTCGGTTAGCCAGTTTACCAGTTATCCTATTATCCTGTTAGCTATCTAATCGATATAATTATTCGCTTTTAGCTTTAACTTTTGAATTTAATTAGGAATTAGGGTAAGCATCTTATTAATACAAAGCTATACGCTAAACGCTACCCGCTATATGCTAATTATTCACTAACGACTAATTTATCTTGCACCTTGCATCTCGCATTTTGCAACTATAAACTGGAAACTGGAAACCAGCGTTTTAATGCTAACGACTATTCACTATATACTAACGACTAAAATAATTGGCCAATCGGTGAATTAATTTCCTAATCTTTATTCTTGTCTTAATTGGTCAATTGGTGAATTGGCCAATAGGCCAATTATTTTACCACTTTACCTTATGCAATTCCACATTTAACAATATCCCTATCACCATTAAGTTAGATATCATAAAACTCCCCCCGTAACTTAAAAAAGGCAGGGGTAATCCGGTAGCTGGTAACATCCCCATAGCCATTCCAATATTCACTACTATATGAAAAAATAAAAACGATACGGCACCGGCAGCCAATAAACTTCCTAGTAAATCTCTGGCCTCTAAAGCAATCTTTATTCCCCGCCATAAAATAATGGCATAAAATCCTAATAATAAGATGGTTCCGACAAAGCCTAACTCTTCTCCTACTACAGAGAATATAAAATCAGTATGTTGAGCGGGTAAAAAATTTAACTGACTTTGTAGACCGCTAAAGATTCCATTCCCTAAGAAACCTCCCGAACCGATGGCAATCCTCGACTGGATAACATTATAGCCACCCCCCAAAGGATCCAGGTTAGGATTTAAAAATAAAATTAATCTATTTTTCTGATAATCTTTTAGAAAAATCCACAAAACCGGGATAGAAAATAGGGCTGCTAAAAAAGTAAAAACTAAATATTTTATCTTAACCCCTACTACAAACAACATTATTATAAGAATAGCTAAATATACTAAAGAAGTGCCCAAATCTGGCTGCATAAACACCAATAAAATTAACAACCCGGTATAAGCAAATGGCAGTAAATAATAGAAAAAATTATCTAATTTTGGTTTGTTTTTAGATAAAAAATCCGCTAAAAAAGCAATTAAGGCGATTTTGGCAAACTCAGAGGGCTGAAAATCAAAAGGTCCTATAGCCAACCAGCGTCTTGCCCCATAAGTTGATCTGCCGGCAAATATAACCATTATCAGTAAAATAATAGCCCCAAAATAGATTACTTTAGAATATCTTTCCAAGTTATGATAATCGATAAAAATTATTATAGTTAAAAATATAAATCCTAACAACGCCCATAAGGATTGCCGTTTTACGAAAAAATAGGGGTCACCTCCCTCTGTAGTCGCTAAACGTGTTGAGCTGTATAATACTAAAAGTGCATAAAAACAGAGAAACAATACCGCAAAAAGAAGACTAAAATCTAAATTTTCAGTTAATCTATCTAATTTTTCTTTCAAATTCTATCCTCCAAAATTAGGATTCCGGCACAATCCTTCACCAAAAGTTAACCAAAGGTGCCAGGCACCTTTGGTTAACTTTTTTTTAATTTTCAATATTAAAATATTTTTCCAGCATAGCTCGGGCTATGGGGGCAGCTGCTTCTCCCCCTTCTCCTCCATTTTCTATAAAAACGGTAATACAAACTTCTGGATTCTCATAGGGGGCAAACCCGATAAACCAGGCATGAGTTTCACCCTGGGGATTTTGAGCTGTCCCGGTCTTCCCGGCTATCGCTAATTCTTTAATATTTGCTCTCCAGCCCGTTCCCTTTAATATAGTCTGCCTTAATCCTTCTTTAATGATTTGAAATGTATCTGGAGAAAAATCTACTTTTTTATAAATTTCCGGTTTAATTTCTTTTACAGTTTTACCATCGGCTGAAATTATCTTTTTTACCAAATGCAATTTGTAAATTTCCCCTTCTGTAGCGATAGTAGTAATAAGATTATGAACCTGTAAAGAGGTTAACAAAAGATATCCCTGACCGATAGAAAGATTTATAGTATCACCAGGGAACCAGATTTCTTTAACTTCTCTCTCCTTCCATTGGGCAGAAGGAATTATCCCCACAGCTTCTGCGGGCAAATCAATACCCGTCTTTTCTCCTAATCCAAGTTTCTGCATATATTTATTAAACCTTTCAATTCCCAGGTCTTTTCCTAAAGTATAAAAATAGATATTACAGGAATGAGCAATTGCATCTACAATACTCAAACTCCCATGTCCGGTCTCCTTCCAGCAAGTAAAGACCTGACCAGCTAACTCTAAACTACCCGAACAATAAATCTTTCTTTTTCTATCGGTAACTCCTTCTTCCAGAGCTGCTATCGCTGTAACTACTTTAAATATCGAACCAGGTGGATAAACGCCCTGAACACTTCGGTTGGTCAAAGGGTAATCAGCATCAGAAGAAAGCCTTTGCCAATTAGAATTGGAAATTCCATTAGCAAATATGTTGGGGTTAAAAGAAGGTCTGTTAACCAGAGCTAATATTTCCCCACTGTTAGGATCACTTACTATAATGGAACCTTTCTTGCCGAAGAATAAATTTTCTCCGAAGAGCTGTAAATCTTTATCTATAGTTAAGACCAAATCTTTGCCCGGGACCGGTTTCTGATACAATAAAGTAGCTATCTCCTGACCCAAGGCATCAACTTCAACTTCCTTCCCTCCTTTTTCTCCTCTTAAAATATCATCATAATATTTTTCCAGTCCGGCTTTTCCTATAATATCCCCTCCCTGGAATTTTGGATTGCCAAATCGCTGCAACTCCTCTTTATCTATTTCTCCCACATAACCTAAGCTATGAGCTGCAAAATCATGGTAAAGATAATCCCTCCGAGGTTTAACCTCTAAAACTACTCCTTTTAATTCATCTTTTCTCTCTTCAATCTCGACTATCTTATTTGTCTTACAGTCATCCAGGATTTTTACCGGCTTAAAAGGGTTTTCCCGGTAATTTTTTACTATCTGCGAAATTTCTTCCGGAGAAATACTTATTATTCTACTTAGCCTTTCACTCAGTTTTTCTAAATCATCAACCTCTGCCGGGATTATAGAAACTACTACTGCCGGACGATTGGTAACTAATAATTCCTCCTGACGGTCATAAATCCTGCCCCGTGGCGCATCTTCTACCAGAGAACGGATACAATTCTCTACCGCCCTTTCCTTAAATTCCTCCCCTTTAATCATCTGCAAATACCATAAACTAATAACTAATATTGAAAAACAGATGATCACAAATATCAATAACCAATTTAGCCGTTGTTTCACATCTTCTGGAACTGTAGAAGATTCCCTCATAATTGCTCCTCAATTTAATGGCAAAAGTTAACCAAAGGTGCCAGGCACCTTTGGTTAACTTTTTAATTTTTATTCTTTAATTAACTGAAAAAGTTTATTTATTGCTAAAAAAATAAAAGGTGATAGCAGACTGCTATACAAAGCCTCGGGGAGAGCTACCTGTTTTAAGCTCCAGGCCAAATTATATTCTATTCCGAAAGCACGTAATAGCAAAAATATTAAAATACTTTGCGTAATTGATGCAATAAAAGTTATTACCGGAATAAGAAATAATATATGTTCATGAAATATTTTTTCTTTTAAAATTCCACAGGTAAAACCTATCACTGTCTTTGCCAAGGCATTTATTCCTAAGAGACCGGTAGAAAATATATCCTGCAAAAGACCGGAAGCAAATCCGGAGATAGTACCTTCTTTTTCTCCCTTCAGCAAGGAAAAAACTACTACTACTACCATTATCAAATCAGGCTTTAACCCCAGAATAGTAATCGAATTAATAAGAGTAAGTTGAATTAGTAAGGTAACTACAATTATCGCACTTTTAAGTAAAATTTTCATCGGCTATCTCCTTATTTAATTGATTAATCAGAAAAAACGTATCGTGATATAAAATAAAGGGTGATGCTTGTCTAAGATATATTGAGGGGGATTTAATTATTTTAATATTTAGCACTTTAAGAATAAGCAAATAAAGCGATCGGCAATATTATAATTCTATTACCTATCGCCATTAAGAGCCATTAAAATAATGCATTAATACTAAAATACTAAATTAATTAATATTTTATACTTCTATTATTTTAGGCTATTTCAATTAATTACCATATACTTATTAAGCATTATCTATTATCGATTATTAATCTACTTCTTTTAGAGAATAAACTATTTTCCCTGCGATTACCAACCAGATAAAGTAAAAAAGGGCTAAAGTTCGGAAAGCCCTATTTGGTTGCTTAATCGATCTATAAACCCATTCCATTCCGTGTCTTTGCATCCACAATGGTGCCCGCGGTATCCTGCCGGAAAGAACATCAAAGCTTCCGCCTACCCCCATACAGACCGGAATATTTAATCTGTTCAAATTTTTATTAATCCATTTTTCTTGTTTGGGTACACCCATACCCACCAGTAATATATCCGGTCTATTTTCTTTAATCTCGGTAATAATCTCTTCTTCCTCTTTATTCTTATCGTTATTACCATTTTTAACATCTTCACAATTTTGAGAATCTTCACACCTAAAATAACCATGATGAGTTCCGGCTATCTTTATTCCCGGATACTTTTTGGTTAAATTTAAGGCAGCCTCACTGGCCACTCCAGGATAAGAGCCTAATAAATATAGGGAATACCCCTTCCTGGCAGCCAATTGGCATATATTATGTATTATGTCTATGCCGGTCACCCTTTCGGGTAAAGGATAATTTAGAGTTGTGGCAGCCCATAAAATACCTGCTCCATCAGGGGTAACCAAATCTGCAGATTTTAATATATCGTGATATTCGGGGTCTTTGCTTGCTCGCAATAGGGCTAAAGTATCCGGAGTAACAATCTGATGAGGTTTTTTAGAAAATATAAATTCCTCTATTTTTTGAATAGTTTCTTGATTATCTACCTGGTCAATACCCACCTGAAAGAGTTTTATGCGGCTGGTCAAAATATCTCTTCCGATAATCAATTCCTCTGACCGAACCTTATTCTTCAATAATTCAAAAGCCATCCAGCCAAAAGCAGTCAAAGTTAACAGTAGATATAAGTTCTGGTATATAGAAATAATAAAAGCCGATAAACTTAGGTAGAGAGAGACCCCGATAATAGTTACATTCGCCCCTTGAGCCGAAAATCCACAAGATTGCAGTTTCTGGCGCAACCTGCTCCTACCTCCCGAAAACAAAGTATGTTTTTCTATGGCCGGGCTTTCCTGGCTGGCATAATTAGCGACTATAGAATAAGAGCTGTCTATTATCGGTACGCCCAAAATTAAAAGAGGAATCAATAAAGTTAAAGCTGCTGTGCTCTTGGATACACCCACGATAGCAATCACCGCTAATATAAATCCAAAAGACATATAGTAGGAAGAAAATTTCCCTCGGGGGATATATTTGATAAAAATAAATGATATCGTCGCCATAATCAAAGATAGCGCTTCTGCCAAAATTAATCCCTGTCTCTGGATAAGGGAGACCACTAAAAAAGTTAGGGAGGCGATAAAGACAATATAAGGAGTGATGTCTCCCAGTTCATCTGCCTGGCCGATAGAATTAGTAATGCTTATCAGCCAGATTATGGTTAGGGGGATAGATAAATAGCTAAGATAAAGATATTCTCGTGATGAGGAGGAAGGAGCTCGTAAAAATTCTATTTTAATCCCAAAATAAATTATAATTAAAGAAATTAAAACTTGAAATATCAATTTAGCCCCTGCGGGAAGCTTTCTCTTTCTATCTGCTCTCCCTAGGATGACCATCAGCACACTACAAATAATAATACCTGCAATTTTAAACACCATTCCGGTTTCTAACATATAAATATATTTTCCTTCATTATTTCTTTTTATTTCTTTTTTCTTATCTTTGTCTTATCTTTCTGTTCTTTCCGTTTTTTCTGTTTTTTCTGTTTTTTCTGTTTTTAACCTTTTTTTCTGCTCAATCCAATTATCTTAATACGACAAAAGTATCTTAAATTCCTTCTTTTTAGGATAAATTTTTAAAATTAAAACTAATTAGTGAATATTCTCTTCAAACCAGCGAACTGTCTTTTTTAAACCCACTGAAAAGTCAAACTCCGGCTGCCATCCCAAAACCTCTTTAATTAAGTGGCAATCCAGAATATTTTTCCTTAAATCCCCTGCTCTGGGAGGTCCATAATGCGCTGAATGAGGGAATTTTATAATCTCCTTTAAAAGATAAAATATTTCATTTACCGAAATCCCTCTTCCGGTCCCCAGGTTGAAGCCGTTAAATTTAATTTCAGGTTCAGTTTTGGTTTCAGTTTCTTTAGCTTTTCCTATTTCCGGAATAACTTTAGATAATTTTACCATATTTTGAAGAGCGAGTAAATTGCTTTGAGCCACATCTTCTACATAAACATAATCTCTGATATATTCACCATCACCATTTATAGTAGGAATCTCGCCTTTTAACATCTTTTCTATAAATATAGCGATAACTCCGGCCTCACCATAAGGGTCCTGACGGGGCCCATAGACATTTCCATATCTTAATGCTACATATGGGATATGGCAATTTTTCTGATAGAAATCAAGATAATGCTCAACTGCAACCTTACTGATCCCATAAGGTGATTGGGGCTTGAAAGGATAATCTTCGGTAATAGGAAAATGCTCTGGTTCTCCATAAATAGTCCCTCCGCTGGAGGCAAAGACTATTCCCTTGACCTGATGGTTCAGCAGGCAGCATTGTAATAGATTTAAAGAACCTAAGATATTGGTTCGTGCATCAAATAAAGGGTCCCTTACGGAAAAAGATACGCTAATCTGGGCGGCTTCGTGGCATACATAATCAGGTTTTTCCTGCTCAAATACTTCAGCCAATTCTTTCTGGTCGGTAATATCTAATTTATAAAACCGGGCCTCTTGGTTGATATTTTCCTCTCTACCTGAAGATAAGTCGTCAACTATCACGACTTTATAATTATTCTCGATAAGTAAATCCACAATATGCGAACCAATAAATCCTGCCCCACCAGTAACTAAAACGGTGGTCTTTTCATTTTCACTTACTTGTTCTTTCCTCTTTTCTAATTTCATGTTTCTTTTCCTTTCTTCCACAAAAAGTTAACCAAAGGTGCCTGGCACCTTTGGTTAACTTTTTACACTAGAGCACTAAAACAAGGGCGATTACGCTGCAGATAGCGCTTATTCCCCACAAGATAAGCACAACATTTTTATGAGATATCCCTCGGGCTAAAAGTCGATGGTGAAGATGTCCTTTATCGGCTTGAAATATAGGACGATGTCCCCGGTATCTCCTCCAGATAGCAAACAGGGTATCAAAAATAGGGAGAGCTAGAATGATAATAGGAATAAAAATAAAGAAGGCATTTCCACTATTTAATGCCCACAAAGCCCCTACAGAAGATAATATGAAACCGGCAAAGGTACTGCCGGAATCTCCTAAAAAAATTTTAGCCGGATAAAAGTTAAATCTTAAAAAAGCTAACATGCTCCCCGTCAGGGCAATAGATATAAGACTAATAGCCTCTAAATTTTGTCTTAAGCCTAAAATAAGAAAAGTTACTAAGGCAATAAGGGAAACTCCGCAGGCCAGCCCATCCAATCCATCTATTATATTGATGGAATTGGTAACTCCGACTATCCAAAAAATTAGGATGGGATAAAGAAGATAACCTAATAGATCAAAAATTTTTAATTGATTAACTATAAAACTATTTATTAAATCACTGTTATATATAATCACTATTAAGGCAGGAACCATTTGAATAATGAATTTATGCTTAGGAGAAAGGTCTACTATATCATCTACCACTCCTAATAACAAAATGATTACCCCACCTATCAAGAGGGCTTTAACATGTCCTTCTATCTGCACCACAAATAGCAGACTCAGTAAAAATCCAAAAAAAATAACTATCCCTCCCAAATTAGGGATAGCTTCCTCGTGTATTTTACGATGACCGGGCATGTCCATCATATTCTGTTTTTTCCCTACACGAGCCATATAGGGAGTTAAAATATAAGAAACTATAAAGGCAATAACGCCAACTTCTATATATTTCAAATAGATATTCTCCTGTTTATTATTAATTCACCAATTTGCCTATGTACAAATTTACCGACTGGCCGATTGACCAATTCTCCAATTGACCGATTAATCAATTTAATCAATTCATTTATTCGTTAATTTACTAATTTGCTAATTTATTTTGCTAATTCTTTTTTTAAATCTTCTATACAGGCTACCGGCGAAGGGTCAACCTGATTTAATATTGCTAAATAATAGCTCGCCAGATCGCCTAAGAAAATTAGTGAAAGCATGCGGGCCATTTTCCCTTTACCTTTGATAGGGCAAACTATAAACTCGGCTACTTTGTCTTCGATAATCTTGCGGGTAATTTTCCGTCTCTGCTCTACCCTCAAAAGCCCTTCTTTGTCTTGAAGATAGATAATTTTGACCTGTCGGTTTATGTTACTTTCTATTTCATAGCCCACTATTTCGTTATGGTCGAGTTCGGGAAATACATTCCAAAAACAAGGCCATTTACTATTTTCATTTATTTGAGTCTTCCAGCGCATTGCCACTGCCTTTAGTAATCCCTCAGAACCGTAAACCAGGGGCAAATGCTGATAGAGGCTCATGGCTACTTTTTTGGCAAAATTCTTTTTGAGTGGCGATTTAGCACCATATTCTTTAGAAAGTTCCTGCAAAATATTGAGTGTTTCTTCTGTCTCGCCATTTCTTTCCTTTATTAAACCCAGCCTCTCTAATGCTTTTAATACTGGGAAGAATAGATAAGAGATGGCAGCCCGAGGCTGAATCCCTGCGGGAACTTTAATCACGGGGAAGTTATTCTCTCGTGCAAGGACCGATAATTTGCCCCCTGAAGTTAAAGCGATAACTCTGGCTTTTACTTCCAAGCATCTCTTTAAGGCAGAGAGAGTCTCTTCGGTGTTTCCTGAATAGCTGACTGCGAAAACCAAAGAATTTTCATCTACAAATTTAGGTATATCATAACCGCGAATAACCACGATGGGAATTGATAATTCATCAGCTAAATAATCAGATAGTAGATTCCCACCGATGGCTGAGCCACCCATTCCCAATACCACGATATTTTTAAAACTCTGGGTAGAGACAGGGGTAGAAAAAGAATTTGAATCAGGAGCAGGTAAAAAATTAGCAGGAATAGAAAATTCTTCCCCCAAACGCAAGGCATCTCTCATCTTCTGCGGAAATTCCTCTAACAACTCTATCATCTTATCCTGATCCAGCTCAGAAAAATCTCTATCTAAATCTAATATATTTATATCGTTTTTATTTTTTCTTATCTCGATCATAATTCCTCTCCCCTCCCTATATTTTAGTCTATCTTTCTATATTTTATAACATACCACACAACCATTTTTCAAGCAAGCATAAAAATGACAAATTTTGTGCCAAAAAAGTTAACCAAAGGTGCCAGGCACCTTTGGTTAACTTTTTTTAAAGTCTGTGCAGGGATCTCCTGAAATTCTTTATTTACAAAACTTAGGGCTCAGTAGTTAAATAAGGTTCGAAAATAATATCACCACCTGTTTCACTCCAATAAGCCCAATCACCACTACTTGAAGTATGATATGGATATTTTGGGCCAGCAGCATCTCCCCACCAGTTATTTAATGCCATTATGCTGTGAGCGGTTTTGTTACTAACCCCGTGAATGCTGTTTCCTGTTATTTTATTCTGACCATCACTTTGCCCATCTCCACCACCGATATCCGGATTAACTAAATTACCTAAAATATTATCAATAAGAATCCCATAACCAGTATTATTACTGATAGTATTATAAGAAATAATTGGAGTGGCACTTTCTCGACAATAAATCCCAGTATTATTATTGCTAATATTATTTCTATTAATCTCAGGACAAGAATCTCCATAGGTGCGTATTCCATGTTGATTAGATACTATAGAATTATTCCGGATTATGCCTACCCCGCTTGTTGCAACCTTTATTCCACTACTACTATTATCCTCTATATTATTGCCTTCAATTATGGGAGCTGAATTAATATAGCTTATACCATAATCTTTATTATTTTTTATTAAATTATTATTTATATTTATAAAGGAATAATTGTCAAAATAAATTCCAACGCTAGTACTGCTATCACCATCGATAGTAAAACCAGATATAGTAATATTATCTGCTTCCAAACTGATTAAATCTTCAGTTAAGCCACTTCCAGTTATAAAAGTATTATCCCGACTTGCCCCTTGCAGGGTAATCCCTTTATTTATTATCAACTGTTCGTTATAAGTCCCTTCGAACACCATAACCGATTTTCCAGAGGTAACTGCAATTAACCCTTCAGTTATAGTATTAAAGGGATGGGTTTGCGTTCCGTCTTCTATCCCGGTGGCATTGATTGCATTTACATAGACATTAAGATCATATTCTATTGTCGTAGTTACTGGGGAGCTTTCGTTACTGGCGGCATCACGAGAGGTTATTGAGATGCTATTATTTCCTTCAAACAAATCAAAAGTATATGACCAAACAATATCAGAATTTATCGATATAACCTCTGTTCCATTGATCAAAATTGAAGAATTGGTCTCTTTATTACCGGAAAGAGTCTGGATTGAAACGTTCGTCGGAGAAACTACATCATCTAAAGTTGGTGCTTCTGGTGCATCTTTATCTAATATAATAGTAGTAATAACTGATGAACTTTCATTTCCAACGGAATCGCGAGAGGTAATTGAGATATTGTTAGTTCCTTCAGAAAGATTAAAAGTGTACGACCAATTAACGGATGAATCAAGAGGAACTACTTTTACCCCATCTATCCAGATAGAAGTATTAGGTTCTTTAGTTCCAGATAAAGTTTGAGAGGAAAACTTAGTGGGTGAAGTTATAGTATTTAAGCTAGGTTGGGCAGGAGGGATGATGTCATTTATTGTTATATTCCATTTTGCGTAATCTTCCAATTCTCCATCACTTACTAAAATTTCTACTATTTTCTGACCATAATCTCCATAACCAGCAGAATAAATCCAGCTACTTTTTGAATCATTTCCTGAAACAGTAGAGCTTGATTTTTTCTTTCCGTTTAATAACCATTGATAACTTAATGTTGTGTTTAAATCAATATCATGGGCTTGGATTTCAAATTTTACCGAATCCCCCTCATTGATTTTGATGTCTATACTAGCAGGAGAATAGGAAAAGATTTGAGGAGGATTATTCACATTGAAAACTTCAATTTCAAAACTTTGAGTGACGCTCTGCTTGCCATCAGAAATTTCTACAATTACCTGATGGATTCCTACCTGATTATTGGTCGGTACCCAGATTACTAAACCATTTTCGCTATTAATGTCCATCCCCTCTGGTTTAACAATAGAAGAATAGGTCAGAGTATCTCCATTAGGATCACTGGCTCCTACCTGATATGAATATAGCTGATCTTCAGTGGCAGTAATAATAGGGTCAGAAATTATAACCGGTGCTTTATTTAAAAAAGGAAAGATTCCCTCCAAATTTAAACATCCCCCCATTAATATTACAACAACTAATCCAAATAATAATGCAAAAAATTTCTTCATTTCTTAATAGTTCCTTTCTTTAAATACTTTTTAATTTTTTACAAGGTAGTAATCAAGATTTACTTTTGGTAACATTTGTTGGGTATCTTGCTACAAATAATAATGTGAATATGGAATACCTCTAGTTCTGATTTATTTTATTTTTTTATTTTATTCATTTCATTTTCCGAAAATCCTTTCTACATTATCATGGTAAATCATTTTTAAAGTTTCATCATCGAGATGAAGACCTTTGTATACTGTATTGGGATCGGCCTGCTCCCGGGCTTTTTTGCCCATCATCTTATAAATCGAATCTGGCAGAGTAAACTCATCCTTTTCCAACATATCAAAATAACTCAATGTAACATCATCAATATAGCTCCTGCTTTTTGACCGATATAAGGTAATTACTATATCTGTCCCAAAGTTTATCCGGTCACGATATTTCTGCATAAATTCCCGGAAAGCCACAGCGTTCTTGGAAATCCTTTTAAAACCGGCAATTTGAAAATCAGGATGACCAAAACTTATATCAGTGTATAAATTGGGATAAGTATCAAAGAGTCTGCTTAAAAGTGTAAGATTTCTGGAAGTCAAAATAAAGTGAGGAGCAATAACTACCAAATCAGGGAAGGCTTGTAAAATTCTTTCCATTTGGTCTAAAAAACGACCACTATTTATATGATAAAGGATGGGTATCCCTTGCTCTTCACAGTATTGATATACCTCCATCATCCCGGAATCATCCAGGGGAAGATGAAAAAAATTATCATAGAAATAGCCATGGCCATTATATAATTTCAGGCCTTTAGCTCCCGCAACGATAAACTTCTTTAACTTTTCCAATTTGTCTTCATCGCGGGGATCAATCGTGCATAATGCTATAAATTTATCGGGATATTTTTTACTTATATTTATTATTTCTTCATTATTCTTATCATATTCACTAAATCCATACTTAGGATTTAAGTAAAAAGTAAATTTTGGGGTTCCCAGCATAATCATTTTTTCTATCTGGCAATCTTCCATCACCTTAAGGAGAAGAGGGATATTGCTGAAGGATTGAACATGTTCGTGGGCATTTATAATTTTAAAATCTGCCCTTTTCTCTCTAGTGGTTGGGTCCATTTCAGCAATAAGAGCCGAAGGTTGGTTATCTATCCATAAGGGCAGGTATCCCATCTGCCGGAGATACCACAAAAACATTGTCGCCAATAATATGAAAATTATGATATAAAACCATAAATCGCTTTTTTTACTTTTTTTTACTACTTCTGTAACTATGGTTTTCTGTTGGGTCATTCTCTCCAACTTTCCTTTAGGATAAACAACTAAAATTTATTATACATCACTTCCTTTTAAAACTGCAACAAAATTTTATTTAAAAAAGTTAACCAAAGGTGCCTGGCACCTTTGGTTAACTTTTTAGCAGTTTTTATGCTTAAATCCCTTGAACAATTTATTTGTAAAAGATATAATAATCACATTATGACAAGAAGAAATAGAACAGTGACAGAAGATAAAAATGCTATTTACCATATAATTGGTAAAGGTGTGGAAGGAACTAACATATTTACTGATGATGTAGATAGAAACAAATTTATACAACTTCTACAAAAAATGGATAACTTTCACAAAGTTCACCTATTTTCCTATGTACTAATGGATACTCACTTTCACCTTCTTTTAAAAACAGAAGAAGCAAATCTCTCTCAAACTATGCAGTTTTTAAATTCCTCTTATGCCCACTGGTTCAACATAAGACACATTAGAAAAGGTCACCTCTTTCAGGACCGATACAAAAGCCACCTTATCCCAAATTCTCTTTATCTATATAGTGTGGCTTCTTATATTAGCCTAAATCCGGTAGAGGCCGGATTAGTGGATTCTCCTGAAGAATACCGCTGGAGTAGTTTTCAATATTTTCTCTCTACTCAAAATCAAAACAAAAACGTTCCCCCTTGGCTGAACATTCGGGAATTATTAAAACTTTGTCAAACCAGTCCAGAAAATTTTATAAATTTCGTAAAAGAAAATATTCAAAAAGATGGCACAGAAAAAATTCTTCAAAATGCCACTAAAATAACCTCAAATCAAACCCAGAATAAATCACCCAGAAATATTGAAAATATATTAAGGAAAACAAAAGAACAAATTGGAGACATAGAAATCAATAAACGATTAAAACATTTACTTGTATATTTATTAATAAAAGAGGGCTACAGAGTAAAAGATGTAGCAAATTCTCTACACATGACCAGTCCAGGCGTACTAAAAATATGTAAAAAAGTGGATAGAAATTTGATCTCTGATCGTATATACCAGCTCTGGCTAAGTCGTATTAAAATAACCCTATTTTTATAAAAAAGTTAACCAAAGGTGCCTGGCACCTTTGGTTAACTTTTTGGGAAGAAGTATGAGAATATGCAAAAAAAAATAATTTTTTTTATTTATATCATTGTTATAATATTTTTAGTAATATACTCGCCATTAGTTATGAGTGTGGAGGCTGTTCGCTATGACCCCGGATTAGAGTGGCAGGTTTTGGAAAGCCCTCATTTCTCAGTCTATTTTTTTGTGGCACAAAATAACGAACAAAATAATAAAGATTTTAGTTACAGTAACGAACAATTAGCTCAAGTTGCGGCTGATATTGCCGAGGAAGCCTACCACCAGGTTAATGCTCAGCTTGGCCCTCCTAAGCATCATCCCCTGCAAAAAATAGCCATAATTATTGAAGATTTTTCTGATTATGTCCTGGGTTTTGCCTCCTCTTTTCCCCATCGAGTAATCCGCATTTCCCTAACCGGCGCCACTGCTAAATCTTTTGATATGAAATTTATAAGCTGGCTCAAAATGGTAATCACTCACGAATACACCCATATAGCTCATTTTGAGATGACTTCCGGACCTACTACTGCCTTACGAGCCCTTTTCGGTCAGATACTCGCTCCTAATGCCCTCCAGCCCATATGGTCAATCGAAGGATTAGCGGTTTATAATGAAACAAAATTTACAAGCGGAGGTCGAGGAATTGATTCTCGATACGATATGTATCTTCGCATGGCCGCCCTTGAAGATAAGTTTAACACCTTGGATCAGATAAACGGTTATTATCTTACTTCCTGGCCTGATGGAACCGCACCCTATATTTATGGACAATCTCTCATCCATTTTATAGCTCAAAAATACGGGGAAGATAAAGTAATTGCTATGAGTAAAATTTTCTGTGAATATCCCTATTTGGGGTTTAACCATGCCTTAAAAAAGGCGATAGGCCTGAACCTGAAGGAACTATATCAAACTTGGAAGGACCATTTAAAAGAAAAATATCAACTCCAGATGCAAAAAATTCTCTCTCAAAAAAATTTCACTCCTTCTCAGCAATTAACTAAATACAATTATTGGGTCGATTATCCGCGCTGGATTTCCACTCCCGCCGCCGATGGAGATAAGATAGCAGTCAGAGTTTCTACTCCTCATTCCTATCCCTTTATTCAAATTATCGACCCTTTAAGTCCTTCTCTTCCCTTAACTCCCCGTTCTACTAAAAATCGGACTCAGACCCAGCCCCTGATTAAAAAAACTTATGGCCGGGATTCTTCTTTTAGCCTATCTCCCGATGATTCTAAAATAATTTATGCTAAATTAGACGACTATGAGCAATTTTATAAATTTTATGACTTTTATTTATTCGACTTAAAAACAGAAAAAGAGACCCGCCTTTCTAAAGGACTGCGGGCTCGCGATCCCAACTGGTCACCTGACCCGGAAAATCTCCAAATCGTAACGGTTATTAATCAATCGGGAACAAATAATTTAGCTCTAATTAATTTACCTTCCCCAAGCTCATCAATTAATGAAAACCAGTCCACCTATAAACTAATTACCAAAGAAGACATTGTCTATCTAACAGACTTTCGAGATGGCACCCAATTATCTCAACCGTCATGGTCTCCCAATGGGAACAGGATAGCCCTTTCTGCCTGGCGCCAGGGTTATCAGGATATATATATATTAAATCTTGATCTCAACAATATCGGCAATTCTACCCTCCAGCCCATCTTTTGCGATAAATCTATTGACCTCAGCCCTTGCTGGTCTCCTGATGGCAAGTATCTCTTCTTTTCTTCTGATCGTACCGGAATTTATAATATTTTTGCCTTCTCGCTCTTCGATAAAAAATTATATCAAATAACTAATGTCTTGGGAGGAGCCTTTCAGCCCGCCATCTCTCCCGATGGCACCCAGCTAGCTTTTATTTCCTATCACACCACAGGATATGAACTGCATCTTATGAAAATGCACCAGAATCCTAATCAGTGGGCAGAAGTAGAGATAGAATATGTTGAGCCTCAAATTATTGCCACGCAACAGGATACTACTTGGCCAATGCAGCAGCAACAACAATCTAATGGTCTAAATAGTTCTCTTAAAGCCAATTACCCGATCCACCCTTACCATCCTTTAACCTCCTTCTGGCCGCCCACCTATTGGATTCCCGCTGCCCAGCTCACCGAAAACGACCTGGGGATTGGTTTTTCAACTGAATTGAAGGATGTGCTGGGATTTCATTCTCTTCCTTTAACTATTACTTATGGAATAGTTAATAATAACCTAAACTACAACTTCAATTATTATAACTATAACCACCTTCCTATTATTAATTTTTATCTGTCTGGAAATGCTGTTTTAGTTTCCCAAACCACAACCTCCTGGTGGGAAAAAGGTAAGACCGGAATAAATATTTATTTCCCATTTAAAGGATATACTGCCTCCACTACAAATTCGCGCTCTTATAGACAAATCTTTTCTCTTGGATATCAATACGAAAAATCATCCACTACTAACACTAATGACACCGACACATCATCTCCCTTAAATGCTAACTATGAGAAAATCAGCAGCCTGAGACTAGGCTACTCCTATTCTGACGCAGAAAAATATGGATTCTCTATCAGCCCCGAATTGGGAAACTCTTTCTCTTTAACCTACGAACATGCCGATAAAGCCTTAGGCGGTGATTACACTTTTGATAAATTAATATTTGATGGCAGGAAATTTATTCCTCTATCTCCCCTTCATCAGGTCCTGGCTCTTCGATTAGTTGCCGGCACCAGCTCTTCAAGTATATTAGAATCAGTCTTAGATAGGGAAAAATTTAAATTAGGAGGTAGTTATTCAGCAGATAATCTTAATAATACCGACACTAACACCTTCTCTCTGCGGGGTTATAAACCTGCCATCCTTGAAGGAAATAATCTTCTATTAACCAGCTTGGAATATCGCTTTCCTCTGGCCAATATTGAACACAGCCTTAAACTTGGCTCCCTCTCCATCTTTTTAGAAAGACTATCGGGCACCTTCTTTATCGATATGGGAAATGCCTGGGAAAGCCCTAGTGTAAACATGAATATAATCAATGAAGAAGATGAAACTAACTCTATCTGGCAGAATTTTAAATCCAGTATCGGAGCAGAACTAAAAGCAGACTTTAATTACAAATACGACTCTCCCTTTACCTTAAGATTAGGAGCAGCCAAAGCCCTAACCGCCCCCTACGGATATGATATTTACATCACCTTAGGTTCTTCTTTCTAAAAAAGTTAACCAAAGGTGCCAGGCACCTTTGGTTAACTTTTTTTATCTCTATAATAATTCGACTTTGCTGTGGTCGCCTAAGACAAACTTATAACTGCGGGGGAGGACACGGGAACGTAAAATCTCTACTCCCTTGCCGATTAGGCAGCCATGAAAACGTCCTTTGATTTCCTTTATTTTAGTGTTTTCCAGGATTACACTGTATTCAATTTCACTCTTTATCACTTCTACCCCATCAGACAGAGAGGTAAATGGTCCGATATATGAATCATCTATCTTCACTTTATTACCGATTATCACCGGACCAACTATTTTAGAATTAACAATATTTACTCCCTCACCAATCTTTACTCTCCCCAATATCTCGGACTCCTCACAGGCACATCCTTCCTTGACATCTCTCTTAATATCTTCCAAAATCAAACGATTGGCCTCTAAAATATCATCCGGTTTTCCGGTATCTTTCCACCAACCCCCAATAACTTCAGCTCCAACCTTAAAGCCATTATCAATCATCCACTGAATGGCATCAGTAATCTCCAATTCCCCCCTGGCAGAAGGTTTTATACTCTTAATGGCCTGATGAACATTTTTATCAAAAAAATAGACTCCTATTAAAGCTAAATTACTGACCGGTTCTTTAGGTTTCTCCACTACCCGTACGACTCTTCCCTCTTTCAGTTCAGCTACTCCAAATTGCCTTGGGTTGTCCACTTCAGTTAATAACACAAAGGCATTATAATTCCCTTGAATAAATTTATCCGCATAGCTTTCTACCCCGTTCTTCAGGAGGTTATCCCCTAAGTACATTAAAAATTTATCTTCTCCCAAAAAATCACGCGCCACCGATACCGCATGCGCTAATCCCAGGGCTTCTTTCTGTTCAATATAAGAAACATTCACTCCCCACTTACTGCCATCTTTAAGCCCGTTCTTTATATCTTCTCCGGTCTCTCCGATAATTATACCAATATCTTTTATCCCACAATCTCTAATCGCCTCTATCCCATAAAAAAGTGCCGGTTTATTGGCAATGGGAATTAAATGTTTGGCGCTGGTGTGAGTAAGTGGTCTAAGGCGAGTACCCTTTCCTGCACAAAGAATTATTGATTTCAATTTAATTTTTCCCTCCTCTTATCTCTTATTATCCTTCTTTTTATTATTCTTCTCAAAATATTATCTTCCCTATATTCCTCCCTAAAATTTTACCGGCTTTCATAAATATCATCGGCTTCTTAAACGCTTCCCTAAATACTAAAGAGTGCTTTTCAAAATTAGCCATCCGCTCGATAAATTCCGCATTCTCTTTAAACAGCAAGAAAATGTCCTCTAATTCATGCTCATCTTTATTTAATCTCTCATAAACTTTTCTGGCCCATAGTCCAAATTTAATTTCTCTTCCAAATTTACTCTTCCATCTCTTGTCATATTCAGCCAACGCGCCTTCCCGAATACACTCCACCAGAATTTCGGCCGCCTTCATTCCGTAATAAATTCCTCCCCCGGTCAAAGGTTTTACCTGCCGGGCTGCATCTCCTACTACTGCTACATTTTTATAAACACTCTGGCACAGTCCTATCGGAATATTCCCGGCTAATCTATCGATAATTTCGCCTTTTATCCCTTCTTCTTCTATCACTCGTTCTAACTCTCTGCGTCCATTTTCTGCAATTACCCCTAATCGTATAATTCCATCTCTTTCAGGAATAATCCACACAAAAAAAGGGATTCCTTCCCGCATATATACCCGGGACATCTCACCGGAAAAAAAATCATCTTCTAAGCCTTTTAATTCTTTTAATTTTATCCTATACTGAACCCCTTTATAAAATTTAGTTTTCCCGGAGCCATCATTACCATCATCTTTCTTCGCCCTGCCTTCTCTTCTTTCCTCTTTTCCCTTCGAATCTATAAACTTTTTCACCCGGGACCGCGGTCCATCAGCTCCAATAACTGTATCAGCCCAGATATCATCCTGATTGGTCTTTAGCCGATACCTACTTCCATCTCTACTCCCACTTCCATCACCTTCTCCTTCTTCCTCTATCTCCAGTAATCTTCTCCCACATTCCACTTCTAATCCCTGACTTAGCTCCTTATCAAACTTCTGCCGGTCAATTACAAGAGCCACCCCAGACCTTTTTATCTTAAAACTATCTCCCCGGTAAAAGAATGAGGCTCCGTTAATCTGATTTAATATAGAGCTTTTCGATAAAGGTATTAAACTATCTTCAAAAACCGGCCTTCCCACAATCCCGGCACACCTTACCGGCTTGCCTACCTCATCGTGTTCTTCAATTATTCTAAAGCTATTAATCCCGCATTTCTTCAACAACTGTGCTGTATAACATCCTATCGGGCCAGCCCCAACAATAACTATTTCCATCTTTACTTTTCACCTTTTCATTAAAAATGACAAATTTAGTGCCAAGCACCAGATTTGTCATCCTAAAAAACCTAATGATTTTTTAAGATTTATTTGTGTTTCTAAGAAATCTCTCTCCGAAAGCTTTCCTAATTTTCGTTCGATCATATTTGTTTTTATTGTCTGGATAATTCCGGTTACCAAAGAAGGATATTTCAATCCTACCTTTTCCCAATCCTGTATTTTTGTATCTCCAGCTAATAGTCTATCAATATTGCTAGTAATAGCAGAAACAACTACTTCTTGTCGGTGATTATGATAATATTTATCACTAATAATCAAGCCTGGCCTCTTTTTAACTCCCGAACCTTCTGAAAAAATAACTTTTACTAAGACTACATCCCCTTGTTTATATTTCATTGTAAATATCATCCTTTTTATTTTTCCAAACTTCCTTTAAGACAGGATTAATTTGAGTGGTCATTGCTAGTAATTGCTTTTCTTCAGATTCCCGATTTAAACGTTCCCTTATACTTTCCAAAACATATTCTCTAATGGTCTTCCCCTGCAAAACAGCAAATACTTTTATTTTTTGGTGCTCTTCAGGATCTATATCGATACTAAGTCTATTTCGCACGTAGATTTTTTTGCCGTTCATTTTTATCACCTCTAATTATAAATATACAGGTTTTTATCATTTGTGTCAAGACACAATTGTGTATTGTGTATAATTGTATAACAATTACTTTTCTTGTCACTCTCTATACTTTATTGTCTGGTTTTGCTTGTTTTATTCCTAATTTCTTATAAATCTTTTTTCTCTTTTGAAACATTATATTTAAAACAGAGACATATTGATCATAATAATCGTAAACTTTTGATATTGATTTACCTTTATTTTTCCTCTGCACTCTTCCAATATACTGGATTAATCTTGTCTTCGAAGATATGGGAAATACTAAGAATAATGTATCTAAAAAAGGAAGGTCAATTCCTTCTCCTATTAATTGTCCGGTAGCAATTAACACCCTTATTTTTTTGTCGTTGAAGTTTCTTAATATTTCTCTTCTTGCTTTTTGAGATAAATTTCCGGTTAATACAGAATGTTTAACTTTTTGTCCTAATCTTTGGGAAATTTCTAAACAATGTCCCTTTCTTCCGGTTAACACAAGAATACTTTTATCTAAAGAATATTCACCGATGATATCCCTGGCAATAATATTATTTCGATTCTCATCTTCTGTCAGTGCTCCAATAATCTTCTTATATTTTTTAACTTTTTCAAAAGTTGGATAAAAATCTGTATGTCTTATTTCTAATATACTATCAACTCCTTTTAGTTCACCTGAAATTTTATTTGGGTCGATTCTATGAATAATTTCACCCATATAGAGAAACATTAATTTTTGCAATTTATCTTTTCTAAAAGGGGTAGCAGTTAAACCTAATAGATATCTGGCTTTGAACTCTTTTACTACTTTTTGGAATGTATTTGCTGGTACTCTATGACATTCATCGACAATAACATAACCTATTTTATCGACTAATATTTTTAGGTTCTTTCTGACAAGTGACTGATAGGTAGCTACGGTGATTTTCTTTCCAATTTTTTCCTTTCCTCCTCCAATTATACCAACATCGCCTTTTTCTATTCCCAAAACATCTCCAATTTTCTGAATCCATTGAGCCAATAATTCCCTGGTATGAACAATAACCAAAGTACTCTGTTTTCTATATACTAAGGTTGCTAAAGCAATTATAGTCTTCCCATATCCTGGAGGAGCTTCCAGAATACCTGTATTATTCTTTAATATTTCCTGCAAAGCTTTTTTTTGATAATTATAAACCTTGATTCTACATTTAAATGCCCGGTTAGGAGTTATAATACTTTTATCTTCAATTTCAAATGGCATCGAATTTTGAAACAAATGTCTTTCTATATTTTTTAAAAATCCTCGGGGAATAATATAATTGCTACCTTTAGAATTTAGGCAATATATCATTTTAGGAGTATCCCAGGTAGAAAATCCCTTTGCCTTTTTATCATAAAAAATAGGATTATGTATGACTAAATTTTTTCTTAAAAATTGATAAGATTTTTCATCTATATCTTTTATAGGAATTGAAAGGTAGTTAGAAATGATAATTTTTAGAGATCTCTTTTCTGATATAGGTGGTTGTAAGACTTGTGATGCATCTCGAACCGATGATTGAGGTGTGGATTCAGATGGAGATGCTGATAGATGTGAAAAGGTATCTTCTAAAAATTTTTCAATAAATAGATCGATATCAATTTCGCTAATTCTTTTAATATTGCTTAAGAGAGCCCATTGATTAATACAGGGTATATAGCTATTTTCCGGATCAAGAAATAAGGTATTTCCCTTTTGGCGTGCTTGGTATTGTAAAGGCAAAGCAATGAGATTGCCTAATCCTCCATCATGTAAAAAATCCTGATTGGGAAAAATTCGATCAAATCCACTTTTATCCCCGCAAATGCTAGCAATGCCAGCCTTTTCAAGAAGTGTAAAACCAAACTCTCTTACTTTTGCCGCACTAATCGGTTGAGAAAAAAATATCCATAAATGTGATCCATTGCCTGATTTTGATCTCTCTAAATATGCTGCTAAGTCAATGCTTTGGCAAAATTTTAATAAATTTATCGAATCCTCAAGCCAGTTTCCTTTATCAAAATCAAAAGCCAAAAAATTCACTCGATCATCAAGTTGAATAGGATAGATTCCAATAATAATATCTCCCCTTAAATGTTTCTCGATCCAAAAATCATCCAAGGGAACATAGTCCTTATTCCCGCATTTCTCACACGGTTTTCTACAAATATGAGGGATCCACTCATTTTTACATACTGGAGAATAACCCTGTTTCCCAGTTCTTCGACTAACCCAATATTTAGCAAACACATCTTCTCTTCCTTTGAAGAGATTACGAAATATGCTTATCTTCTCTTTTTTATTTTTTGCATACAAATAAAGCATATCAGACATTGAATATGTACCAACTACTTAATTCAATATTTTTATTTAAATATTGAATCCTTCAAATACATAGAAAGGTGCCAGGCACCTTTCTATGTATTACTTTTCTTATATTTTCAAAATAACATCTGTAAAATACAGCAAATCCTTCAGGTCTTTCTCTATAATTGCTTGGATTATTTTCAAATTTAGCCTTTGATAATTATGTATCGCAATATTTCTAAATCCGATCATCGCTTTAAGCCGCTCGGACATCTCAGGGCTAATAATCTTATTATTTTGTAAAATTTCAAATGTATCTCTGCTCGTTTGAGGAATCCCCAAACCCCTTTCAGCAATAACATGTATCCCTAAATCAATTACTGCTTCGCACGCTCTCTGAATATTTAAAGTAATAGAATCCTGCTTGGTATAATTTTCCAGATTCTTGGGATTATGAGCATATTCTTCCTTTGCTCTTCTAATACATCTTTTAACAATTTCTGTTTTATTTAAAATTACATCATCGATCATATTTGAGCACCCCTTGATTTAATTTTATCTATTACCTCTTGCCTTTCCTCATTTAAGATTGCGTAGTCTTTCATAGTTCTCATCTGAAAATACATTTTCTTTAGATTATTAGAATTATAGATTAATTTTCCTGTTTTTATAATTTGAATTTTAAAAACAGTGGAAGCCTTATTCAAATCTATAAGATCTACTTCCTTTTTTAAAATATCTGCTAATTTTTGAGATAGAATAAATAATCCGTAATCATCTACTTTTTTATCGGTCATAATGGCAATATCTATATCGCTTTCTCTTCTGTCTCTATTTTTTACCGTAGAGCCAAAAATATAAATTAGATAAGGGCTAAATGCCTGCATCAAAATATTTTTTATAATATTAATCTTTTCATCTCCAATCATTAAATTCACCGACCTCAATATGAAAATTGAATTCTTTTTAGACAATTTTATTATATTACACTTTATTTTATCCACATGCTTTATTAGGATCCCGGCACCAAATTTATCCCATGCACTAAAAAGTTAACCAAAGGTGCCTGGCACCTTTGGTTAACTTTTTAGTTCGTATGCAATTTTTGCGCCCACCCGAGCATTGTTTTTCACCAGCTCAATATTAGCTTTAAGGCTTTTGCCTCCGGTTAATTCTTTTATCTTGTTCAATAAATAAGGGGTTAACTTCTTTCCTTTGATCCCTTCCTTCTCCGCTGCCCTAACAGCTGCTTCTATCATTTCATTCATATACTCCATTGAAAGGGCATATTCCTCAGGAACGGGATTAGCAATAATTATTCCCCCTCCTAATCCTAAATCCTGCATAGCTCTTATTATCCCCGCTACTTCCTTCTCATCATTTACTACATAATCAACCTTTAGTCCGCTTTCCCGACAATAAAAAGCAGGCAGCTCTTCACTACCAAATCCGATCACCGGCACTCCCATGGTTTCTAAATATTCCTTGGTCAAAGGTAAATCAAGTATCGACTTTGCCCCGCTGCACACCACCGCTACCGACGTCCGCGCCAGTTCCTGCAAATCTGCTGATATATCAAAAGTCTTCTCTACTCCCCGATGAACCCCTCCTATTCCACCCGTTGCAAAGACTTTTATTCCAGTCCTCTCTGCTATTATCATAGTTGCCGCCACCGTAGTAGCCCCATTTAAACCTTGGGCTACTATCACTGCCAAGTCCCGCCTACTGGCTTTTAAAATATCTTTAGAAGTTGCCATAAATTCCAATTCGCTCCTCTTCAGCCCTACTTTTATCTTCCCTCCGATAACTGCAATAGTCGCAGGCACAACTCCATATCCTCGTATAATCTCTTCCATTTCCCCGGCTACTTTTAAATTTTCCGGATAAGGAAACCCATGAGATATTAAAGTCGATTCTAAAGCAACTACTGGCTTGTCACCTTCCAAAGCCTCTTTTACTTCTTCTTTAAAATCAAAAAATCTTTCTCCATTCACCCTTGCGCTTGCACTCATAATTAATCTAAATTAACCTTCTTCCTTCTTTGTTATCTTCATTATTTATTATCTTCTTCTTTAATCCTGCTTCTTAATAATCCTTCTCTTAAATCTCTCCTTACTGCCTCTTTTGTGGAAATAGTCAGAGCCGCCGCCCCTAAACCAAATCTTACCGCCATCTCCAGAGAATATCCTTTATAAATTCCATAGACCAAGCCGGCTACCAGCGCATCTCCAGCCCCGGTTACATCAACTACCTCGCCCCTATAGGGTGCCATAAATTTGTTCCAATCCTCTTTTCTTCCTTCATCAACCCCGCTATAAGAGACATAAATTCCTCTTTTTCCTAAAGTGACAATCACATTCTTTGTCCCCTTGCGCCTTAATTCCTCTGCCGCCTTCACCACATCTACATCTATACCTTCATCCTCGTCACTATCTCTCTCCATCTCCGCCCCCAAAATTGATTCCAGCTCATCCTCACTCGGAGTTATATAATCAATAGCCCATCTTCCTCTTCCTTTTCCGCTTCCGTCCAGTACCTTCCTTAACTTCCTGGCCTTCTCCACCGAGACCGGCTCAATCAAAAGAGGGACCTTAACCTTATTACACAAATCTACCACATATTCAATGCTCTGCTCAGGGATATTAGTATCCATCACCACTATCTTACTCTCTTTAATTAAATAAGCCTTTGACCTCAGATATTCCACCGTAACCTCCTCTAATATCCGCATATCCGAGACCGCTACTTCCATCTCGCCTTTCTCATCCAATATGGCCAGATATATTCCGGTAGGATGCTCTCCCGATATTATCATCTGGTCGGTCTTAACTCCGGCCTTCCCGGTCTCCTCCAAAATTCTTATACCTTCTCCATCATCTCCCACTGCACTCAATAAAGTAACCGGCACACGCAGCAAAGCCAGATTGTGGGCAATATTCCTTCCCACTCCTCCCGAACCAACATTTATCTTACCCGGGTTGGAGGTATGCCTTTCCAGCACCTCTTCAGTAGGTCTACCCCTCAAATCAATATTCGCTCCACCTATCACCACTACCCCGCCAAATCTTCCTCGTCTATCACTTAATCTCGGAGAACTCAAAACTTCCTCTCTTATTCTGGTTATTACCATTTTAAAAAACCTACTCCAAAACCGATAATATTTTTTTCATTATAGCACAAACTCTCCTTCCTACCCCAAACTCACTAAAAAGTTAACCAAAGGTGCCAGGCACCTTTGGTTAACTTTTATAATAAAATAGACAGTCATCTCGCCTATCTATACAGAGAATTGTATTAACTAGTAGATCGGCAAACTGGAAGACTAGACGAATGATAGACCGGTAGATCACTTGCATCTTACATCTTGCATCTCATAACACGCTAATTATACATAAAGCAAAATTGCAATCACTCCAAATACTGCTTCAATACCCATCAGCACCAGCACCAAATTTCTTTCACTGATTCCGCCACACATCTTCATAATTAATTGCGCTAATCCTACCGCCCCCCTATTTGGGCAATATAATTTCCCCTCTCTATAAACCCCAAAACTATAAGGAAAACGATTTTTCGCCTTAATTAAAAAATCCACCACATAAGGAATCACCAAAATAGCACCAGCAGTCTCATAATTACCAACAATCACCGCACTGGCAATAACTGATCCAATAGTTAAAGTCCCTACATCCCCCACCAATATCTTAGCCGGATACCAATTATAATATAAAGCCGCCACCAATGCCCCTAATATTGCCATCAATATTACTAAAGAAGTAGTTATCCCATTTAAATAAGCAATAACCGCCAGCGCCCCAATCGCCACTACTCCCATCCCTACTTCCAAACCATTAAAGCCTGCCAGCATATTAACTGCATTAGCTGCCCCGGTAATCCCCAAAGGAACTAAAACCAGAGGATAAAAAATGCCAAATTCTACTAACCCTACAAAAGGAATCCTCATCACACTGTATCCTTCTTTAAGGGCCATTAAAGGCAAAGCCGCAAATACCGGCATAATCGCCTTAATCCACTGCCGCATTGAAATTAAATCATCAAAAACACCGATTATCACCACAATCAATACAGTAGATAAAACAGCCAGAATCGAGGTTAAACTGACCGAAAGGAATAAATCGAAAAAAGTCCTTAAAAAAATAGCAAAAACTATTCCTACTCCAAAGCCAGCCGCTATCACCAGCCCACCCATTTCTGCAATCTCTTCCTTTTTCTCGCTATTCATATTCTTCCCTACAATCCCTGCCTTCTTCAGTCGAGGAATAACTATAGGAAACCCCACGAAACAAGCTGCGAATGATATTACAAAAATTAAAAATAACATATACTTTTCCTTTCTGCTCTTCTGTATTTACAAAAACTATCTTACCAAATATATTTTAAATCAGCGCTGCTCTAATCCTTTAAATTTACCGCATCATTATTTTATTATCACGTTTTTATATATTACGACGAAACTATCCAAAAATCCTCTTTTTTTCTAAAAATAGTTAAAAAAGTAGCTTGTCCCCTTTTCCCCGGTTCATATTAACCTTTAAGATTTCAACACTTCCTCGATCACTTCAATATATTTTCTGGTAGCAATTTTCCTATCAAAATTCTTCTCAAAATATCTTCGGCCACTCAACCCGTCTTCTCTGCATCTCTCCCTGTCATTATAGTATTTGATTATGCCATCTTCCAAACCCTGATAATCCCCAATCTTCACTATCTTCCCGCACTTTCCTTCTCTTATAATCTCAGTAATTTCACTTTCTCCACCTACCACCGCAATTACCGACCTTCCGCTTGCTAAAATACCATATATCTTACTGGGGACAACCATCCCTTCAAAACCCTTCTCTAAAGTCACCAAAGAAACATCGGCCAACCCCAAACTATATGTCAATATTTCCCGCGGCTGATAAGGGAAAAATAAAATATTATCTAAACCCTTCTCTCTCACCTTCTCCTCAATATATCCTTTCTTTATCCCTTCTCCAATAAAAACAAAGACAATTTCTCTCGTTCCCTCTTTTACCAAACTTTCAGCCACAGCAATGATGGTATCAAATTCATGTAGATAGCCTATATTACCCGAATATAAAACTATAAATTTTCCTTCTAATCCCCATTTCTTTTTAAGATAATTATTCTCCCCGTCCTTCTGTCTTAGAACTTTTATTTTATCACCATCTGCCCAATTGTGTATGGTAACAATATGATTGCTCCTATATGTTCCCTTTAATAATTCCTCCCTAATTTTTTTCTCCATATATTCACCCACAACCACTACTTTGTCTGCTTTCCTCACAATTAGCTTAGATAGTTTCTTCAAAAACCCAATAAATGGTTTATTCTTTAATTTACCTAACTGCACAGCTAAATCGGGAAATAAGTCCTGAACATTATAAATCACCTTGGACCTCTTAAACATCTTCAACATTAATCCAGAGAAAGAAATGAAAGGAGGCGTAGATAAAACAAAGACCAGGTCCGGTCTCTCACAAAATAACACATGAAAAAAAATTAAAAAATGAAAAGAAAGATAGTTCAATACTCTTCCTGTCATCATATATTTATTAAAAGTAGTATTCTTAAGGCGAAATATTTCTATTCCTTTGTAATTTTCTTTCCTTAAGATATTTTTTCTTTGTATTTCCTGAGGGATTTCGGTAGGATTTCCGGTAATTACTTTAACTTTATAGCCAGTTTTTACCAAATCTTCACACAAATCTAATAATAATTGTCCGGTAGCAGCGACTTCTGGATAAAAATGTTGCTGAATTACTAAAATATTTTCTTTCAATTATTAACCATCATCCCTTCTTTACTTTAAAGCAACTCTACCTATACCACTTAATCGTCCTCTTTAACCCTTCCTCAAAATCCATCTTAGCCTTAAAGCCAAACTCCTGCTCTGCCCTAATCGTGTCCAACTTCCTTCTCGGTTGTCCGTCAGGTTTACTGGTATCCCACTTAATCTTTCCTTTAAATCCTACCAATCTTCCAATTAATTCAGCTAAATCCTTGATAGATATCTCTAAATCAGTACCCAGATTTACCGGGTCACTCTTATTGTATCTCTCTGCAGCCAGCAAAATCCCCTCTGCTGCATCTTCTACATATAAAAACCCTCTGGTTGGTTTTCCTGTCCCCCAGCAAACTACCTCTTTCTTTCCCCTATCCTTTGCCTCCAAAAACTTCCTTATCAAAGCCGGAATTACGTGGGAACTCTTAGGGTTAAAATTATCCCTCGGTCCATATAAATTCAAAGGCAATAAAAAAATAGAGTTAAATTCATATTGAACCCGATAGGCCTGAGACTGAACCAACATCATCTTCTTGGCCAATCCATAAGGGGCATTGGTCTCCTCAGGATAACCATTCCACAAATCCTCTTCCTTAAAAGGAACGGGAGTAAACTTGGGATAAGCGCAGATGGTGCCCAAAGCTACAAACTTACCTACCTTATAATTCCTGGCATATTCCATCAACATTGCCCCCATCACCAGATTATCATAGAAAAACTTACCCGGATTTTCCCGGTTAGCTCCTATTCCTCCAACTACTGCCGCCAAATGAATCACAATATCAGCCGGATAATCTTGATATAATCTGATAATATTTTTCTCTTTAGTTAAATCGTAATCTTCCACCAGAGGTATAAATGTATTCTTACATCCTCGCTCTTTCAATTTCTCCATCACATAAGAACCCAAAAAGCCTGCTCCTCCGGTAATAATGACTCTTTTATCTTTCCAAAAATTCATCTTCTACCTCCATCTCCTGTCTGTCTTGTGAAGCTTTACTTCAGTGGAGTTATTCCCACTTTTTTTCTGTCATTCCCGAGAAATCGGGAATCCATCCCATCCCCTGTCATTCCCGAGAAATCGGGAATCCATCCTTATTTATTTTTCTTCCCCTTTTTTTCTTTTTATCTTTCAATTATTACACATTCGCGCGATACTCTATACTCGATGTTATATACCATTTTTACCCCACCGTCAAATGATTCTCTGTCCAGCTAATCCCCTTCTTCTTTAAAATCTTTTTCCCTTCTCCAGGTGATTCCAATCCAATTAATTCGATATCACTATCCACCATTATCTTAACCAGCTCTTTAAAAGTTATCCTCGGACTCCAACCCAGCTCCCTCCTTGCCTTAGAAGAATCAGCCAGCAATAATTCTACTTCCGTAGGCCTAAAGTATCTTGGGTCTATCTCTACATATTCTTTCCAGTCTAATCCTGCATAGTTAAAGACCTCTTTTAAAAATTCTTTAACCGAATGGGTCTCTCCTGTTCCGATAACATAATCACCTGGTTTATCCTGCTGTAATATCATCCACATTGCCTCTACGTAATCAGGGGCATATCCCCAGTCTCTCTTGGCCTCTAAATTACCGAGATATAATTTCTTATCTTTCCCCGCTATAATCCGAGCTAACCCCCGGGTAATCTTTCGGGTAACAAAAGTCTCCCCCCTCCTTGGGCTTTCATGATTGAAGAGTATTCCATTACAGGCAAATATATTATATCCTTCCTGATAATTACGGACCATCCAGTAAGCATAAATCTTAGCTGCCGCATAAGGGCTTCTTGCTCTAAAGGGAGTATCCTCATTCTGGGGAGCCGGGGCATCACCGTACATCTCGCTACTTGATGCCTGATAGAACTTACACTTTATTCCGCTTCTTCTTACTGCCTCCAGTATCCGGGTAGTCCCTAAAGCGGTTATATCTCCAGTATATTCCGGTATATCAAAACTGACCCTAACGTGACTCTGGGCTCCTAAATGATAAATCTCATCAGGTCTTATGTTATAGATAAGATTGGTAAGCTGACCTGAATCACTTAAATCTCCATAATGAAGATATAATCTCACTCCTCTTACATGAGGGTCTTTATAAATATGGTCTATCCTGCTGGTATTAAAGGTACTTGCTCGTCTTATCATGCCATGAACTTCGTAATCTTTAGAAAGCAGAAATTCCGCTAGATAAGAACCATCCTGACCGGTTATGCCGGTAATCAGTACTTTTTTCATTAATTAATCCCCCCTTAAAGCATTATTATAAACTTTTATATAACTATTTGTAAACTTTTCAATGATATAATTTTGCAATACTCGTTTTCTACAATTTTCACTAAATTTCCTTCTCAACTCATCATCATTCAATAATTTTTCCAATGCCCTACCTAAGGCTTCAGTGTCTTTTGGTTTTACCATAATTCCACAATCTTCAGTAACCTGTTCAGGTATTCCTCCAACTTCAAATCCTACCACCGGAATACCGCAAGCTAACGCCTCTAATACTGTAGTTGGAAAATTATCATCCAAAGATGATATGCAAAAAATATCGGAAATATTATAAATATCGGAAATATTATTTTTATCCTTTATATAACCAATTTGTTTAATTTCAATATCTACATCTTTTATTTTATCATGTTCTATTACTTTCCCTGCAGTAACCACCAACCAATTGTTTAATTTAATATATTTTAAAGACTTAAAAAAATACTTAACTCCTTTTCTCTCGTCATCTAAATCTGCCGCTAAACATAATATAACTTTTTTTCCAATAGGAATATTATATTTTTTACGAAGTATATTTTTATTTTTAGGTTTAAAAATTTCAATATCTACTGCATTTGGAATAATTTTTACTTGATATTTTTTTAAGTAAGATTCTTTTATCCTATTTGCTAACCATTGCGAAGGACAAATAATAACAGGATTCCATTCCGAATTGAAATATTCTTTTTTTTTCTTCCACATAAAAGCAGAAGAATCATTAAAAGTTTTTGGATATCTATTTAAATTGAGACATTTTCCACACCCTGTTTTCCATTTTTCGCAATCAAACCAATAAGCACAGCGGCCTGTAATTGGCCATCCATCATGTAAAGTCCAAACCACTGGGATACCTACTCTCATCAAAAATTTAGTAAAATTCAAATTCACATAATAACCATGGATATTATGTAAATGAATTAAATCAAATTTTTCCCTATGAATGAAATCTTCTAATCTTTTCGTAGAAAACCAGCTACCATACCCCTGAAGACCCGTAATTCGAGTTAAAAATACTTGAAAATATATTTCAGGTAAAAAAGTAAATTTATAAACTTTTTCCTCTTCTTGTTCTTTCCCTCTGCCATAAGCAAAATAGCATGTAATTCCATCCCTTCTATTTAAAGTTTTATATAAAGTACGGGCAATTTTCGCCGCTCCACCTCTGTTAAACTCTGTATTTATCATTAATAATTTCAAAAATATTTTACCTCTTTCGTTTTACTAGAAGAAATGATTTTTTATTATTATATCCACGATAAAAATTGAAAAATATCATTTTCACCTTAAGGATATTTAAATTTATTTTATTGTTTTTTTTATCTCTTTCCCTATCTTTCTTGATAGCAAAGTACTTAGATTACGAAAACCAATTACATTTTTAGTAATTTTAAATATTTAAAAAAATTAAAGGCCTATTTGTTATATTCACACTAACAACTGTAGAACTTTTTGATATAGAAACATATAATAAGCAAGTATAATAAGTTGGTTTAACTATTATCTTTACTAAACTTTCCAACTATAAATAAATTTGCAATTACTGCCGGCAAAATTGTATACACTGTAAATGCTAATCCACTCATCAAATCTCCCCTCATAATAAATAAAGTCATTCCTATAATTAACGATGCTATCATCCTTTCAATCAGGTTAGTTGAATGAATTTTATAATTTAATAATCTCGATAGCTTTCCAAGCAAAAATCCTAGTATTAAAACTCCTGGAAGGCCAAAATTTAAATGAAACTCAGCTAAAAGAGGAAAAGATATATTTTTATGATACCAATGTAAATGGGTAGCCAGAGCAGCTCCTGAACCAATCGGTTTATTTGGCCATAATACTCTTGGTATAAAAAATAAAACTGTTCCAATAAATTGTTTAGGTACCTCAACAAAATTTCTCAATGTTTCACGATTTTCAATATAATAAAGCATATTTCTATAAGAATCGAAATTTCCTGTAGATAAATTTTTCACAATGTTTATACGAATATTGCCAGAAAACAAACCTTTTACTCCAGACATTCGAAAGTTGGAACTTGCAAATGGTGCAATAACTAGTAGTACAAATATTAATAAAAAAATAACTATATATTTCTGGATGTGATTTGATAACAATATATTAAAAATAAATATTATAGCATACATTAGAATCCACCTATATGTAATAAAAGGATTATAATAAAACAATAATGCTAATAATATATTAATCAATAACAATAGTTTTCTTATCTTTGATTGTTTTATTTTTCCGCTTAAGATTAAAACAATTGAAATAAGTACTAAAGATCTAAAGACAGTATCTATAAAAATTCCTGCATATCTACCCACTCCTGTAATAGCTGCAATCTCCAATCCACCAATGTATCCTGAAAAAAATAATTTAAGGCCGGTAAATTGAAACATTTTAAATACTATAAATATAGATAATATTGTAATAATTACTAAAAAAAAGTTTAAATTCTTTACTATATAACGATATTTATTACAAGTTAATAATTTTCTATCTTTTAATGTAGTCCTACTTGAAAAAATATAAATAAAATAAAATACCATAATCAAGATATTTGTTATCACTATTGAATAAATATCTACATCATTCATATAATTAATATCAGTTATTATATTTGCCAAACCAAAAAATATAAACCCAAATATCCAAAATATATCATCAAAAGTTATTTCACGAAAATTTCTTGAAGATTGACCAAGCATTACAGCGGCAATTAATGTATTAATAGTGGGTAATACTAATATAAACCCTATGTTTATATTTTTACCGATTATGCAAAAAAAAGTAAATATTATTAATAAAAAAAGCGATACTTTAAGTATAATATAATTTTTATTAATCACCATCTTTATTAACCTTCTTGAGCAATAGTTCTAATTCTTGTCTTGCATTTTGAAATGAATAATTTTTAATAATATCCAAAGATTTACAACTCATTTTATTCCTAAGTTCTGAATCATGAGTTATTTTAAATAGAATATCTGCAAGTTTATTTACATCTCCTGCATCATAAATATAACCATTACCTTTAACAAGATCCAAGCTTGCGCCAGAATTTCTAGTTGTAACTATAGGCAAACCGCATGCCATTGCTTCGTTTATTACCAATCCCCACGGATCATTATATGTTGGTAAAATAAAAACATCAGACGAAAAATAATATTTATATATATGTAGATAATTAACATTTCCCACAAAGATAATATTTCTCATTCCATGGCTTATTTTTTTTAGTTCATTTTCATATTTTCCATGACCTATAATTACTATATATATTCTATTAGGCTTTTCCTCTTCTTTAAGTAATTTTTTATAAGAAAATATTAAATCTTGAATACCTTTGTGTTTAACAAGTCTACCAACATAGAGTATAACAAAACTATTTATAGGTATTTTTAAAATCTTTCTTGTATTGATATCTATATCTTCTCTCTGAGGTAAATACTTAAAAAAATAATCAATATCTACAGTAAGATATTGATTAAATATTTTCTTTTCGGGTATCCCAAGTTTTTCTCCATACAATTTTCCAACTTTTCCATTCCCAAGAAACGCTTTACATCTTTTTACAAGAAATTTTTTATACGTAAATTTAAATTTATTTTCTTTTTTATGAATTTTTAAAGGAGAAATCCCATCAAACATAATAACATATGGAATTTTAAATATTTTACATGCAATTATTAATAGTTGAGATGAAAGCATTGAATAGCCTCCAATTAACCAAAGATTATATTTTCTTGCAAGAAAAATAACACCAAAATTTAAATGATTGCTAATTCCAAAAGTAATACCCTTCAAGAAATATTCATTTACTCCTTTTGCCCTACTAATTTCCCATTTTCTGTCTCTTTCTATTGATTTGCAATAATAAACATCAAATTGGGTATTTTTAATTTCTGAATATTTTTCCCACATAGTTTTTCTATAGGGAGTAGGTATATTCGTTAAAATCCCAATATCTAAATTTTTTTTTCCTATCTCATTGTTACGACAAGAAGGTTTTCGCCTTTGATGCTGGATATATTTTAAATAATCTATATTAGTTTTTCTTTTACAATTCAATTTTCTTTTATCTTTTTTAAAAATTTTTAATATATTTTTATTACTACTAAATAATTGCCATTTTCGAGTAACTTCTTCGTATTTTATCCGTAATAACTTAATCATTATCTCCTTATACCCCATGTAACACATTCCAAATATTATTATTCTATAGATATATTACTCATCTAAATTTTAAGATTTATTGATTAGCAATTCGATGGTTTTTAAAAATTTATCGCAAGCATAAAATGAATCGAATTTTTTTACTGATTCAATAATAACCTTTCTATTGGGTAGCTTAATTCGACCAACAAGTATTTCATTAAGAATGTATGAAAAACCATCAAAATTTTGATAGTTAAATAACCAACCATTAACATTATTAATTACAATTTCACTGGGTCCAACTGGACAATTACTTGAAAGTACTGGAATTCCATATTTCATAGCTTCAATGATTGTCATTCCAAAACCTTCGAATCTTGAAGTATTAATTAATATAGAGGCCGAACTAATTTTCTCCCAGGGATTTTTACAAAACCCATGCCAATTTACTTTTCCACTAATTCCTAGTTCTTTTGATAGTTTTACCAGTTTATTTTTATCAGGACCATCTCCAAAAATATCCAAAATCCAATTCTTTGACTTTGATGCATTAAGAGCTCTTAATATCCAAGCTATTCTCTTTACCTTATCTTCTAATCTGCCAATATAAAGTAACTTGAATTTTTCAGTTTCTCTTGCTATTATTTTAGTCGTAGAAATCTCAACAGGATTATATATAATATAGATATTTTTACTTTCTCCTGTGATATTTAGAATCTGATTGTAAACACCATTACAAATCGCGAAATATGCATCAGCTTTTTTAAGAGATTTTATTAACAATATATTTTTTAAATTAATATTTTTGTTAGTCCTGTTGCGCGTCAACGAAGAATGGGGCCAAGCTATCAATGGTCTATTATCAGAGTTAAGTTTATTCATTGCAGCTCTAGCAGGAAAAATAAATATTGGATCAAAAAAAACAAAAGCTTTTGCTAAAGACTTTTCGAAGTATTTTTTTAAAGATTCTTTATAATAAAAATAATTTCTTAAAAATTGCATTCTCTTGTTTCTTTTATATATTCCCATATAATTGGTTAAAATACCACTTTCCCATTCAACTAAAGGTTTATCCCCAAGAATAAAAAGTTCAACAGAATGACCATTATTAACAAGATATTTCGAAAGGATTTTTATTACCGTTTCTACCCCTCCTGTTCCTGAAAGATATCCACCGATAAGTGAAATTTTCATAAAGCCCTTACTCCACTCAAAGTTTTTAATTTATCTACCATTTTATTGCTTATTCTATCCCAAGTATTATAATCTATAAAATCTGCATATTCAAAACTATTCTGATCGATTTTTGTCCCAATAAGCTTTATTATTAATTCTTTAAATTCATTTATTGTTCTAGCGAATTTAAGAAAATAGTATTCCTTATATCCAGAGTTTGGAACAGAAACAACTGGAATTCCATTAATAATAAAGTCAGCTATTTTTATAGGCTTAGAAGCTTCAATAAACTTATTTTGTTTATATGGAACAATCCCAAGAGAAACACTTTGATAAAGTCCGTTCATTTTTTCTTTAGGGATAATACCCAAATATATGCAATTGTTATTGTTTGAAATAAAATTCAAAAAATAAGATTCTATTTTCTTCTGCATTGCCCCTGCAAAGACAAATGTTATATTTGGCATTTCCTTGATTAATTGTTCAAGAAGATTAAAATCTATCCAGTCACGAATATGCCCAAACATTCCAATAGAATTATGTTTTGACCAACTAACATCCTTAAGAGTATCTCCACTTTGTGTTATATTCTTTAAAGAAGCTCCATTACCAATTGTAAAAACATTTGTATTGTATTTTTTTCTTCTTTCCGTAAGTTTTTCTGAAGCAGTGAAAATCAAATCGCAATTAGGCATTATTATTCTTTCATATTTATATAACAATTTGTTTATTTTACAATTACTTGCAATGTATTTATACTCATCTGTAACATAATACAACATGTAAGGATTATTTAAACTTTCTTTAGCAATCTCATACATCCGTGGATTATAAAATAAGCAGAAAATATTATCAGCACTTTTAATAATTTGCAGCTTCGATAAAAAATGTCTTAATAATTTACCGTTTATTTTATTCAAATAGTGATTTGCTATCAATTCTCTAACAAGAATCATGGGACGATATATATAAGTATTTCTTGACAATTTTCTAAATCCCACGAAATGGTTTATAATTCTCTTTGGCTTAAAAAAAGGCGAATAAACAACATCCGCTGGAATTTCTATAATTAAAACATTGGAAAAAAAATTATTATTAGCAAATTCATCGTAAAGAAATTTATGGTTACATGAACAATATTCTTGAGCAAGAAAAATAACAATCAGATTATTGCACAATATTTTTCACCCTTCAAACAATTTTTTTAGTAAACAACGCACCTATATAACAATTGGCTTTAGGAGGCCTTTAACAGAGGCTAAATTCTTGTTGTTCACTATCTTCTTTCTTTTCTCTCTCTTCTTGATATTTCACATATTTTCTTATTTTATTCTCATCCAAACCTATAGAACTTACACAATATCCCCGGCTCCAAAAGCGATTTCCTCAATAGGGTTTTTTCTTGAGAGTAGGAAAACTTTTGAAGAATTTTATTGCTGTCTTACCTTTTAGCATTCCCATTACTTCGGATATCGATAATTTTAAGGGGTATAGAAAGTATCATATGTATATGGTCCTCTTTTACATTCATTTTCAGTATTTCTATACTTCTCCATTCACATAGCATCCTTAGGGTTTGCTCTACAAATTCAGCTACTGTACCTTTTAGTATCCTGTATCTGTACTTTGGACACCATACTATGTGATATTTACATTGATAGATTGTATGGGATAATTTTTTCCATTTAGTCATATCTTATCTTAACATATATATCGGTTTTTATGGTAAAACCTTTTGGCCATTACCACCTTCAAGGAAGGTGGTTTTTTAAGGTAAAATAAAGCTCGTTTCAAAATCATATTCCTTAATCATGGTTTTAGTATGATTATATTCTAATACATCATCTTGTCCTAAAAATAATACACAATTATCTTTGCTAATTTTTACACCATAATTAACCGTTTTATTTACACATAAATTATCTTTATTGTGTCTGAAAATAATATTAATATTTTTAAAGTTTATGCAATATTCTTACTATTATCACTTGAGCAGTCATCAATGATAATTACTTATAAATTCTCGTAATCTTGCCTTATACAAGATTTTATGGTTTTTTTAAATATTTTTCACCATTGTAAATAGGTATAATAATACTTATTTTAGAATCATTCATAATTTTTCGCTTTCCTCATTTATTTTAATTTAATATTAATAATATCCTCTTCTCATTACAATTTTAAATTATTTTTCATTTAAATAATATGCCAGACGTATGATGGAAAAAGATAATAATAATTTTCTGCTTAAGCGACAATTATCTTTTATCTTGATTAATTAACTTTCTCATAATATCCTCATTTATTATAAAATTTGTACATATCTCTTTCAATTTTAATTGTATCTTTTCTTTCTCATCTTTCAAATTGCTTAACTTTAATGCGCAGCAGTTCAATATCTGCTTTAAATTATCATGAATTCTGTCATAGCAAAAAACACACTCTGCTTGATTAATTATGTCAAAAAAAGAATCTACTTTCGGTTGCCAGGATAATCCTATAACTGGTATATATTGAGTATATGCTATAATCATTGAATGCATCCTACAACCTACCAATAAATCAATCCCATTATACAATCTAATCAAATCATCAAAACCTGAAATTCTTCTCACCTCTACATTCGAAGTAGAAATTTTTTTATATACATCATCAATTACTTCATAATCGTTTAAGTCTGTAGAAAAAAGAACAATTTTTAATCCAGTATTCTGTAATAACATATTTATTAATTCCACATAGCCTTTCATAACTTCATTATATTTTTTCTGTTTTTCTTTAGCTAATCGGTTGTTAAACAGATTTATACCAACGATATGCTCTTTTTTATTATTATCAGTTGAAACATAACGAGGTAGCATAAAAACAGGATCAATTGTTAAAAAAACCTTGTTATCATTATAATATTTCCGATATATTTCTAACGACCTTGAATCTCTAAATGTTATAAAATCACATCTGTTTAATACCTCAACTGCTTGTTTTTCCTGTAGTTGAGTAACAAATGGGCCTATGCCTATAGAAATAACAAATACTTTTTTAATATGGTTTTTTGCCATATCTATAATCTTCTTAAAACTACTTGCCGATCTTGAAAATTTATCAACATCAAAAATCATGTTTCCGCCACCAATCACCACTATATCTGATTCTGCAATTTTTTCCTCAACCTTGTTTTCATTTTTACTTTTATGGTATTTTCGATAATAATCTGCGATTTTCTCTATATTGCACATTATTATTAATCTATATAAAATAATTTTTATTATTTTTTTTATGTTTCCTTTATCTCTAATAAAAATCTTATTTATATCAGTGTATACAAATGGTTCACTATTATAACTAATTCTTTCTGTATTGCATATGTTTTTCATAAATTCATAAAGAGTATTTGCAATAATGACATCTCCAATATTGTCACTATTAAAAAAACTTATTAAAATACATCTCATTTTTTATTCTCCTCTTAAATGCTCAATAATTAATTTTTCTTGACTATATGAAATGGTTGAAAACTTAAACATAATCCTCCCACTTTCTAAATAGATTACTAAATGACTAAAAATATAATAATGTGATTTTTCTATACCCACATATATACTAATTACATGATTATTATCATATTTTATTTAACCAATCTACTATTTTAAAAAAATTAAATACTCATTAATCACTTTATATATCATTTTAATTTCCTCTTTTTTTAATTCTACCCACATTGGTAAATTTAACACTTCATCTATTATTTTCTCTGCAATAGGAAAGCTTCCCTCTTTATACCCTAAATATTAATAATCTTCCTGTAAATATATTGGCAGAGGGTAATGAATTTAAGTACCTATTCCTTTTGATTTTAGATATTATTTTAATTTATCTCTCTTTATGGTTTTAACTACAAATTGATGCCATATTGATTCAGCACATTCTGTAACATGAGATAACATTAAATTTGTATCTTATAGGCCTTTCAAATAAAGTTGAGTATCTTTTTCGTTCTTTATGAAATTTCTTAAAATATCTTAGACTCTTAATATAGCTGCTTACATTTCATGTAAGCGAGAATTAAATCCCTTTCTGTTTGTGTTGCCAAGTTATGAATTGTTGATAGGTTTGTGACAAATATCAAGACCTCATTCTTTAGTTTTCTTTTGTAATAACAACTTCATCTAACTATTAGTTTCTTCATCATTAAGTTTTGAATACATCTTATCATAATAATTAACATAATCACCGGATACAATATTCTCTATCCACTCCGTATTTTTTAAGTACCATTCAATGGTCTCCCTCATCCCCTGTTCAAAGGTATAAGCAGGTTCCCAACCTAACTGAGTTGTTATTTTCGTATTATCAATGGCATATCTTCTGTCATGCCCTGGTCTGTCTTTGACATATCTTATCAAAGACTCTGACTTTCTAAGAGTAGCGATTATGAGTTTTACTATTTTAATATTGGCTTTTTCGTTATTACCACCTATATTATAGATCTCTCCATTCAACCCTTTATGTAAAACAGTATCAATGGCAGAGCAGTGGTCAGACACATGGAGCCAATCTCTTACCTGCATTCCATCACCGTATACAGGCAAATCTATTTCTTTTAAACAATTATTTATCATCAGCGGTATTAATTTTTCAGGAAACTGATAAGGACCGTAATTATTACTACAACGTGTGACATTCACAGGCATCCCAAAGGTTTCGCGATAAGCTCTTACAATCATATCTGCGCTTGCTTTCGATGCAAAATATGGACTGTTAGGAAGTAATGGCATTGTCTCTACAAACATACCGGTTGCACCCAATTCTCCATACACTTCATCTGTTGACACCTGCAAAAATTTGACCCCAGGCTTATACTCTTTGCAGTACTTATCGTCGGGTTTGACCTTCCAATGTTTTTTAGCAGCATCAAGCAACACCTGAGTGCCGATGATGTTAGTTGTTAGAAAAACCTCCGGCTCTTCAATACTTCTATCCACATGAGACTCTGCAGCAAAGTTGACAGCAGTATCAATGCCATAATATGAAAATATCTCATCAATTTTTGCTCTATCCCTGATGTCTCCCCTGATAAGTGTATATTTTGGGTTGTCTGCTATGTCCTTTAGATTCTCCAGATTCCCTGCGTAAGTCAGCGCATCTACATTTATGATTTTATAGCCGGGATGCTTGTCTAACATAAGTTTGATAAAATTACTGCCAATAAAACCAGCACCACCTGTGACTAAAATATTTTTCATTCTTTTTAATCCTTTCGCTTTTTTTATTGAGCAACTTTTATTCGTCTACTATTGACAGTATATATTGGCCATAATTTGTCATCTTCAAACTCTCTCCAATCACTCTTAACTGTTCCTTATTAATAAAGCCTCTACGCCAGGCAATTTCCTCTAAGCACGATATGTAGAATCCCTGTCTTGACTGAATCGCTTCAACGTATTCAGCAGCCTTAAGCATTCCCTCTGGTGTTCCGGTATCCAACCATGCCATACCACGTCCGAGCAGAATCACGCTGAGTTGATTCTTTTCTAAATATGCATTGTTAACAGTAGTGATCTCTATCTCACCACGGGCGGATGGTTTAGCATTCTTCGCTATCTCCACGACCTGATTATCGTAAAAATAAAGACCGGGTATTGCATAATTTGATTTTGGGTTTTGTGGTTTCTCTTCAATTGAAACTATTTTGTGATTTTGGTCAAATTCAACCACACCAAAAGAATGTGAATCCTTCATAGGGTACCCAAAGATGGTCGCACCTCTCTCCAGATCTTTTGCACGATTAAGCACCCTTGTTAGATCTTGCCCGTAGAACACATTATCTCCAAGTATTAAGCACACACTGTCATCACCGATGAATTCTTCACCCAAGATAAATGCATCAGCAAGTCCTCTTGGAGTTTCCTGTACTTTGTAAGAAAATTCAAGTCCAAGTCTAGAACCATCACCCAAAAGGCGCTTATAAACCGGAGTATCTTCCGGTGTTGAAATGATAAGTATCTCGCGAATACCAGCCAGTATAAGAATCGATAGTGGATAATAAATCAGTGGTTTATCGTATATCGGCAGGAGTTGTTTAGACACTGCTTGTGTCATAGGATACAATCGGGTTCCCTTCCCACCCGCTAAAATAATACCTTTCATCTTGTTCACCTCTATTTTAAAATAATATCGCAGATTCTATCTATATCTTTTAATTCTAAATCTGCATAAAGCGGAAGTGTTAATATTCTCTCTGCTATGTGTTTTGCAACTGGAGTTTCATCGCAGTTAAATCTATTTCTGTAGCATTCAAAGCTATTTGTCAATGGGTAAAAATATTTACGTGCAAAAATATTCTGCTTTTTTAATACTTCATAAACTTCATCACGGTTTAGTCTGTAGCCATCAAACAAAATAGGAAAATATGCATAATTGCTCTTTACACCATTTTTCGGTTGAACTAATTTAATACCATCACTACCATTGAGTTTTTCTCTATATCTTTCCACCACAGCTTTTCTTTTTTCTATTTCTGCATCTACATGACGAAGATTACAAATACCCATAGCAGCCTGAAATTCATTCATTTTGGCATTACCACCGACATACTCAACAGTCTCTAATCCTGTAATGCCAAAGTTCTTCAAGTTATTTAATATTTTATGCAACTTATCATTCTTAAATGTAACTGCTCCACCTTCGATGGTATTGAAAACTTTAGTAGCGTGGAAGCTGAATATTGAAGCATCGCCAAAGTTTGCAACACCTACACCGCCCGCAGTGAGTCCAAAAGCATGTGCAGCATCGTAAATAATCTTGAGGTTATACTTCCTTGCTATTCGTTCAACCTCACTTACATTACAAATATTCCCATAGACATGGACAGGGATGACAGCGGAAGTCTTATCCGTTATCAAACTCTCCAACTTATCCGTATCTATATTGTAATCATCTGGATTGATGTCACAGAAAATCGGCTCTAAGCCATTCCTTACAATTGCATGTGTTGTGGATACAAATGTAAACGGAGTTGTGATAACCTCTCCTGTAAGGTTAAACGCTTCTATTACACATTCCAAAGCCAAGTGACCGTTAGTAAAAAGTATAATATTTGGAGCATTCAAATACTGAGACAATTCTGCTTCCAATTGCTTATGTTTTATACCCATGTTAGTCAGCCAATGGCTTTCCCATAGGTCTTTAATTTCTTCTATATACTCCTCGAATTTCGGCATTGAAGAGCGCGTTACTTGGATTAGTTTATTCATTTTATTCACACCTCTGCTTTAATAATAATATCTTCTATCCCATATTCATTGACTCCACATATACATTTAATACAAAACTTAGAGCCACTTCTTACATATCCATATATCTAGATTTTTTGAAGTATTGTATTTCCTATAACAATTCATAAATTCGTATTTTTTTATTGTCATTATATTTATCAGAAGGTATGAAGACTTTTGTGTCTTATGTAGTCACTATTACTACTATTATATTGAGAAAATTTCATTTTAGTCTTGTCACTACATATTTGTAATTTTAACATGTTATAAAATTTGCAAATATACTTTACTCTTTTTTTTATTTGGGAGCAATTCTACTGAGATGCTCAAGTCTAATCTTCTTCAAATATTCCTTGTTTTTTTTGTACTGTTCTGAGCTGTAGAGTTCTTTCTGCACACGAAGAATATCCGAAAAGTTCTCTTCTATATGTTTGAGAGTACTGGGAAAATCTATTCTTATAAAATCCATTTCATTGAATTGCAACCCATCAAAAGCATATTCCAATAGACCATAATTTTTATTGAAGTAATAACGATGATCATCGCATACCTTCTTTATTGTATTGATTACGGGAACCCCCACTCCAACCGCCAACACCATGGCGTGATATCTTGTACATAATACTATTTCTGCGTTCTTAATAATGTGATAGGCATCTTGGATTGGAAGATATCCGACCGAATTAAGACTACACAAATAGAAATTTCTCAAAACCGTACTCAAATATTCTCCTTGCCACATACCTCCTCTCTGAAAATCAAAAGGAAGAAAGACAATGGATAGATCATATTTGGAGTGTATGTTTTCGGAAAAGGCTTTTAACTGCTCGATATACTCTTTAATTTCCTTTAGAGGATAATATACTTCAAGCACTATATATTTCCCAATATCGTGTATATCAATCATCTCATGTAACGGAAAAGACAGAATATTATTGTTTATAAAAAACAAATCATCCGGAATAAAATTAATGCTGTTTTTTTTAATCCCCAGCCTTGATAAGTATACAGACGAATACATCCTGTCCCTGACGGCATAGATGGTATTCCTCATATAATTAAAAATGTAATTGAAAAACTCCTCACTTGAATCAAAAGGGCCAAAACTGTTGCCCATAAAAAACACTTTCTTCTTTTCCTGTTTAGCAATAAGCATGGGCACGATGATTTTCTTCAACATATCGGAACGCCATAAGCTATTATTCCACAAATGGTTAAAATAGCCTCCACCATTAACAATAAGAACATCAATATCACGTATATGAGCCCGCACCTCGTCAATATTTGCTATTCTTAATAATATATCCAACGGTGTATCTGTGGGGGAATTAAAAGGATAAAACCCCACCTTTGCCTCGAGTTGCTCATCGCACTTTTCCTTTGGGTGATACAGCTTAACTTCAACTGCCTTGATATCATATGCTACACAGTAATCTTTAAGAATTACCTCTGATAAGCTTTTGTTGTAAGAAAATACTGTAACGCTTTTTATATCTATGTCATAGAGATTATTTACAAACATTGCATAATCGCCAAAATTTGTCTCTGATATCGGTCCTGTTATTCCGATTCTAATATCTTCTCTCAAGTTATACCCTCCAATCTATAAGCGCTTCAATCTCGCTGCAATCAAAAACTGGAATACCCGTACTCTGGGATATAATATTTCTTTCGGAGAACGAATCATCAATGAAGATAGCGTTCTTCTCGATTAAGTATTTTAACTTCTCATTATCCCTTTCAAGATGCACAATTTCATCGAATAACTCTAAAGATATCCGATATTTTTTCAAAGTTTCCATGATATCTTTCTGGTGCTTTGATATCAGTATGATTTTCTTCTTCTGATTTACAATCTGATACAAAAACATCATAAGGAAAGAGTTAACTTTCCCATTCACTATTAGGGTGTCGTCCAAATCTAAATATACAGTGTCATATTTAAGGTTTGTTCTATATCTACTGATAAACGCCCTATCTACCTCAATTTCATAGTGGTTTTCTATTATTGAAGTAGGCATTCTCATTGCGTTGAATATAGTTAACAGTGGATAGTTGATGCCAGCATTACGGCTGAGCCCCATTGTTCCTGCAACTCTGGGCGCAATTTCAAGCAACTTGTATTCATCGTTTCTAGATTTCTTCAATTGAAAGAACCAAGCGCCATTAAACTTTAGCCTGCTGTTTATTGTCTGTGCTATCTTCATCACTGTATTATTCATAGGCAAAATTTCAGAGTTGACACTAATACCGGTTTTAATTCGCTTGCGGTTGCGAAGTCTACACGCTCTCAAGGCTCCATTGAAATCTGTAAAGCAATCAACAGTATATTCTTCTCCAGGTAAATACTCGCACACCACAATTTTAGGATTTTCACGGAAAGCATGTTGAAGTTCATACATACTCTTAATGATTATTGCTCCGTGGGCTCCCTGCCCAACATCTGGTTTGATAAACACTGGGAAGGTTTCAACACTCTTTTTGTTCTCATATATAGTTGGAACAAATCCTTCACTGTTAAAAAATCTGTAAGTTTCAATCTTTGAGCGACATATTCTAACAGTATTTAAATCTGTTGTTATTATGGCTGTCTTTATGTTATTGATATTCTCAGTCAAGCATAATTGTACATCGTCATGGGCTGGAAAAACGAAGTCAATGTTGTACTTCTCGATATACTTATTTAATCTATCAATAAATGTATCCTCTGAATAAAACGGTAGTCCTTCAACATAATTTGCGTACACGTATTTAGAATGGTCTCTAATACTTGTAAAACCATAAACCTCTATATGGGTTGAATATTTCAATGCTCTATTTATTTCAAGTCCTATCTCTGTGCCAGCAGGGAAAATAGCAACTCTCTTTTTCATACTGCTACACCACCTACATATATTTTCCCGCGCAAGCAATTAGTAGGGTATTCTATGATTAGATAGACTAGCCAACTAATTACTAAATGGTTATCCGCCCCCTTATTCCATTTTTTAGTATTATTTAATTTCATTATAGTCATAACCTCCGTAATCTTTTTGAATAAATTCGGCACTTCTTTTTGCTTGCTATATCTGAATTTCAGAGGGTAATATTTTTTTCAATAAATTTACTTAATCAATAATTACATTTCTAAATCTTATATTTTCAGATAACATTATCGTACTATTTTAGTGATTCAAGCTTCTTTTGTTTTCTTCTTAACGACTGAACCTATCATATCATATACCGTCTTTAGTTCTTCTATCTTCGCAATTCTACTTATTCCTATGTAAGTCACAACCCCTATAAAAATTTGTGCTAATAGCTTTACTAAATTATTGTCGGGCAACATTGTTCCACTAAAATAAACTAAAGTCCCCATCAGTATAGAAACTATGAATATGGGCGTAATATCTTTTATCTGCTCTTTTGTAGGATATGATAGTAATTCTGCCGAGAAATATGAATTTATAAAATATGCAATATATGAATTAAATACTACTGTCCAAAGCAATCCCATTATTCCAAGCTTAAAAAATAATACGATACCTATGGATGTTACGCCAATTACTTTTTTAATGACTTCTAAACCTAAGAATAGATCTGATCTTCCTTTTACTTTTAGGATATTTAAATTGATAGAATGAAGAGGAAGTAATATCCCTGCAAAGCAAAGCACTTGAAAATATGGGATAGATGCAACCCAGTTAGTTCCGAATAAAAGATTTATAAACGGATTGGCAACTGCCGCCAAACCTATCATTATGGGAAATGTAATAAATACCGAGTTTTTTAATATTTTTTTATATCCCGATCTAAGCCTTTTATTGTCTCCGTTTATACTACTAAGAACAGGATAACTTACTTTTTGAACTGACGTTGTTATAGATTGCGATGCTGTATCTCTTATTTTTTTAGCATTGGTGTAATATCCAAGCTCTATAGCTGAAAATGATTTTCCTATTATGACATAATAAATATTATTATATAAAGTGTCTATCAATCCTGAAACCAATAATTTCCAACCAAACCCAAATAATCTCTTAAATGAATCCATTTTAAAAACCAAAGAAGGAATCCATTTATTAGATAAACATAATAACAAAGATAGTATAAACTGCATAGATAACATTCTTATAACAAGACTCCATACACCATATCCTAAATAGGCAAGAGCAATCCCTATAATCCCTGAAATAATAGATGAAATAACACTTATTTTTGTCTGTGTTTTAAAATCTATTTTTTTAATCAACATTGTCCTCTGTATCAATCCAAAGGAGTTAATAATAAGGACTAGTGCAAGTACTCTTAATATAGCTACAAGTTGAGGTTCATTAAAAAAATTACTAATTACATCTGCAGAAAAAAATAATATTATATACATCATAACTGCCATAGCTAAATTAAAGTAAAATACAGTAGAATAGTCCTCTTGGATAACTTTTTTTTCTCGAACCAAAGCACTGCTAAATCCACTATCTATAACAGAATTTGATACTGCTATAAATATGGTTACCATACCAATAATGCCAAAGTCTTTTGGTAATAATAACCTGGCTAGTATTACTTGAATTAGAAAATTTATACCTTGCTTTGATACTAGATCAGAAAAACTCCAAAACATACCTGTTATGGTTTTGTTTTTCAATGAGGTTTGCTCTTGCATTTGGTTACTCCTAATCTGATTTTCCTATAAAGTATTATTTTAAAATTCTTTTAATATTTACTTATAAATTCAAACAATAATTAAGCACTATTACACCAAAATCTTCCGGAAGAAATAGGCGGGACAAGACTATTTAAACTATAAACTCTATTCCTTGTTTTTCTCCACGCTCCATAAGTTTCCAGAAGATATTAGATATTATTTTATTTTTTATGTTTTATTTTGTCATTATAAAAGTTAACCTTTTTACATGTTAAAATTATAGTTTCAGCTTTCTCAATTATTTAAAGATAAATGGAAGATATGGATATAATGCTTATATTAATATTTTTTGTTCCCTTGACTTCTACTGTTTATCCTTTCTAAACAAAATCTATAAAGTTTTACAGGAATATATTTTACTAATTTGTAAACAAATTTAAACCACACCATGATCTTTTCTTTAGAGTTCAATAGCCCATATAAACTACCCACCACTTTTGCTTTTCCTTGTTCATTTGAGAGAATTATTAGAAACAAAGTATTAACAAATGCATCTTTAATATGCTCAGAAAAATTATAGGTGCTTCCAAAATAATTGCGATAATTAATGTACTTGAGGAAGTCATTCTTACTTACCAATAATGGGTGCTTCGCTGCAAATGAAGAAAAATTAGGTGTCTGCATACTAACCACCTTTCGCCATGCACTCATGCAACGACTCATTATATAAATGTCTGTTCGACTCGCCAACAAATAAATCATAAGGGAGTGACTCCCGTATTTATTTGAGTCTCTCATTATCGTATAATCATTAATGCATCCGCGAAAAAAATTTCTATACATCAGTGTATTAGGGTGACAAAGTCTTGTGCCGTATACTAAAGCATCTTCCTTGGTAAAATACCTATCTAATTTAATATTAGCATGAGATAAATATTGAAAATCACCGTTATCATTAACTATCTGGTGTCTATGCGCAACAGCATCGCAATTTTTATTAGTTTCTAAAAAATCTATTTGAATTTGTAACTTATTTTTATCAATCCAAAAATCATCTCCCTCTAAAATCGCTATATATTTGCCCCTGCAATGTCGCTTAACATCAAAACTGTTATTAGTTACACCGATATTATGGTCTCGCAATAATAATACGAACTTATCCGGGAATTTTTGTGTATAAGAAATTAAGATGTTTTGGGTATCATCTTGGGAGCAATCATCACCAATAACTATCTCATATTTAAAGTTTACCTTTTGCATTAATATACTATCTAATGCCTGTCTAATGTATTTTTCATGATTATAGGTTAACATTGAAATACTGACCATCATTTCATTTTCGTTCAATTATTACATCTCCTTTTTTATAACACAAGGACAATATAAGTGCAAAACCTATCATTGCTATCCGTATATTTCTATTTCAGGGTGCTTGTATGTTTGTTGAAGACAAGCTTTAATAGTCCATTTGATAATCTACTCATTATTATATACTGGATAATGATACTTACTTTAACTATATAACGGTTTTTTTCTACGGAATAATCATATTTAATAGTCAATAGAAAAATTTTTTACTCTGTTAATCTATCAGTTAACCTATCAGTTGATTGGTCGTGAACAGTCTTCTGGTCTGCCATTCAAATTAATATCTCTTTCTACTGATTGACTTCCATTTATATTAATTTATTGCTTGATTTTTTGAATATTTTTATTTAAAATTTATTCTATTTTCTCCCCACTCCCTCGTAAATAAAACCTAAAGATTTTAAGGTAGCTGGTTCGTATAAGTTTCTTAGGTCGAGCAGGATGGGAGATTTGAGTAATTTTTTTATTTTGAGTAGGTCGAGATTTCTAAATTGATTCCATTCGGTTGCTATTACCAGAGTATCACTATCGCGAGCGGTTTTGTATTCGTCCTGACAGTAGGCCAAATCGGGAAGTATTTTTTTTGCATTATCCATTGCCAAGGGGTCAAAGCATCTGATGTTTACGCCTTCTTTAAGTAAGAGTTTAATAATATCAATTGAAGGTGACTTACGAATATCATCGGTATTTTGTTTGAAAGCCAGTCCTAAGACAGCAATGGTTTTTCCTTTAAGATTGCCGCCGAGGTGCTGCTTTATTTTATCCACCATTAATTCTCTTTGACGTTTATTGGCAAAGATTACTCCTTTTAGGAGTTTAAAATCATAGCCGCAGGTAGAGGCAAAGTGAAAAAGCGCTTCGGTGTCCTTAGGGAAACAGGAGCCGCCATATCCAGGACCGGGATGGAGAAATTTTGGACTGATACGGCCATCCAAGCCCATCGCTTTGGCTATCTGATGCACATCTCCCCCTACTTTATCACAGAGATTGGCAATTTCATTGATAAAGGTAATCTTAGTAGCCAGGAAGGCATTACAGGCATACTTGATTAATTCCGCAGTTTCAGGATTGGTAATTACAAAGGGTGTATCGATAAGATAGAGGGGACGGTAGATTTCCTGCATTATTTTTAGAGCTTTAGGGCTGTCGGTGCCGATTACTATTTTATCGGGATGGGTGAAGTCATAGACTGCCGAGCCCTCACGGAGGAATTCTGGGTTGGAAACGATGTCGAAGTCAAAAGGTTTCGAGGTAGGTTGGGATTGCCGCGTCGCTTCGCTCTTCGCAATGACATTTTTATTAATTATTTCTTTGATTTTGGTGGCGGTGCCGATAGGGACCGTGCTTTTAATAACTATTACTTTGTATTCATTTATAGAGGTAGCAATCTGTTGAGCGACCTTTTCAATCTGCTTGAGATTAGCTGAGCCATCATCATTGGAAGGAGTGCCTACGGTGATAAAGATTACTTTGGATTGCTTTACTGCGTTTTCCAGGTCGGTGGTAAAGGTAAGACGGCCAGCTGAAACATTCTTTTGAATTAAGTTTTCTAGGTTCGGTTCATAGATAGAGACACCACCAGATTTAAGAAGAGAAATTTTTGTTTCGTCTTGATCGACACAGATTACATCTAAACCGAAATCGGAAAGACAAGTTCCAGTTACAAGACCTACGTAACCGGTACCGATGATGGATATTTTCATAAAGAACTCCTTTCAGTCGTTCAAGATGCAAGGTGTGAGTTTTAAAATACAAGATACAAAAATATAATGTTCAGGATGTGAACTTAGGTAGATTATAGTATATTTGGGAGGGGAAAGCAAGGAAAAGAAGTTACAAGGTGCAAGGTGCGAGATGCAAGCAAAGAAACAAAATACGAGGGGAAAGATAAAAAGATAGTGTACAGTTTTCAGTTGTCGGTTTTCAGTTATAAAGTGCAAAGAGAAAGACAAAATATTGCCAGGGTTAAATCCACTACCGGTCATTATATAAATAATATCTATCAGGTTATCTCTCTTGAAGAGCTCACAAAGCATCCGAATCCGGATAATATAATAGATTTTGTTGGTAGCAAAATGAAACCTGATAGGTAGCAAAATGAAACCTATATTGCTAGCAATTTGATACTTTCTTTGGTATCAAAACACTACCCTAACAATATCAATCTTAACATTACCAATTTAACAACAACAAAAGGAAGGAAAGATTCTGTTGTTACTGTGGTGAAAAATTTTATAATATATTGTTGAAATTATACAAAGCATATTGTAATATATTTTAGGGAATTTGTTTTTGAAGGCAAATTTTGTTCATAAAATATAATTATAGAAAGGAAAAAGATGGAAGAAGAAAATGAATATGGTGAGGGAGAGGCTTCAAAAAACGGTTTTGTAATGATTAATAATAATTTTTTAGATTATTGGTCGGGTATTATAGGTCCGGGGCCATCTGTCCTCTATATGGATTTGTTAGGTTATTGTTACGGCAAAAAAACACATGCCTGGCCATCTGTAAGAACATTAGCCAAAGATCTCGGAATTACTAAAAATAGTGTTAGAAAATACCGTGAAGTGTTAATTAAATTTGGATTTATTAAAAAAATGTATAAGAGAAGATTGCCGGATGGAAATTATCAAACCAACGTTTATGAGATAGTTAGATCTGAAGATTTACCATATCCGGAGCAAAATCGTGAAGAAGAAGCATAAATCCCTCATCAAGAAGGAAGGAAACCACGACAAATTTGCGCTAGGGGTGGTGTAAATTTGTCGTGGTTTTCGTTTTCTGTTGTTATTTTTGCACCAGGGGTAGTGCAAATTTGGCATAATTTTCGCGGTTTGGTATCATAATTACACTAGAGGTGGTGCAATATTTTGGCGAAGGTGGTTCAAACCTTGACCCCTAATAATGACAATTTAATAAAAATAAAAACAAAAATGTTAGGGTATCAAAATAGGACTTGGATAAGTCCAATTTTGATACCCGAATAATAACAATGCTGTTGTTGCTTTTTTTAAATTTAAGAGAAGAAAGAAAAAAGTTACAAGATGCAAATACAGTAATAAGTGATATGTAATATGTGATAAAAAAAATGTGAGATGAATCAGGGCTCGCAATGACATTTAAGGATAGAATGGGTCGAATAAATTCGACCCCTACATTTCAGAAATAGAAAGGCGAGATGCCTGTCTTATGGGCAAGCCGGTAGATTAATTTCACATCTTTTGTATTTCAAATTTATTCTCTGTATTTTCTTTGCTAAATACTAATTTAACCGGAAAACTTGTAGACTATTTCATCATCTCCCTATTCGGCTGATAACTTGGCACAACCTCCTGCAGCTTTCTCACTATACCTTCCATATCCATCTCTTTAGCCAACACTTCCAATTCCTTAATATCCTTCTCTAATCTTTCTCTATCAACTTCCTCAACCTGGGCAATAAAAATCTTCTCATGCCCACTATCTCCCAGTCCGTTGCTCTTTTCTTCTTTGGTTAACAACTCTTCAAATAATTTCTCTCCCGGCCTTAATCCTACCATCTTTATCTCTATATCCTCATCTGGCACAAGTCCAGATAAAAAGATTAAATCTTTGGCCACATCTAACACCTTTACCGGCTCACCCATATCCAGAACAAATACTTCTCCGCCCTTACCTAAGGCTCCTGCCTGTAGTACTAATTGACTAGCTTCCGGTAAAGTCATAAAATATCTCTTCATCCTCTTATCAGTTATTGTAACCGGCCCACCTTCCGCAATCTGCCTTTTAAATATATGCACTACATTGCCATTGCTTTCTAAGACATTTCCAAAACGAACCGCTACAAATTTAGTCTGGTTTTCGCTCTCCTTGACTCCTATATTCCTGCTCCCCAAATTCTTTGCCACCATCTCTGCCACCCGTTTACTCGCTCCCATTACACTGGTAGGATTAATAGCTTTATCAGTAGAGATCATCACCATTCTTTCCACCCCATATTTATCGGCCAGTTCACCTACATTCTTAGTTCCTATAATATTACTACTAATCGCTTCATCAGGATGATATTCCATCATCGGTACATGCTTATAAGCTGCCGCATGAAAAACCACTTCCGGCTTAAGCTTCCTAAATATCTTATCTATCTTTTCTCGGTCTCTAATATCTGCCACCACCAACTCAATCTCCAAACCCGGCCATTTCTCTTTAAGCTCAAGATTTAGATGAAAAAGCCCATATTCACTGTGATCCAATAAAGTTAATTTCTCAGGCGTAAACCTACAAATCTGCCGGCCGAGCTCTTTACCGATAGAGCCACCTCCCCCGGTTACCAATACCCTTTTTCCCTTTATATAATTGGAAATCTCCTCTAAATTTAACTCTACCGTTTTTCTACCTAACAAATCTTCAATACTTACCTTCCTAATCCGAGAAACACTAACCTTGCCATCCACCAACTCATACAGTCCGGGCAAGGTCCTTATCTTCACTTTCTTATTTTTTATATGATCAATAATTTTTCTGATCTCTTTACCACTGGCCGTGGGGATGGTAATAATCACCATATTAATCTGTTCTTTTTCTAAAATATCATTTATTTCTTTAATATTCCCCAATACTTTTCTATTATGAATTCTCTTTCCAATCTTCTCCTTATCATCATCCACAAAACCAACTAACTTACCTAAATCTGGTTTCCTGATTATCTCCCGGGAAATAACTTCTCCAGCATCCCCTGCGCCGACAATTAATATTCGGTCTTTTCCTTTTTTAAAATCAGCCTTCCTCTCACAATATATCCTCCAGACTAATCTGCTTCCTCCCACCAGGGCCAGGCTAAAAAACCAGGTTAAGACTAGGACAGTAGGAAGAAAAGCCATCCCCTTCACCCAATTTAAATATAAAACTGAAACCAACATGCCTCCGGTAACCACTTTGGCTATCAGAAAAAGATCGCCAATGCTTAAATATCTCCAGACTCTTTTATAGAATTTAAAAATCAGGGCAAATAAAAGAAAGGAAATAGAAAGGTAAAAAAATAATCCTCGGTAAACATAAAAATAGGTACTCCAACCCTTCCCAAATCCTAAAATCAAGGAAAAAATTAAAGCAAAGTTTATAAATAGTAAATCCAGAACTAGCCAATAAAATTTTCTAAAAATTTTCTGCACTTTTATCTCCTTCTATTAGGGATAATATCTTTTTTAATTTTTCTTAATTAATCCATTCCTAATCTTAGGTTTATTTTACTTATCTAAATTTGCTTTTATATTTTAATCAAGATGATAGGAATTTTTATTGTAAATAAAGTAAAAAAAATAAAGTTGGTAGTTTGGCGGTCATAGCAATCTTAGTAAGAAATTACCTTAGACCCAGAACTTTGCGCCATATCCTTTTGGATAGTTTGCCTTTTTCAACTTTTTATATTTTTTAGATTTATTCTCTTCTACTATATTATTCCCTAATTTAGAAGATTTTAGACAAGATGGTATTTTATTCAATGTTTTTTAAATTCACCGATTCTCCAATTTCTCAATCGTCTTTTAATCTAATGAAAACTGATCCCAAAAATAAAAGTGTACCAGCTTTACATACTCCGATACCACCGACCCAATATCTTCTCTATCCCTCCACCATTGATTAGCATTAAAAAGGTCATATTTGCTGGGACTAGAATAGATACTTATCTCTCTATCCAAATAACTCAGAGCTTTTGTGAATATTTTGTTAGATCTTCTGGAATGATATTTTGAAGTAACTAATATGATTGATTCTATTTCTCTATTATTCCTAACATATTCCCTAATAATCAAAGCTTCGTCCTGCGTGCTTTTGGCATTGCCTTCAAGGATTAGTATATTTTCCTCGGGAACTCCTAAGTCTATTGCAACTATCTTGCTTAATTGGGCACTTCCCAGTGGTATTTTCCTATAGCTATTAACCAAGACTATTTTGTCAGAGTATCTTTCATTGTATATATCCACTGCTTGCAGTATCCTGTCAGGTACGCTTCCCGTGAGAACCACAATCATATCGCTTGTTTGCAACTCATCTTCAGCTACCAACCATTGGCCTAAATTAGGCATTAGAAATATGCTTACAAAAATAAAAAAAGCAAAAAGTATCATCAAAATAGTCGTTATCTTTTTGCCAGTAATCATATTATTTTGTTTCATTTCGCCTTTTTCCCTTGTCATTCCCATTGCTTTATCATCATTCTATACAAACAGGGATCTAGAATAATATCACCCACCTTAATCCTCCCCGCGCAAGGGAAGGAAACGATTAGCGCGACCCTCTCCCTGTAATTAAAATAACATAAAACGTTTTTATTAAAATCTTTAAATCTAGCCATAAAGACCAATTCTCTATATACTCTATATCATAATTTATTGTTTCTTCTAAAGGTATATCCCCTCTGCCATTTATTATAGCTAATCCAGTAATTCCCGGTTTAACCTTTAATCGTATTTTTTCTTTCCCGTCATATAACTTAACAATTTCTGGTATTTCTGGTCTTGGTCCTACTAAACTCATATCACTTTTTAAAACGTTAAACAATTGAGGCAATTCGTCAAACCCTCTTCTTAATATTTTTCCAATTCGAGTAATGCGGGGGTCATTTTTCTCCTGAAAAATTAAATCTGAAAGTTTCTCTACTGAATACTCTTTTTTTGAAATTTTATCGGCATTATATACCATTGAACGAAATTTGTAAGCAATAAAATATTTACCATCTTTTCCTGCTCTTTTTTGTTTAAAAAATACAGGACCTTTAGAATCTAATTTTATTAATATAGGGGCTACAATAAATACAGGGCTAAAAATAATTATACATGCAAGTGAACCAAAAACATCAATTATCCTTTTTAATATTTCTTCACTTTTATTTATCTTCATTTAAGTTTCTAATTACTTCCTTTTTTTAATTTGCATTTAATTCTCGATATCATTCTTCTATGCTCTGGACTTACCTTATACCTCTATGCCAAACCTATTTCTTATAATACTCTATTATTTTTCTAACAGCATCAATTACATCTTTCACATCCTTATCACTCATTTTGGGAAATAGCGGTAAAGATATCACTCGCTCAAAAGCATATTCAGCATTAGAAAAATCACCCCTCCTAAATCCAAAAGTATCTCTATAATAAGGTTGAAGATGTACTGGAATAAAATGTACACTAGTTCCAATATTTTCAGCTTTTAACGCTTCAATAAACTGATTACGATTAATTCTAAGTTTTTCAGATACAACCTTGATTACATATAGATGCCAAGCATGCTTTATATTATCTTTTACACAAGGAATTGTTATCTCTTTCATATCCTTAAAAGCTTCATTATAGGCCTTTACAATTTTTTCTCTTTTCCTCTGAAAACGATTTAATTTCTCTATCTGATGTAATCCAAGAGATGCTTGAATATCAGTCATATTATATTTGTATCCCGGGCAAACAACTTCGTAATACCAAGATCCCTCAGCAGAATATCTTTTCCATGCATCTTTGCTAATACCATGTAACCCCCATATTTTAAGTTTTTCTTTTAATTCTTCATCATTAATAGTAACCATTCCCCCTTCCCCTGTGGTCATATTTTTAGTGGGATAAAAACTAAAAGAAGTTGCATCTCCAATAGTTCCAATTTTTTTACCTTCATATTCTGCACTTATAGCATGAGCAGCATCTTCAATAACCAGAAGATTATTATCTTTCGCAATTTTCATAATTTTCCCCATTTCACAAGGTTGCCCCCCAAAATGAACTGGTATTATAGCTTTAGTTTTATCATTTATCTTTTCCCTGATTAAATCTGGATTAATATTAAATGTATCTGGCTTAATATCAACTAATACCGGCATAGCTCCCTGTTGAAGTATTACATTTACTGTAGATACAAAAGTATAAGGAGTAGTTATTACTTCATCACCTTTTCCGATACCTAAAGCGGCTAATGAAATATGTAAAGCAGCAGTACAGGAGTTAACCGCAACCGCATATTTACAACCAATATATTTTGCAAACTCTTCTTCAAATAAATGAGTCTTTGGTCCGGTAGTTAACCAATCAGAATTTAGAGTATCTACCACCTCTTCAATATCTTCTTTCTCTATCAATGGTCTTGCAAAAGGCAAAAAATTATTACGTGTAATTTTACCTCCCTCTATTGCCGGTGTTGTTTTCATTTAATAATTTCTCCTTTCTTATTATTACTAAATAATGTGTACACAAAAAAGATAATTTCTCAAACAGATAACATAATAACCAACTTCTTGGTGCTATAAATCTTACTATTGGTGGGGCTAATGTTACTCTTTTAAAAGTAAATTTACAATTAGGAAATAAATTAACTATCTCTTTCTTTTTAATTCCTTTAACATCTGGATTATAAGATATTTTGGTTTCGCATCATACTTAATAAAATCTCTCAATACCTCTCCTGCATCATATTTCACCTCGTCAATGGCATATCTTTAATTTTTTTCTTCAAGTGCTTTTTAAAAACAATAAAATCCCAAATACCTTTTAAGTATCCGAAACCATAGCTAAAGTGTAAAGTAATAAAAGAGGCTATTAAAAAAGGTAAAAGTCTTAGATCTCTTTTCTTTATAGAGATAATTAGAGAAATAAAAAAATTAACAGTTGTATAAAGACCGACTATAAAGAGAAAGAGCCAAAAGAATACACTAGAAAAAAACGATAATAATAACGCTAATATTATAGAACCCATAAATGAAGAAGGTATTATCTGCCGCCAGGTTAAAATGCCACCAACTTTTTTGACAACTAAAGGCTTAAAATACCCATATTGAAAATACATTTTCCAAAGCTTATTTATAGAATCTCTTGTATAATAATAGGAAATAATATCTGGAACCAAAAGAATTTTTCCACCATTTTTAATTAATCTTAAGTTAAATTCATCATCTTGGTTCCTTACCAAATCTTCATCAAATAACCCGATCTTTTCAAACACTTCTTTTTTATAACAACCCCCAAAAACCGTATCCACATATTTTGGCTCTTTTGAACCTATTCTAAAATAAGCATTTCCAACACCGAATGGATGAGATATTGCTAACGCTATAGAATTAGCTAATATTCCTTCATTCCCCGGCAGTGCAATTGATATTCCACCTACATTATCTACATTATATTTATTCAAATATTCTATACATTTTGAAATATAATCCCTTTCATAAGCAGAATGTGCACCCATTATCATAATAATATCTGCCTTGGAATACTTTATGCCTAAATTAAAGGCACAAGGAGTAATTTTTTTGGGATTTTTCAAAATCTTAATTAATAAAGGTTGTTCATTATAACTCTTTATGACTTGCACTGTTTTGTCCTTACTCATTCCATCTACAACAAGAACTTCAAGATTATCTATCGGATAATCTTGTGCAATAATTGAATCAAGACATTTAGCAATATATTTTTTTTCATTACGACATGGAATAACAATAGAAATATTATATTTTTTATTGCTAATTTTATTATTTTTTTTATAAATATTAACCATCTTTTTCATATATTATTTTTAAATTTTTTAATTATCTCAACAATTTCTTCAATTTGCTCATCGCTCAATTCCGCAAACATTGGTAAGGATAAAATTTCTTGACTGGCTTTTTCGGTAATCGGAAAATCTCCTTCTTTATATCCTAAATATTTATAAGCAGGCTGTAGATGTAAAGGGATAGGATAATGAATACCGGTAGCTATACCTTTAGACTTAAGTACTTCTTTTAATTCGCCCCGCTCTTCTCTTTCTATCCTTACAACATACAAATGATAAATATGTTTGGCATAATCACCTTCATAAGGAGTAATAATCCCACTAACATTACTTAGTAATTTATTATATTTTTTAGCATTTTTTCTTCGCCTATCATTCCATTTATTCAAATATCTTAACTTCACTCGCAAAATTGCTGCCTGTAAATTATCTAAACGACTACTGTACCCCTCTATTTCATGTTCATATTTCTTTGTTATTCTTCCATGATTTCTGAGTAATTTAACTTTTTTGGCAATTTCTTCACTATTAGTCGTTATCATCCCGGCATCACCATAAGCACCTAAATTTTTTCCTGGATAAAAACTAAAACAAGCTACATCACCTATTGAACCAACTTTTTTATCTTTATATTCTGCACCATGAGCCTGGGCAGCATCTTCAATGATTTTCAAATTATATTTCTTAGCAAGTTCTATAATGGGATCCATATCAGCAGGCTGACCATATAAATGCACTGGGATAATAGCCTTTGTTTTATTGCTAATCTTTTCTTCTATCTTTAAAACATCTATGGTGTAAGTTTTTGGATTAGTATCTATAAAAACTATTTTCCCCCCAATATGAGTAATCGCCTCTGTAGTAGAGATAAAAGAATGAGGGACAGTAATTACTTCATTGCCTTTACTGATACCACAAGCTCTTAGAGCTAATATTAAAGCATCAGACCCATTAGCAACCCCAATAGCATATTTTGTATTACAAAATAAGGCAAACTCTTCTTCAAATTTTTCTAACTCTTCACCCATAATAAAACTTGTACTATCGAGTACCCCCTGAATAGCATTATCTATTTCAGTTTTTATAGCATTGTATTGGGCTTTTAAATCAACCAAAGGAATCATCATTTTTCCTCCTCTATTTCATAGGGTCTCTCTATTAAACCATAAGGACAGGTTAAATCTTTCATATGTTTTATTTTTTTGGCCGGAGTTCCGGCATAGACAAAATTATCTTCAAGAAGATTTTTAGTCACTAAACTTCCTGCCCCCACAAGGCAATTCTTTCCAATGGTAATATCAGGAAGGATAGTGACATTAGCTCCAACTTTAGTATTTTGGCCTATGGTTGCACCCTTAATACATTCTTTAGCCTTTTTGCATAGTGGGTGTAAAACATTAGTTAGGGTTACACTGGGTCCTATCCAACACCCCTTTTTTAAATAAGAATATTCTGGAATAAAAACATTAGAGTGTATTCTTACATTATCTTCAATTTTTATATGGTGCTCTACTACTGAATGAGTACCCATACATACATTATCCCCGATTTCATTAAATTCTCTTAGATTTACTCCATGGCCGGTTTGGAAATTATCACCAATTTTATTGCCGGCATAAATAACACTATGAGATCTTATGACACAATTATCTCCAATAACTGTAGTCAATTCACCTTCTTTATACCCTTTTGGTGGTTCACCTATTATGACAAACTCACCTAGTTTTGCATTTTTACCGATAACTACATTTTTATATATTTTTTTCATTACTACTTCCCAATTTACATTTTTTTGGTTTAAATTTTAAATAGATTTCTTTTTCAGTTTCAATCGATTCATAAATTGCATTTATCAATTCTAAAGATCTTCTTCCTTCAATCCCTTCTACCAATCCTATAGTATTATTTTCAATAGCATTTAAGACATTCTTAATATACTTTTTATGCCCCCTGCCATAGACATTTTTAGGAATATAGTTTGCATTAAAAGCCTCTTTATCGTATTCTTTTTTATCTTTAAAATTCCATACCTTCATTTCATTTACGGCAAACCCACCAATCTCTACTGTGCCGTTTTCTCCCAATATACTCAGTGAACCTTCTAAGTCAACTGGGTTGGTACAAGTGGTAGCCTCAAAAGTACCTAATGCTCCATTGGTAAATCTAAATAAGGCAACTCCTGTATCTTCCACTTCTATTTGATGTAAAAAAGTGTCTGATTTGGCAAATACCGATTCCACATCTCCCATCATCCACTCTAATAGATCAAGATGGTGGGAAGCCTGATTGGTAAAAACCCCACCATCATATTTCCAGGTACCTCTCCAGTAATCTTGGTCATAATAGGCTTGATCTCTATGCCACCTCACTCTGACAGTGCCTAAGATTAATTTGCCAAATCTTCCATCTTCTAATGCTTTTCTTAGTAATTTAACGGGAGGATTGAATCTATTTTGTTTAACTACAAATAATTTTATTCTATTTTCATCGCTGATTCTAATCATATCATCAGCATCTGGCAGAGTTAAAGCCATTGGTTTTTCTATTATAATATGCTTTTTATATTTTGCAATATCTTTAAAAACTTCAGCATGTTTTCCGCTTTCCACTAATATATTAATTATATCAACATCTTCATTTTCTAACATTTTATGATAATCTGTATACCAAGGTATGCTAATTTCTTCTCCTTTTGTTTTTGCTCTCTCCCCTTTTATATCACAAACTGCCACTAATTTAGCATTTTCGATTTTATTTATAGCATTTATATGTTTATAAGAAATGCGACCACAACCGATTAAAGCAAATTTATATTTTTTCATTTCTACTATTTCCTATCTCCCCACAGAAAAGTATTTAAAACCATTCTCTTTTTCTACAATCTCTTTAGAATATATATTTCTCAAATCAAATATAAAATTATCCTTCATAATATCTTTAATCTTCTTAAAATCTAACCTTCTAAATTGATTCCATTCTGTAATTATTACCAGGGCATCTGCTCCCTCTATTGCTTCATATTCATTTTTACAAAATATTATTCCTTTTAGATGTTTTAATTTTTCCCTTGCTTCCTTTATTGCTTGGGGAGTAAAAGCCGAATCTTGAATGACACTCAAAATCGCCTAATCAATCTTATCTTTGATTGAATAATACTGCGTCTTTAAATCAACAAATGTTATTTTCATAAGTTTAGCCTTTCACACTCTTACTCAGTAATTCCCCCTAATTTCCAATGCTGGATGATGAGGGAAGTTTGTAGATGCGCAGGGTATGCCCGACTATTTTTTCAGAAGATTTAAATTCCTTAAGCAAGGTGGCACGTGATTCAAGCGCCTGATAAAAATCACTGTACTTTGCAGCCTTATACGGGTATCGACTATCTGCGCCGTAATAACTCCACCCTTTGCTGCCCACTACCGCATATTGCACGCCCATGGAAATATATTCATCCAAGGTTAGTACGTCAGCTCTTTGAGATCCCTCATCGTGGAGGATTTGAACAACATCGTAACTAGGCTTACTACTATCCACTGCCTTAAGATACTGCTTAAAATACTCCGCCTCTCCAGTGTAACTGGTCATACGTGATCCTTCTATTCGCGGTAATGATTTTTCATCAACAGCCTCTACTCTCGCAATAAATTGCTCAAGAGTCCATTTACTGTAACGAAGAGGTGGTCCAAACTCACCAAGATAATATTTCCCACTATCCATCACTATTTTAGAACCGGGGTATATATTCGCTTCGATCCAGTTTTTTGACAATTCCCGCGTGTCCGGTAAGGTCATCCGGTAACTGCTTTGAAAAGAAATTATTGCTGGGTTAACCAGTAGCAATATGGTCACCAAAACCAGGGTCCCTGCCTGTAAAATGCGCGGCCGAATAAGTAAACCAATAACGTCTGCCACAAACAACGCCCCAAGGATAGAAAGCGCAGGGAAAGCAATCAACATATGTTGTGGTTCTTTGACTGCAAATAACATCAGGAATCCAGCCAGGAATAATGGCTGACTCAGCAGAATTAGATCGACCGGGCGATGTCGTAAAAGCGCATAGCCCATGCCAAGCAGTGACACGATTCCCAACGGGGAACCCATCGTAGCAAACAAGGAAGTGAAAGGATAAAAAGTGCCTCTTTCCCAGAGCCCACCTGCAAAACGGAGGGCAGAGACTGCTTTTATGTCTCGAATAAACGATGGCCAATCAAGGAGGGCAAAGGGGGTTCCTAATACAAAAACCACAAAACAGGCAATCACCATAATAATGATTTTAGGCATCTTATCATCATCTATTAGTGAATCATGCCGACGCAGCATATATGCTACAACCATTGATACAAGTACAAAGCCGGCATGATAAATGGTGGAAGCAGCTAAACCGGCAACAGCACCACAAAATATATAACGACGTAAGTTATCCTTTCCGTTATAAATAGAGACGGCCATGTATAGTCCAATAATCACAAGCAAACCGGCTGGAACATGCGTTTTGAGAAAATGGGAATGTTCTACATGAAGTACACTAAATGCCAGAAAGGACGCCGATATCAGGCCAACTCGAACATTATATGCACGTCGACCTAAGAAATACACCATTGCTACACTTGCTACTCCACACAGGGCTGAAATCAAACGACCTGGCAGATAAAACAAAGTAACATCATTAAAAAAAAGCTGTGCAAAATCGGCAATTGACGCAAATATCCCAGTCAGCCACCCAACCACATAAGTCAATCCATATATTACAAACATGACATACATATATAGAGACGGGTATTGAAAATAGTGCGGATTAAGATCGCCTGTACCAAAAGCCACGGCATGGTTTACGATGACCGCTTCGTCTGGATAGAAGACATAGGGCAAACCGAAATCGATCCCCAGTAAGCGAATTGTTAACGCCGCAGAAAGAATGATAAAAAGCAGTATCAAATCCAAATGACGAAAAGTATTTGTTTTCATACCATTTCTCCTTTAAATAGATATAAAATTGATGACACCTTATATATGGACACCCTTACTGTTCAGCTAATGGTTGCTACTTCTAACCACATAGCAGACTTTCACTGCCGAGCTATCACCCATGCCAGGCGCACTTTTCTTCGCAGCAGAGCTGCGAGGAATTAAAGACGCAACGATTAAAAATATTTACTTTTTATTTTTTATCCCAATATCCTATAAATTTCCCCCACTATATATTCCAATTCTTTTTCGGTTAGACCACTTCACATAGGAAGGCAAAGTAATCCATTGCTTAAATCACCCGCTAAATGTCCATATTTTATTTAATGAATAATTATAAATTGTTCCTATTCCTATAGCAATAATTGGTGCAATCAATTTATTCATATTATAATAATCTACGCAAATATACATTATTCCTAAATTTATAAATAATGCTGAAATATATACAATGAAAAATTTCATCATATTATTTATTGACTTATTTTTATTGAATACAAACTTCGAGCTCCATATATATCCATTTAATATTCCAATAAGATAAGCAATTGCGCTTGCTAATAAATAATTTACCCCCAATGTTAACAAAATATAATATATTGTATATGATATTACTACATTAGTTACCCCTATTAAACAAAATTTTATAAATGGGAAATACTTAATCTTTAAATATTTAATTATATTATCACTATTATTTATCATCTATACCTATTTCTTTTTCTATCACATAAATTGGCCTTTTCCTGGATTCATCAAAATTTCTCCATAAATACTCACCTATTATAGCTAAAGTTAGAAGTTGAATTCCTGATAATCCCAATAAAACTACCATTAATGAAGCCCAACCCTGTATAGGAATATTATTATAAAATTTATTAAATATTATTATTATGGCAAAAATAAAAGCGCCCAAAGAAACAATAACACCAATCCCTGAAATTATCCTTATTGGAGTATAAGAAAAAGCTATAAAAGTATCAATAAATAGTTTAATTTTTTTTGAAAAGGTCCACTGAGATTTCCCTATCTCCCGTTTTTCTCTTGTATAATATATCTTTTTTGTTTCAAACCCATACCACAATATTTGTCCAGATAAAGGAGAATTTTTTTCTTTAGTATTTATTATCATGTTGGCAATTTTTCGGTCTATTAAAAAACAATCAAATCCTTTTTCCGGCGTAGTTTCAAGAGCATATTTTTTTACTAATTTCCAATAAGTATTGGAAAAAAAAGTTTGTATCTTTCCTTCTTCTCTGTTATCTCGTACAGCTAATACTGTTTTATAGCCCTTTTCCCACCAATTATACATTTCATTAATAAGTTGTGGGGGAGTCTGCAAATCTGCCGCTAGAAATAACACGCAATTACCATTAGCATATTTTATACCAGCAAAAATAGCTGTGTATGCGCCAAAATTTCTAGTAAATTTTATTATTTTTATATTCTTGTCTTTTTCTCTTAATTTTAATAAGCCGTTATATGAATCATCTTCAGAGCCGTCATCAACAAAAATTATTTCATATTCAAAATCATTTTTGATTAAAACTTCTTTACTTAATTTTTCATACAAAGGTTTAATATTCAGCTCATTATTATATACCGGAATGATTATTGATAATTTTTTCATTCTATTTTTCTGTTTCATAGAAATAACCCCCTTATATAATCACTTATTTTATTTATATTGCTTTCTGATAAATATGGATACATCGGTAAACTCAAGACTTCATTTGCCATTTTTTCGGCAATGGGAAAATCACCTTTTTTATATCCTAAATGTTTATAGGCTTCCTGTAAATGGATCGGTAAGGGGTAATGAATTAAGGTTCCTATTCCTTTTGATTTTAAATATTGTTGTAATTTATCTCTTTCCTTACTTCTAATTACGAATTGATGCCATACCGGTTCATCCCATTCTGCTACATATGGCAATATTAAATTACTGTTTTGTAATTTAGCCAAATAAATTTTTGCTATTTTTTTCCGCTCATTATTAAATTCATTTAAATATCTTAATTTAACTCTTAGAATAGCAGCTTGCATTTCGTCTAAACGGGAATTAAATCCCATATATTTATTATAATAATGTTTTTCCGAACCATAATTTCTTAAAGCTTTTACTTTCTTCGCTAAAGCTTTATCATTGGTGGTAATAGCTCCAGCATCACCTAAAGCACCTAAATTTTTAGTGGGATAAAAACTAAAACCAGATGCATCACCTAAAGCACCACATTTTCTTCCTTTATAGACCGCACCATGTGCTTGAGCAGAATCTTCGATCACTTTTAAACCATATTTTTTTGCAATTTTATTTATTGGATCCATATCACAGGACTGTCCATATAAATGCACTGGCATAATTGCTTTGGTTTTTTTGGTTATTTTTTCTTTAATTAAATCAGAATTAATATTATAAGTTCGTTCATCTGGTTCTACCATTATCGGTGTAGCTCCAGCATAATTGACCGCTAAAGCGGTTGCAATATAAGTATTAGAGGGAATTATAACTTCGTCACCTTCTCCAATATCATAAGCTCTTAAGATTATATGTAAAGCTTCTAATCCATTACCAACCCCGATACAATATTTTACTCCTAAATAATTAGCAAATTCTCTTTCGAAATTTTCTACTTCTTTTCCTAAAATATACCAATTGCTATCGATAACCCGATTGGTTGCTTCTTTTAATTCTCTATTAATTCTTTTGGTTACAAAAGAAAAATCATTAGCTTTAATCAATAAATCACCCCCTTTTTATCATTTAGTATATTTAATTAATAATTACAGTTATATTTATATTATTCTAACTTTTGGGTGAATAATATTTATTAAAATTTTAGATTATTTTTAAAATAATAACTTTAGTTAAGTTTATTATTTTCTTTCTTCAAAAAACTATTACATAATTTAATTATTTGATTTTTTATATGCTTTTACAATATATTTATCGATACCTAAAATTTCATAATAATTTTCACATTCCTCTATTTTATCAATTTTATTTATTTTTTTATTTGTTAAAATAGATTTAATAATTTTGCTATTTTTAATTATTGGAAGCTGATACTCTTGAAAAATAAAAGCTCTTAATTGATTATGTATTTCAAATGCAGTTTTATTGAAATCTATATTAATTTTCGTAAAATTTAAACTCTTTTTTGAATAATAGGAACTTAAAATATTCGATTGATTATAGCAAGTGAAATTATTATTAATTAGATTTACAATATTTTTTTTAAATAGTTCGTATCCATATATTAAATAATTAAAATATAAATCTCTTGCAGTCCAATTTATGCCAATCTTAAAAATATTTTGATCAATAATATCACCCGTATCAATTCCATCATCAATTCTATGTAAAGTAACTCCTGAAGTATTTTCGCCATTTAATATGGGCCATGTTGAAGTATGCAAGCCTTTGTATTTAGGTAAAGTAGAAAAATGTATATTAAATAATTTTTTACTTTTAAAATTATGAGGTTTAATTATTTTGTTGTATTCTAAAGAAATAAATATGAGATCTTCATAACTATATATTTCTTCTAATTTTGTAATTCTTAAATTTTGCTTTTTTGCATATTTTTTTAATGAATTTTGCCAATCATCAATACCATTATCGTCATTATTTGGTAAAATTAATAATTTATTCTTTGATATTAAATTATTATTTAACAAATATTTAACAGAATCCACTGCAATATTATTTTTCCCTGCAATACATAATTTCATGACTTTATAACCCTTTTTACATATATTTTTAGTTAAATATTTAATAAAAA
>Ga0307428_1000061_pt1 | contig 99243 bp, 104 predicted proteins | sample SalMarWE160240MG_FD_202161 | JGI IMG/M metagenome (GOLD analysis project Ga0307428, IMG submission 202161) | Salt marsh sediment microbial communities from the Plum Island Ecosystem LTER, Massachusetts, United States - WE1603-240 | ecosystem: Environmental > Aquatic > Marine > Intertidal zone >...
TTGAACTATGTCGAAATCGCAAACAAACTTTTTTTCATCCCGGGTGAAAACGATGGACGGTATCCTTTCTCTAACTCGCTGTTTATTGATGGCGAGAGCAAGGTCTTGATTGACACAGGCATAGGGCTTAAATTAGCTGCAGAGCTAGCGAAAGAAAAGAAGATAGACCTGGTTTTGATTTCGCATGGTCACGAGGATCATACGGCAGGTAATTATCTTTTCAAGGACGCCAAAATCTGCTGTCACAAATTAGATGCCCCACCAGTAAGGTCAGTAGAAAAATTAAAGGAGCTTTATGGCTTACCACCGGGTGCGGAACTGGAGAAATTCCTCGATTTATACTTAAGGGATTTCTTCGGGTTGAAGGACTCGAGGATTGACCTGGAATTCGAAAATGGGCACGTTTTTGACCTTGGGTCAATCAAGCTAAATGTGATTCATACGCCAGGGCACTCAGCAGGTCATTGTTGTTTTTCTGTTCCCAGTGAGCGTCTGGTTTTCTTAGGCGATATCGATCTATCCACATTCGGACCGTGGTATGGTTGTATAGATTCAGATGTTGACCAGTTCATCAAGTCCATTGAAAATATCAAGGGACTTGACTTCGAAATTGCCATCTCGAGCCATAAGCCCATCACATACGGACGTGAAACCATAAGAAAAAAATTGGATGCCTGTTTGAACAAGATATTCGAAAGGGAGAAGAGACTAATAGATTTCTTGAGCGAGGAGCGGACTATTCAGGAAATCGTTCCCCGGGCTTTCATCTACAAAGAATTCCCCGAGCCAAAGATAATATATGAACACTTCGAAAAAATAATGATTGAAAAACATCTGGAACGATTGGCGAGAAAAAATCTGGTGACCAGAACGAACAGAGGTTTTAAATTGCTTTGACGATTTCGATAGAACTTCCGATTACCATAAAAAATCAATCAAGGTTAAGCGACATAAACCCCACTCTTACCACCACTCTTTCTTACCAGATGGATTCCTTCGATAGTCATAGCCTTGTCCACCGGCTTGCACATATCATAAATAGTTAAAGCAGTCACCGATACAGCGACCAGTGCTTCCATTTCGAAGCCCGTTTTCCCAACGCCTTTAGCAATGGCAGTGACGGCAATAGAATCACCTTTCTCAGGAATGAGAAATTCCACGGTAACATTGGTAAGGAGCAAGGGATGGCATAGTGGTATGAGGCGATAAGTTTCCTTGGCTGCCATTATTCCTGCGGTCTGCGCCACAGTTAACACATCCCCCTTCGCTATCTTCCCCTGGCGGATGAGGTCCACAGTGGCAGGCTTCATTTTTACTCTCCCTTCCGCTACTGCCTCACGCTTTGTCTCTTTTTTTTCAGTAACATCCACCATGCGCACCTGTTCTACTTCTGCCATTAGCTACCTCCTTTATTTTCGCCCATCCCTTTCTAGCCTCCAGTCTGTGACATCCTTCGCCTTACAGAAATGCCGACATCTTCACCCAGGTGATGATGTTCTGGCTTCAAGGCAACCGTCTTCAAAATTAGACGCTTTATCTCCTGAGCGGAGCCCTCGCTACGCAGTGGCTGTTTTAAGTCAACGCCTTCATCCGATAAGAGACAGGGGCAAAGCTTCCCATCCGAAGTGAGCCGCAATCGATTACAATCGGAGCAAAAGGGCTCAGTGATAGGGCTGATAAAGCCTATAGTGCCGCTGGCTCCAGGTAAACGATAATACCTGGCTGGTCCATTGCCACTGATAGCTGACAGTTGATAGCTTTCAGCTTTTGTAAGTGAACCAAGCGACATAATGCGCTGCCGTAATTCATCTGAGGGCACAACTTCCCCCATTTCGGTAAAGGGCATGAGCTCAATAAACCGGACATGCCACCCTTGCTTGTAAGTCATCCTGGCAAAGTCAAGCACCTCATCGTCATTTATCCCTCGCATGACCACCATGTTTATTTTGACCGGCAGCAGGTCAGCATTCATGGCCGCATCGATACCATCAAGAACATCCTCTAATTCCCCATAGCGGGTTATGTATCGAAACCTATCGCTTTTAAATGTGTCTAAACTTATGTTAACTCGCTTTAGCCCTGCTTGCTTGAGCTCCACCGCATATTTCTTAAGAAGCGTCCCGTTCGTGCTTAAGGATACCTCATCAATTCCCTTTACTTCAGAAAGCATCCGGACAAGTTCAGGCAACTCTGCTCTAACCAGTGGCTCACCACCGGTAAGTCTCACTTTGTTAATGCCCAGTCCGGCTGCTATCCGAACAACAGATAAAATTTCCTCATAAGACAGTATTTCACTATGCGGCATCCACAGAACACCTCCACGAGGCATACAGTAAATGCACCGTAAGTTGCAGCGGTCGGTAACTGAGACTCTAAGGTAATTTATGCCCCGTCCGAAAGAATCAAAAAGTGTCGTCATCTAGCTCCTTTTTCCCTGGCCATAGTAACCTTTCTAGCCATAGTCACAAGTTTTATTCCCTCGATTTGACCGAAAATTGCCCCCTCACTGATACAACGAATCGTTTTCTCAGGCTCAACCACCTTGACCCCGGCAATGACATCCACACCATAATCAAACAGAACCGGCGACAGAGGGCTGGTAGGTCCAACCATAATAGTGAAGCTACCCTTGCTCAACTCCAATAGCTTTTCTACGGTATGATTTATGAACGAAGTCCCCGTGATGCCAACCACGTCAGCCTGAGGCAGTATGCTCTCTGCTGCTTCAGCCGGTAAATCCTCTTCTTCAGGTCTTTGTTCTATAACCCAGAGTTTCCTGGCTACAGCCCTGAGTTTGGGAACCCAGGGGAAATGACCTACTATAGCAATTTTCTTATCCAGCCCTTCTCGTGCCAGGATGTCAAAGGCGTTTTCCTCAACACACCTAGTCTCATCAATATCTATCAATGAGTTGATAGCCGCCATCCCGATGGACGCCTCCAGAGGATTGTCCGCCTTTGCATATTCCGCCAGTTCTACTGCCAACCTACCTGTTAAATTTCCCACATCCTTTACCAGTCTATGATATGGATGCTCCTCATGAAAGGTAGAAGCCAATCCACAATGCCTGCTTACCACTGCCGTCCAGAAGACACAGGCGTGTATTTCCCTAACCGGGCTATCCTTATTCAGAGTGGAGATTAAATCGTCAAGAATCTTCATTGTATCACTGCGAGACATGCCCTCTTTTTATCATTACGCTGCGCACCATCTATGAGATTGCCACGCTTCGCTCGCAATGACAAATAGGGCTGTTATTGCGAGGCACGCCCCCTTCGTCATTGCGAGGCACAAAGTGCCGAAGCAATCCCATGACATCTACAATACCCCCTTTAATTCTTCAGGCAAGTTTTCAGGATAGTCGCATATTACCGGCTGGATAAATGGCTGCCCGTTCCTCTCCATCACATCCTGCCCTTCATGTGATAACAGAAGCTTTACAAATTCTGCAGCAAGGTCTTTATTTTCGGCATCTTTGAGAATGGTTATGCCATAAACAATTGCTTTGCCGCTTTTGGTCATGTAGGCTCCAGGCTCCTTCATAATCTCCACTGAAGCCTCTTTATAAAACTCTTCATAGGTTATGTTGGTTCCGCTAATCATGCCCTGCTGACAAAGATTAATGGCATCATCAAGCTCAATAAAGTTTAACCCATGCTGCACCGCCACCGAGCGATACTCGAAAGCATAATCCAGGTCGCCTGATTGAATTGAGGCGATAAGGTCAACCGACTTTGACCTCACCACTTCCTCACTACCACCAGGCCGAGCGGTAGTGTTGACCCCACCAACTCTCCCCCTTTCATGCTCGCTTCCTGGAATAAGGGCATCACACAGTCTATCGGCATTAGGGTCAGGGATTAATCCGAATTCATTGGCATTATCGTAATAATACTTTTGCGCCAATTGAATCACCATCGGTGTCCTGTAGCCACAGGGGTCATCATCAGGATTGCTATGTCCATAGCTCACCGGGTCGTTTCTGAGCACATCATACCAGGTGCGGCTGCCACTCGCTATCTCCTCGTTATAGGGGGGCTCCCACCTATGTTGTATCCCATCCACATAAGGAGCACCATCACAGTAACAAAGCACCATCTTATTTCGAGCAAAGGCGATATACCAATCGGCATAGCCATCCTCATACAGCCTATCAGGGATAAGCTTGTAATCCGCGGAGGCGATTATATCGGGGGGAGTTTCACCAGCCTTCACCACAGTTATTGCCTTGTTTATCATCTTAGCGCTTCCTCCCGACTCGCAGAGGACTTCGACATCAGGGTGAGTGCTCTCAAACTCAGCCTTCAGATCACCAAATGGCACTGCCAGGCTTCCAGCGTGATAGATTGTCAGTGTTTCCTTCTGAGGAGCACAGCCAGCTATCAGGGGTATGGCTAACAATAGAAATATTGCACCTGCTATCAGATTGCTTCGCTTCGCTCGCAATAACGTCGACCCTCTCATTTTATCCTTCGTTGCAGCCTCCATTTCTAAAAAACATGGATTGCTGAAGCCTTAAATGTGATCCATACACTTACTCCCTCTCTCAACTCAAGTTCCTCAAACGCCTGGCGTGTGATCAGACAGATGAATTCTGGAGGCAAGGTTACGGTGACGTAAACCACCGCACCCCTATGGGCAATATCACTGACCACACCTTGAAAACAGTTCCTGGCAGTGGAATGAAGTGGCTCTTTTGAGATTATAATATCCTCGGGGCGAAGAGACAGGCGTACTTTGCCTCTCAATTCCGTTGTCGCCGCAAGCTTTATTCCACCGATGTCGACAAGGCAAGAGCCATCCTCACCCTCCTCAGCTCCGCCAGTGAAGATGTTCCGGGATAACGCGAAGTGAGCTACAAACTCTGAGTTGGGTTCACGCAATATTCCCTCAGGAGTTCCTACCTGGGCTACACGACCATCATTCAGCACAGCAACTCGGTGCCCCAATGCTACCGCTTCTTCAAAGTCGTGCGTCACATGAATGATGGTTATCCCTACCCTGCGATGCACATCCCTGAGAGTAGACTGCATCCTCTCCTTTGTCTCGGGATCCAGTGCACTTAATGGTTCATCAAGCAGAAGCACCTCAGGCTCAATAACCAACGCTCGAGCCAGTGCTACCTTTTGCTGCTCCCCTCCACTCAAAGTTTGCGGCTTTCTGTGTAATAAGTGAGTGATGCCCACTACCTCAGCTATGTCATTCACCTTTTCCTTCACCTTCCCTTTATGACATTTCCTTAACTTGAGACCAAAGGCAATGTTTTCCTCCACAGAAAGGTGCGAAAACAGCATATAATCCTGATAGACAATCGCGATTCTCCTCTTCTCCGGGCTGAGCCTGGTGACTTCCTTATCCTCAATCCAGACTTCTCCCTCGAGAACAGGATACAGTCCAGCAATAGCTTCCAGAAGGATGGTTTTCCCTGCCCCTGCCGGTCCAAGGATAATGAAATACTCCCCTGAGTTGATAGTAAGGTTGATGTCCCGAAGCAGGAAATCGCCCAAATCGACCTTTAGGTTCTTTATTACAATCATGTCTTTTGGCCTCGGTAAGCTATTGTTCTTAGTGCGATAAACACAATGAGAGAGATTGAGATTACAATCGCAGTCACCGGCTGAGCATACTCCAATCCAAAAGAGGCGAAGCGGTCAGCGACTAATATTGGAGCAACACGGGCATAATGCCCGAAGAAGGGCACATAGTAGGCTAAGATGAGCACGGCACCAAATTCGCTTGCCCCTCGTGCCCACATCATAACCGAGCCAGCGAAGATACTCCGCCATGCTAAAGGGAGGGAAACGCGGAAGAATGACCGCCACGGTGAGGCACCTAAACTTCTGGCTACCTTTTCCAACCTCACATCCACCGCTTTGAAACCTTCTTTGGACGAATCGATAAGAAACGGGATGCTGACAAACATCATGGCGATGACAACCCCAGCAACGCTGTTGAAGAAGCTAATCCCAATGGTATGAAAAATCTCGCCGCCAACAAAGTTGCTGCCAAAGACGAAAAGCAGGGCCACACCAGCTGCAGAATGAGGGATTACGATGGGAACATCAATGAGGCCTTCCAGAAACTTCTTCCCCCAAAATTCATGCCTTGCCAGAAGATAAGCCAATGGTACTCCAAGAAACAACCCCACCAGCGTGGCTATCACAGCAGCATAGACAGTGAGCAAGACGGAGGAATACACCTCTTCGTCAAGCAAGGTATTCCATAATATCCCCGGCGACGAAGAGCCTACCGTCTTAACTAATGGTGCAAAAATGAACAACAGTATAATCACGCTGAGCAAAACAAATACTATGCTCATGCCATCAGGCTTTCTCCAAGCACGCGTTTTAGTCATCGCCTCTCCTCCTGAACAACATTCCTGCGAATAAACCTAACACATCGCCTACCATCGCGAGCTCTCTTCAAATATCATTGCCAGCCCTCTTCCACCGTCATTGCCAGCCCTTTCCCCGTCATTGCGAGCCCTCTTCCCATGTCATTGCGAGCCCCCTTCCCATGTCATTGCGAGCCGGAGGCGTGGCAATCCCTTTTAGACCCTTCGCTATCGCTCAGGGTGACAAAAAAGGATATCATTGAGCCGAAGCCCTGAACCCTTCGCCTCTTGTCATTCTGACCCTGAACGAAGTGAAGGGGAAGAATCTCGTGGCACTCAGGGCAGGGTCCGTGAAGAGGTAGCGAAGCAATCTCACAGCCTTTCGTAGGAAAAGTAAATAACGTAAACAAAAACAGCACCCTGATAAACCAAGGTGCTGCAAAGTAATGAACGAAACTCATACTCTCTCCTTTCCAAGCACGGGAGGCATGGGCGTTTCCACCCACACCCTCGAGACTTCTGTCTACCGGTTGCCTACCGTGGATCCCTCTTTAGGCACGACAACTCGGAGAGACACCTCAAATTATATTGCGGATTAGAATTCAAGTCAATGGTGAAGCTTACTTTCCCTGCCTTTAAGCGTTTCCACAGCATGAGGGAGGGCTGGTAATATTGCCTCAAGACAATCACGCACCGCCTCAGGACTGCCGGGAAGGTTAATGATCAAGCATTCTCCCCGTGTTCCCGCGACTGCCCGGCTCAGCATCGCCATAGGAGTCTTCTTAAGGCCCGCCAGCCTCATCGCCTCAGCAAAGCCAGGGACAACTTTGTCCACCACAGAAAGAGTTGCTTCAGGCGTGACATCCCTGCGGGTTAACCCTGTGCCACCCGTGGTCACAATTACATCCAGCTTATCTTCATCCACCCATTTGATCAGCTTCTGGGCAATAAGCTCCTTTTCATCAGGAACAACGTCGTAATTCACAACGGAGATATCCTGCCGGGAAAGAATCTCCTGAGCGACTTTACCGCTTACATCCTGGCGTTCCCCGCTCCAGCCCTTGTCACTAACGGTTAATATTCCGACGGTAAACATGTTCTTCACCCTCACCCTAACCCTCTCGCTTCAAGGGAGAGGGAAGATTTGTCACCTTTAGAGATTGCTTCGTCACTTACGCTCTTCGCAATGACAGAAGGGCTCCAATGACACTCCCTCAAGGCCTCTTTCTTATTGAAATATCGATGCTTTTGATCTCTCCCACACCTTTCAATGTCGAAACCATGGCTACCAAAACCCTGGCAATAATATCCTTAACGAAAGATTTTATAAAAATCTGCTTGCCATTGATAAAAAGGCTAGTATCGCCCTTAGCCCGGGAGATGAGCTTCTCCTCTATAAAATCAGCTATCGCCGTGGTATCGCTCAGGGGTAATTGAGGCACATCAATATCCAGTGACTCGTCAGTAACGATAGCGGAGAGTATCTTCACAGGACACAATAGCTCCTTTCCCAGCTCCTTTCTATGCACCTCAATTTTGGGAGCTTTACCTTTCCTGAACCCCTCAACTAACACAATGTCAAAGTTAGAGCCAATAGTCCGCAGAATTTCCTCCATTTTTGGCTCATGCTCCAGGCTTCGTGTCAATAAAAGCCTGTCAGGTGATACCGCCACCACAGCTTCACTACCGGCCTGAGTGAACTTCCAGCTATCCTTTCCTGGCTTATCAATATCTATTTCCTTCGGGCTATGTTTCACCGTGGCAACTCGGTATCCTCGCTTCTTAAACTCCTGAATCAGACGCTCAATGAGCTCTGTTTTACCACTCCCCGATTCACCTACAATAGAAACTACAGGAAACATCTTATTAATTCTTTAATAGACTTCCTCGCCCCAATTTAACATCTGCACCTGGACTATGTCCCCTTTCTTAACCCCCTTAGTATCCTCAGGGATAACCGCCAGGCCATTTGCCTTTACCATGGAGGTAAGGATTCCCGAGCCTTGAGGACCGGTAACACGAGCATAATACTTACCGTTGTGCTTGGCAACAGTTACCCTGGAAAAGATGCGTCGCCCATCAGTATTTACAATATCGTCCTCCATAACCGCTGCGATCGATGGCTTGGCAAGCTCGCTTTTCCCCAGCATTTTCAAAATCGCCGGACGCGCAAATTGCTCAAAGGTCACCATTGAGCTAACGGGGTTCCCTGGCAAGCCAAGGAGAGGGACCTTCCTGCCCCCTTTCTCAATTATCCCGAAGGCAGAAGGCTTCCCTGGCTTCATACACACCGTCTGTAAGGTAATCTCGCCACACTTTGCCAGAACATCTTTCACCACATCGTAATCCCCCTTAGACACACCACCACAGGTGATGAACATGTCTGAGTCCACCCCTTCATCAATTTTCTCCATTAACGACTGAATTGAATCACGTCCTATTCCCAGAATTTTGGCAATGCCACCATAGCGCATGACTTCAGCAGCAATAGTATATGTGTTGCTGTTATAAATCTTTCCCGCAGACAGCGGCTGGTCAATATCGGTAAGCTCATCACCCGTCGCTAATATAGAGATAATTGGACGGCGAATAACCGCGACGGCAGGACGTCCCAGAGAAGCCAGCACACCTATTTCTGAGGGACGAAGCACAGTTCCTCTTTTCAACACCAGTGAGCCTTCAGCAATATCCTCCCCCTTCCGACGAACATTCATCCCATTCCGTACTTCACGCAATATGCCGATTTGCGACAAATCACGGTGAGATGCTTTCCGAGCAACTTCATCGGTATCTTCAAAAGGCACTACAGCATCAGCACCTTGAGGGACTGGCGCTCCAGTCATGATGCGAATGGTCGATCCCCGCTTGACTTCGCCCCTGGGCATAGAGCCGGCAGCAACCTCGCCAATCACAGATAAGATTTTCGCTGATGCTTCGTTAGCATCATGTGTATCCTCAGCCCTCACCGCATAGCCGTCCATGGCGGAATTATCCAGCGGAGGAATATCAATGGCAGAACGAATATCCTCACCCAGAACTTGACCCAGAGAGTCCAGTATCGGCTTCCTCTCCAGTTCAAGAACATCAACGCAGGAAAGAATTTTCTGTAACGCTTCTTCAACAGAGACCATGCAACAAATTCCTTACAACTTCGACTCTTAACAAACCGAACTTACAGTTAATTTGGTGAATTATGGCACAATTCCTATTGTCATTGCGAGCGAAGCGAAGCAACCTCGTCAAAAGTTCCCTTTCCCTTGACGGGAGAGGGCTAGAGTGAGGGTGAAGACGATTTAGATTGCGTCGGCTGACTTCGTCTGCCTCGCAATGACAATAAAGGGGAGCCCCCAACAACAGTAAAATGGGCTCGCAACGACGGGTTAGTAGCTATCAGCTTTCAGCTATCAGCCTTCAGCTGAGTGCTAACCACTGACTGCTGATTTGTAGTGCGACCCTTCAGGGTCGTGCAGCACGATGCTACCCCGTGTAGTAATCTTCGCTACTACACAGGGCTAAAGCTTCACACTACATTTTTAAACTTTGCTCTGTCATTTTGCATTTTGACTTTCTTCGAGGTGTCACCTATCTATCTGAACTAGATCATATCCTCTGCCAGCCTGTCGGCTCGAGCCAGGTCTGCCTGGGAATTCACGTTAAAAAAACTTAGAAGACGAGGGTCCAGTTCCTGGCATTCAGCTTCTTCAATGTATCTAACCTTTACATCATCCAGAAACCAGGTGATTTTGACGCGGTCATCCTTCACCTGTACCCCCATAGCATCCACACAAGCTCTAGAATACACAGCATGGAGTGGCTGCACCTTTCCCACCCGCGGGACAACGGCATCGAAACCAGGAGAGAGCTTAATCATGTAGCGTAGCAGTCCCACATTCAAGAAGGGCAGGTCACAGGCTACTACGAGATTGTAATCTGACTTAGAGGCTGACAGTCCGGTATAGATTCCTCCAAGTGGACCTTTGCCAGGATACAAATCCTCCCGGTATTCTATCTTAGAATCTGCCGGGAAGCCAGGCTGGTAGGGAGAACCTATCACCAGAATTTGGCCGCTTATCACCGTAACCCGGTCAACCACTCGCTGCAGCAAGCTTTTCCCACCGACCATTTGCATGGCTTTATTGCTTCCAAGGCGGGAACTTCCCCCTCCGGCAAGAACGATCGAGGTGACCACTGCTAATAAGATACAACTCCGAGGAGCAAGGAAGCAAGGTTATCTGCTTGCTAAAATCCTTTCCGAATGTCAGAATAAAATTGAGTTTTGCAGCTCAATGAATATTAGTTACGTAAGCAAGTCGGACAAAATAATAGGAGGTTTAACATGGAAATTTTGGTAGTGGTAATAGTGGGCATCGTGGTGCTGGGTATAATAATCGGGATGGTCAAGAGGTCTGGCAAGAAGCCAAAAAGAGGAGATTTTGATGAAGGTTATTCGGATAGCGGTGATGAGGGAGGTGACGGTGGAGATGATGACGGAGGTGATGACAACGGCGATTAGCTACAGTCTACTGGCTAAAGTACTGACTGCTCAAAGAGCATTATCACGGTTGAGTGTTTGAGGAGAAGCGACGTGAATCCAGCCGGGGTAAAGAAGCCATTGCTAATTCTTTCCCTCCTGCTGTTGCTGTTAAGTTTCACTGTTGGCTGTGTGGTTGTCGAAGATAGCCCAGCACCCGGATGTGTCAAATACTGGGGGATACCCCCAATAGGGGGCTGCTCTGGCAAGAGCGCCGTTATCAACCTCACGGTGGAGCCGACAATTGATTGCCTGCAGATTGAGGTGAATAACTGTAACGGAGGTGTTCTGGACGTCAGCAATCATTGCAATGAGACCTTCGTTCTGGGCAGAGTTGAAATCGGACCACAAGAGTACGCTGTGCTGGATGTATTGGGCGAGGAAGACGGTGATTATTTGCTGACCAAGATCGATTCAAATTTCTCCAACCACATCCCTCAAGAGAACGAAACGATAGAGCTTACGGGCACTCTGGGCGACCAGGAGGTGCAGGTCCAGTATATCAAGACCAAGGAGTTATGCTAGCCTCTAAAGTCCACTCTAGCTAGCAGTTTCACCACCATCTTTGCCCCCGAGGTAGTACTAAATGGGGATTTACTCCTCTGAAAACCCGAGCTACTATGCTAATGTAGAAGGGGGCTGAGGAGAATGAGAAAAAATGCGGTAGTGGTGAAGGTCCTGATTATGGGCCTTATTTTTGCCTTGACGCTCGTGGCGATGCCTGTTGGGGCTGCTTCTAAGCTTCCAAATGGGTCAGATATTCAAGGAGTCTCACCTTCACAAAGTGACCCCCCTTCGCCGTACGGGATTGGTCAACTATTGGCCACCTTCTCATTTGACCATTCACAGTGTTGGGCACACGGCAACCCATACTGGGATGATCTTTGGCGTCCATGTGGTGCATCGGCCGAAACACCAGGCAAGACTATCGAGGAGGTCTGGCCGACGACTGTAGACTATTTTGAGTTTACTCTTCCCTCTGATGGCTGGATTATCCTGGAGGTTGAGTGGATCACCGATGATCATTATACAGGTTCGATGGAATGGGCGCTACAAAAACGTGATGAAACTGGAGAATGGAGCAATATCGGAGTTACACATTATGCGACCCCTGTCCCATCAGAGTACTGGGATGCGCTTCGATTTAATGAAGATGGTAATCTTCGGATCTGGGGTGGTTGGTTACCGGAGATCAACCCCACTGAAACGTATCAGATATTTGCTTGGCAGCGTTATGACAATTGGGCACCTGCGTACAATAATCAATTCTATTTTCCAGCAAAGGGCACCATCAAGGTAATCTTTGTGCCCAAACCCGAAGATTCGGATGGAGACGGGGTTCCCGATGATATAGATGAGTGTCCAGGCACACCTGCTGGAGTTGCTGTGGACGACAAGGGCTGCCCTGTAGTACTAGACTCAGACGGAGACGGGGTTCCCGATGATATAGATGAGTGTCCAGACACACCTGCTGGAGTTGCCGTGGATGACAAGGGCTGCCCTGTAGAGGCAGCACCAGACTCGGATGGGGATGGAGTTGCCGATGATATAGATGCGTGTCCCGGCACACCTGCTGGGGTTGCTGTGAATAACAAGGGCTGCCCTGTAGGAGCATTAATCGTTGAAATAGATACCGATAAAGAAAATTATCTCATCGGTGAAACCGTCCACTGCACCATTACTGTTAACGATAGCAATAGCACCCCGGTCTCAAACGCCGAATTGAACATCATTGCTACTCGTTTGAGTTCGGGAAAAGCTAGTGAATTATCGGGCTTCACGGATGTGTTTGGGCAAAACCCCTGGAGCTTCACCTGGGGCAAGAAGGACACTGGAGAAGCGATAGTAGAGGGAAAATTGAAAGTAGAGGTTACGGCATCAAAGGAGGGGTATGCCGATGGATATAAATCCATCACACTCTCGGGTTGCGGAGACCTGGAGTGCGCTAAAGAATTTGAGGACTGTTTTATCTGTGAGGAGGACTGCAAGTGTAGTGCAAATGAAATATGCGACCCACTCAGCAGCTATAGAAACCAGGAAACTCTGTGCAGCCCCAAGGTGGCGTATATATTCATTTCCAATGACCCTGATCTTGGTGCAGCCCAGCGCCTTAAAATGCTTCCCAGGATAAATAGTATACGTAAATACTATCAGTCTCTGGGCTACAAAACATCGACGGTCGATGTAGATGATATTTCTGGTGTTGCTGTATATCTATCAAGGCTCTCAACAAAAGCTATTGCCTATTTCGGTCATGCCACTGAGCCATCTATAGAACATTCTCCACCTCTAGATATACAAAATTACATTCTTCAGCAATTTAGAAAGAATTATGGAGCAAAATATCCAGACCTCAAAGAGGAAATAAAAAATAAGGCTAAGGAAAGGGCAGCGCATCCCGACCTTGATTACGCCTATATGTTTACCTGTCACTCACTTGATGACACAAGCCTTCGGGATTACTTGCTACACAGTGGCGGAACGTATTGGGGAGACAACGGCAAGTTATATGGTCTTTGGTGGTTACAAAAATCTGTTAAACCTTAGGTAATTCCATGAAAAGCATAATCAGGAAATGGAAAATGAATAAGAAATTAGGGATGTTATGTTTACTTATAGCACTCATCTCAATCACATTTACCCCAATCATCGGAGCAGGAACAGTAAATGCCCAGGGAGAGGACACAATAGAGAACGCATTATCTTCTTACGGGCTCGAAGCACCAGAAGTTTCTATATCGGGAAATGAAGTACTTATTGAATATAAGCGCCCTCTATCAGAATTTGGCACTTTAGACGAAGAATCTGTTGAAATAGCTAACATCTTAGCCATTGTATCCGATGAGCTTCCCAATGCTCTGGTAATAATCCAGCAACACTATGATAACGGAGACATAATGGAAATTACTGGCAAAGCAGCGGATGGGAAAGCCTTTCTCAATGACCAAATTTCAGTAGAGACATTCTCAGCAAGATTGGAATTTAAGCTACTTACAAGAGGCCCGATTGTGCCTGGTACATGTGAGCCAGATAAAGGTGAAAACTGCGAAAATTGTGAAGAGTGTGCCTGCTATCCCAATGAAATTTGTGACCCAGACAATCCCGAGGCAAATGAAAGAGGCTGCGTAGTACAATATGCTCCTAACAATTCCCACCTTGTTGGCTCAGAGTATGTTTGCGATGAGGGATATGAATGGAACTCAAACCTAACAGAATGCGTTCCGGAGAAGCAATGCCCATCAAACGCCTTTGAATTCCAGGGCGGATGTCATTGCAATCCAGGCTATCAATGGGATTCAGAAGGCAATGAGTGCATTCCAATACCGAGCGACCAAGACAAGGAGCCAGATTCTATCTCTGGAGGCGGTCTGCTCGACAAGTTCAAGGGTCTAATGGATTCCTTCATCATCTGGATTAAGTCTATATTCGAGTAAGACCAGCAATTGAAAACATACGCTTACCAAGACATCATTAATTGCTTCGCTTGAGTGATTGTAAAATTGTGTAATGCGTTTATAATAACCAAAAGGAGTGTGGAGAATGAGAAGAAATGCCGTATTGATGAACATTCTGGTTGTGACGCTTCTCTTTGCCCTGATGCCCGTGGCACTACCTGTTGAGGCTAATTCTGAACTTCCAGGTGGCTACGCAACAATCAGAGATTGGGACCAGGTATACGAGGCCTTTAGTTTTTCATTAGAGGACGTCACTTCAGAAGGTGGCGACTTCTTCATTGCCGATAGAGGAGAGGATTCTATAATCCATGTTTTTGACTCGCCAGGAATACTTGATATGGGAGCCGTATCTCTTGACAGTATAACTGAGGCCCCAGAATCCGGATATGCGGAAACTGCACCGCCGATTGAAGGACATTCTTATGTTGTACGGTCGCTGGGAAAGTATGGAAAGTTCTACATTGAAGACATAAAGAGTGCAGCAGAATATGATTGGATTTCAGTTACTGAGTATGAGATTGAGTGGGTATACCAACCTGACGGAACAAGGAGCTTTGGCGAAGGTGGCACATCTACAACACAGGGCGATGGTGACTCCCACGGCAATGCGCCAGGGGCTGGAGGCAGTCTGCTCGAGAAGGTTAAAAGTCTAATGGATTCCTTCATCACCTGGATTAAGTCTATATTCAGTAGCAGATGACATAACAGTAATGATACATCTGCAAATACAGGAGGAATTGGAATAATGGCAAAATATGCTGAAGGCATGGTGGTGGATAAAAAAGAGCAACTGGAGAAAATCGAGGGCGTATGCCTGCCAGATGAGACTATTCGCGCTGTGTTCGACTTGAAGGGTGCAGGCACCGGATTTATCGGGATTACCAACAAACGGATTATCTATTACGACAAGGCGTTTCTGAAGAGCAAAAAGGCTCTCGTCAGCATACCGTATGCCCACATTGCCACCGTGGCTAGTGAGGACCACAAGGGTTTTCTAATTAGAAAGGGGTTTCTTGTTAGCGATACCCTCACCGTCAACCCCATAGGGCTTGAGGCAAAGACCTTTGAGTTCAGGGGCGGCGACAAAGCTCACCACGCTCACAATATCATTATGGAATACCTGCTGAAATAGAGTCTATATTAGCTTAAGGAGGTGATGCTATGGATATAAATATGACCACAGGCTCTCTTATTGGGGGAGTAATAAGCCTTATCTTCGGCATTATAGTCGCCATCTTCCCCAAGATTCTTAACTACCTGGTAGCAGCTTTTTTCATCATAGCTGGCATAGCAGGTATCATCTATGCCTTGCTAATCTGATTTCTACTTGCCAATTCCTGGTTAATATCCTTAGTCTAATGTGATATCCCTGGATAAGCATTTCCTCTGGCTTATAGAAAAGTCCATGCGGTGAACCTTCTCCTGAGAGTACATAAGCAAGAAAGACAGACCGAAGGGCTATAGCCTCGATGAAGGAAAAGTCGCTACCAATATACTAAAAGCGACCCCGAGGGGATTCGAACCCCTGATCTCCACCGTGACAGGGTGGCATGTTAAAACCGCTACACTACGGGGCCACGAAACCTATCCACACTATACCAATAAAGAGTCTACAGCGTCAAATTTCAAGAAAGGCTTCGATGCTAACTCGCAACCAATTCTTATTAACAGCCCTGGTACCTGTCACAGGATAATCAGTAGACACAGCTTAAACTTATAGCTTCTACACCAGGAAAGGATGTCCATCTCGTTCGAAATGTGGCAGGTAGTTCTCCGCCGCATCCATCTCTTGAACCCAACCATTCTCTAACCCTAATGCATCAACCAGTTCGAGAACCTCTGAATACTCCGAGACGGAGATTCTACGACCCAGCTCAGGTATCCGGGAGGCCAAGTGTGTTGGGTAATATTGAGACATAATGCTTACAGTAACCTTGGGCGAAATATGGCGGACCAGCCAGGTAAGCGAATCACGATTACCTGCTAATCCGGCAGGGAGAATGAGATGTCGTACAATTAATCCTCTCTGGGCCAACCCCGAATCATCCAATACTAGCTTATTCCCCACCTGCCGATACATTTCAAGGATAGCCTGGCGTGCTCGCATAACATAATCACCAGTGTGGGAAAGCTTCGCTGCCCAGGTATCAGAGGCATACTTCAGATCAGGTAGATAGATATCCACAATCCCATCCAGGGCTTGAAGCGATGCCACAGAATCATAGGCATTAGTGTTATAAACTATGGGCACCTTGAGCCCCATAGGCACTGCCTCTAAGATTGCTCGAACTAATTGAGGTACAAAGTGAGAGGGTGAAATAAAACTAATGTTGTGACATCCCAGCTCATCTTGAAGATATATCATATGTTCCGCTAAGGTATGAAAATCCATCTCCCTGGAAGCCTGGCATTCTGGGTCCTGACTGATGTAATAATTTTGACAGTAGAGACACCTCATATTGCAATTACCAAAGAAAATAGCTCCAGTTCCTCTCGTGCCTGAGATAGCTGGCTCCTCGCCATGATGGTCGCAGACCGCAGAGACTATAGGCAGATACCCAGAATGGCAAAACCCATGCTCATTCTTCAGGCGGTTGACATAGCATTCCCTGGGACAGATATCACATGACGCCAGTCGTGTTTCTAACGCCTCAACTCTGCGTCTAAGTTCGCCACTACGATATAATCTTAAATAAGAAGGTTCCATTCTAGGTACTTCCACGCCTCAGTTTCAACCCTCTCTTACCTACACTCCCCCTTCCTTTGCTAAGGGAAGGGGGGAAGGGGGGCAGGGGGATGGGTTGCTAAACAATCTCTATCTTGCAGCTTTTCCTCCACTACCCCAATTTTCACCAGGTCTTCAACCACACGGGAAACGCTGGGGTGAGATAGGTTGCTAATTATAATACCAGACCAGGGAGGAAAATCAATGACGTCTAGAATCACTACCGATAGCGCATTGAATATTCCGCGTGAGGTAGCACAGGCTGGTTCTACATTAGGCATAGACCCCTTGTCATTGCGAGGTGTCCCCTTCTGTCATTGCGAGGAGCGTTAGCGACGAAGCAATCCCCGTTTAAAAGTGTAGTTGCCCAATTTATTGGGCAATTGTGCCTGATGAATCAGGCAACCACAAAATCCGGAGCTGGGTGACCTGAATTTTGGTCAGTTGATATCGTTTAGTACTTTGCTTTTGCGGGATTGCTTCGCTTTGCTCGCAATGACATGAAAGGGCTGGCGATGACACCAAAGAGCTCTCAATGACACGTGGAGAATGGTCGCAATGACGCCCTCCTTTGTCACTGCGAGGAATCCAAAACGAAGCGCGGGATGACAACGCAATCTACGCAATCCTCCCTCCCCTGGCGGGAGGGAGTTAGAGGGAGGGGGAATTTCACCCTTAGTCTAGCCCTCTCCCATCAAGGGAGAAGGGACTTCCTGCCTCTTTGGTGGCTTGAGCAAGAACAGGCATAGAGCAGAAGCGATACACAGAACCCCTGTGACCAGGAAGGCAAGATTATAGGAACCTGTAGCGTCATAGGAAAAGCCGTAGAGGACAGGCCCCACTGCCCCGAGTCCCCCAACGAAGAGGGCGCTTGTGCCGAAGAGCACCGCCACGTTCCGCACACCGAACAGGTCACCAAGGTAAGTAGGAAACACAGCCAGCCCGCTTCCATAACAGAAGCCAAGCAAAACCGACACCAGAATCATCTCCAGAGTGCTGTCGACCTGAAGGCACAATAAAGCAGCCAGACCCACACCCAGGGTGGTAAGATAAAGTACCGGCTTTCGGCTGATATGAAAGCGAGCCATATACCAGTCGGAAAGAAATCCTCCAAACAGGCGACCCAGGACAGCCGACAACATAAATACACAGCTATAAATGAGCACCATGGTTCCCAGCGGAATTCCAAGGTCAATGGCGCCCCAGGTTATCAGATGAGCCAAAAAACCGAGCAATGCCACTTGATATCCAAGTTGAGCACCGATAAGCAGCCACCAGCTACGAGTCCTGAAAGCTTCTCTCACCGACCACCTCTCACCACGTACTGCAAAGTCAGCTCTCGACTCCAGTTCCTCTTCGGTGGGTTTCACTCCATCAGGATAGGTTCCTATCGATTCCGGGTCTTTCTTGAGCAGAAGACCACCTATCACACCTCCAACCAGAAGGATGATGCCAAAGGCAATATAGCTTGTGCGCCATCCCCAGGACTCTATCATGCCATGCGCAGCCAGCACTAAAAAGACTATGCCCAGGCCTGACCCCGTCATGGCGATGGCGACCATCCGGGCCGCCTTCCTCATAAACCATCGCCTGACCGTCGCCACCGTGACAATGATATAGCACAGCCCCATACCCATGGGTACCAGCATCCCGTAAAGCAGGATAAACTGCCATATTTGGGTCACGGTGCTCAGCAAGGATACACCGATGCTGCCAATTACAGCCCCTATGATTACAGTCCATCTTGGCCCGATACGGTCCACCAGATAACCACCCCCCAGGGCGAAGACCGGCATGAGGATCATGTTGAGGGTCAATCCCAGGGACAGCATCCCACGTGTCCAGCCAAAATCCTCAATCAGCGCAGGAACGAAAATGCTGAAGCTGAATTGGGCGCCACCGGCTACAAACATAGCTAGCCAGGCGCCTATTACTACGACATAACCGTAGAAAAAACGCCGTCTTCCTTTCTCAACCATCGATCTCAGTCGGTTCTTTGTCCAGGACTAGGAAATTGGACTATTGAGAGCTGCCTTCGTCCCTGTTCTTCTCGCTGTGGTGCTTTCGGGCATTCTGGGACAGGTCAACATTGACCGAAATGGTAGGCTTTTGGCATGGTGCCCGTCAAGGGTAAACCGAACGCTCAAGGCGCTGCTAAACACTGGCAGCACGCGGGATCTTCTGCAGTTGAGCAAGCCGCTAGAAAGCGCAGTGATAAAGAGCCGCCGTTTTATATGCCTGGCAAATGAACGGTGACTGTGCCTTGCTTTTTCCAACTTCACTCACTATAATGAGCATACGCTCACTAATTGGAGCTATATATGATGTTTAATTTACATATCATTGCCACAGTCAATCAGAAAGTCCTGAGCCTTCTCGTTAAGTTCTCAGACAAAGAGTTCTACGAGAGGCAAATTGCTCGTAAAATTGGCATAGCTTATGGCTCAGCAAACCGTGCCCTGAATGACCTATATTCCACAGGCGCCATAAAGCGGAGACAGGAGGGGAAAATGTATTTTTACTCCGTTGACCTCTCCAATGCTGCCATTACTGAGCTCAAGAAGCTGATAAACATCATCCTTATTGAGCCATTGACACAAGCACTCAAGGATATATCCAGCAGGATAGTGCTTTATGGGAGTTGTGCTCAGGGAATTGACACTTCCCAGAGCGATTTAGATTTGTTCATCGTATCACATGACAAGGAACGGGTGATAGAGACAATTGATAACTTCAGTTTTCCACTAGGATTTGAGGATATTCATATCCAACCAGTAATCAAAAGCCCCGTTGAACTTCTGGAGGCAAGCAAATCAGAGCAAGCTTTCCTCGAGGAAGTAGAGCAGGGTATCGTTTTATGGGAAAAGGCAGCAAATGAACCAGGACTTTAACCAATGTCTCGAAAACAAGAAAATCATCGCTTTCCCAAGGGGTAAGAATTAGTTAACAAAGAGCTCTCAATTGCTCAGAGCGATTTGTCAGATGCCAGAGCAGGTTTTGAGAATCACCGATACAAATGGACAACTATCCAAGCCTACTATGCCATGTTCCACGCCGCTAGAGCACTTATCTATTCCCGAGGCTACCGCGAAAAGAGTCATTACTGTCTCGCCGTAGCGTTACGAACCCTGTTCATAAATGAAAGCCTAATGGGAGCCCAATCAGTACATGATTTCCTTAATTCGATGAATCTTCGTGAGGCAGCTGATTATGAGGCTGAGTTTTCTCAGTCAGGAGCTAAAGCGGTTATTGGCTCTGCTGAAAGATTCATCGAAAAGGCAACTGCAATCCTGAACATCGAAGAGTAATACTTTGCTACAGTGTCAAGTTTCCAGAAGGACTGGGAACTTAGCCGCAAGACACTCAAAGCAACGGTAAACACTCACGGCAAGCAGTGCCTTCTACAAGCAGACAAGCCGCCCCTTATTTGATGCAGCTATATTCTCTTTGCTATTATTGATAACAGACCGATATCTCTGATTTCTCCTGTACCGCTTTTGGATGCTATTAAAAAATAAAAAAGGAGGACAGAACAAATGGTTATTGACTGTCACTATCATCTAGAAGAGCGGCTACTTACGATTGAAGAGCTATTGCAAAATATGGATGCGACTGGCGTGGGTAAGGTGGCCTTGATGGGCACTCAAATTGACCCCTTCAAGGAGCCATCGCCGTTTCTTGTAGGCCTGCTTCACTTTTTTCTGACCCATAGTTCTTTGCGGAATCTCGGGAAGCGCTTTGTCGCTGACTTCACCCCTGAAGGGAATATCAAGATTCGTGGAGATATCTTTCGTATCTACCCCGACCCGGATAATGAACCAGTATTCCAGGCGGTGCAAAAACATCCAGATCGCTTTCTCGGATGGATTTTCGTTAATCCTAAAGGACAAAAGGACCAGGTAGCACAATTTGAAAGGTTCAAAGATGCACCAGGCTTTGTAGGTGTCAAGGCACACCCGTTCTGGAACCATCATACGCCTTTGGAGCTTGCCCCGGTGGCCCGGAAGCTGGCAGCAACCGGAAAGCCCATGCTTATCCATGTGGGTTTTGGTGGGGAGGGGGACTATGACGCTCTATTAAGGCAGGTCCCCGACCTCAAGCTTATCCTGGCGCACACAGGCTTCCCCCTTTACTCCCAGACATGGAAGGCAATTCGATATAAGAAAAACATCTTTGTCGACCTGTCTCAGACAACCTATGTCGGTGAAAAAACGACGCTCCAGGCGGTGGAATATCTCGGAGTTGACCGCTGTCTCTTCGGGACTGACGGGCCTTTCGGCTTTCATGGAGAAGATGGTAAGTTTGACTACGGATTTATTAAGAGGAGAATAGAGAAGCTCTTCCCTGACGAAGGAGCGCAAAGGAGACTCCTCGGCGAAAACTTCGCCGAGTTAGCTGGCATTCAATAGTAAAATAAGGGATACCTGTCCAGACATTTCCGAAAAGGCTTCAACGTTGAATTGAAGCCTCAAAGCAATGGTAACCACGGGCCAATGACGACTTGACAGAGGAGAATATGTAGTTCATACTAAAGTATGAACATAGTATGAAAAGACGATATCATGCCCAAAATAGCTAAGATTGCCATCAGTCTTCCCGAGAAGGTGCTTGCTTCCGTAGAACGGGAGCGAAGAAACAGCGGAGAAAGCCGGAGCCAGTTTTTCCGCCGTGCAGTAGAGGCACTGCTGCGCCGCCAACAGGAACAAGAAATGAGCGAGCAGTATATACGTGCCTACCAGCAGATACCTGAAACTGAGGAAGACATTGAGGCGGCACGGCATGCCGCCAGCGATATTCTAGCCAAGGAACCCTGGGAATGAGGCGGGGCGAAATATGGTGGGCAGAATTAGAACCGCCCGCAGGACGCCGTCCGGTGGTGCTCCTATCCCGTGATGAGGCCTATGCCGTCCGTTCTCTCATTATCGTGGCGCCAATCACTACCCGTATCCGCCATATAGCCTCTGAAGTGCTCTTGGGAACCGATGATGGTATGCCCCGCGATTGCGTGGCTAACCTGGATACCATTACCACTATCCCGAAGGACTGCCTTAGCGATCGGCTAACTAGCTTGAGCCCTCAGAAGCTGAAAGAGGTCGAGACAGCCATCCATTTTGCTCTGGGTCTGGAGTAATTTTCCTGAGGGAGCGCAGCGACCGGGAAATCTTTGAGACCCTTCGCTCCGCTCAGGGTGACACAAGAGTACTGAACACTTAGCCATATTAAACGCCAGTTTAATGAGCCTTTATCTCATTAAACAAATTGTCTCTCTTGTTTAATAACGTACCTGCCACGGCTAACCAAAACGGTAAATTGCTACCCTGCTTTTTTGATCTGCCTATCCATTATCCACTCTACGAAAGATGGCGCTAATCTGGAGGCATAAAGAACGAACTTTCCGTTAAAGCCAGGCACGATCATAAACTTCTTCTTCATCATCCCGTCTATCATAATCCTTGCCACATCATCTGGAGACATAACACCTGCGGTGCCGGCAACAGCTCTAGTTTCTTTCGGCTTGATTTTATCCTCCCACTCCAACATGGGTGTATCTGTATCAGGTGGGCATAATACTGATATTACGATATTGTATTTCTTCATCTCACTTCTTAGTGCCTGCGAAAACCCAAGCACGGCAAACTTAGCGGCACTATAACCGGTATAACCAAATACGCCTAGAAAGCCCGCCATAGAGGAAACGTTTACAATATATCCACCTTTTGCCTTCATCATGGGGATAAAGCTTCGGCACATATTAAGAACACCATAAAAATCTATTTTCATGAGCTCATCAAATGTCTCATATGGAATCTCTTCAAAATAACCAGGGTGAGTTATACCGGCACTGTTTACAATGACATCCGGTGACCCATAGGATTTTTGATACATACCGGCCCAATTTTCAACCTCCGTGTGATTAGAGACATCAACTCTTGCATAAGAAATCTTCTGGTTAGTATCTATAGCAGAAGAGGATATTTCCTCTACAGCCCTTTTTAGCATATCCTCTCGCCTTGCTAAGATAGTTATATTTGCCCCTTTAGTGGCAAATATCCTGGCCGCAGATTTACCTATTCCACTGGACCCGCCGGTAATAATCACATTTTTACCTTTAAATTCCATTAGCTGTCCTCCCGGCTACGGAAACTCACCTCTTTAATTTTTGCATTTTAATGTATACATCGCTTGAAGACAACTTAATGTGCTCATCCATATGATGAAGAATACACCTCCTTCCTTCTTTACGATATCGGCTTGAAGGCTCATAGTGAGGATAAACACTCCCGGCAAGCAGGGCTTTCCACGGCTAACCAAAACGTCATTCGGTCGCTATGAAGGGGAGTACCACATTGTAAAAAGTAACCTCTTGTACAGGAGGATCTGCACTCATTTGACAAAAAATTCCCTTTAATGTACGCTAGACAAAGGCAGTTATAGTTTAGGTTGTTACAAGCTTTTTCAGATCACTTCAGATTCGTCGAGTATTGGATGACTAAACCCTAACTAAAAATTTAGATGAAAGGAGGTCATCCAATGAGTTTTCAGGACAAATCTCTCCAGTGTGCCGATTGTGGGGCTACCTTCACTTTCAGCGTTGAGGAACAAGAGTTTTTCCAATCAAAGGGCTACACTAATGAGCCCAAGCGATGTCCCTCATGCCGCAAAGCAAGGAAGGCAGAGCGTTACGGAAGTAGTAGTGGCTATGACTACAGGCCCCAGCGCCAGATGTTTCCCGCGGTATGCGCCGAGTGCGGCAAGGCCACCGAAGTACCCTTCGAACCTCGCGGTGATAGGCCGGTTTACTGTAGCGATTGCTACCGTAATAAAGTCAGACTGAGCAGGTAATACTGGGGTTTGACCTCAGGACATACATGGGCTGAGGATAATTGGTCCGTGTATGTCCTTGGGTGTGTTGGTGTGATATGTTATTGCAAGTCGTGATGCAACAAACAGGCAATTAAGGTTTAAGTAATTTAAAAAGGGGGAATCTGATTATGAAAATATATGTGGGCAATTTATCCTATGACATGACCGAAGACGAATTAAAGCAGGAATTTGCGACTTATGGGGAAGTATCTTCCGTCGACATCCTGAACGATAAGGTCAGCGGACAACCCAGGGGATTCGGCTTTGTTGAGATGGCATCAAAGTCTGAGGGTGAAGCTGCCATCGCTGGACTTAACGGGAAAATGCTAAGAGAACGAAGTATCGTGGTTAATGAGGCACGTCCTCGTTCTGACAACAGAAGTGGTGGCTACGGTGGTGGCTACGGTGGTGACAGAGGTGGTGGCTACGGTAGTGGCAGAGGTGGTAGACCCGGGGGCGGAAAGAAGAGAAGGTATTAGACTACCCGACACAAGAGACCATAATGAATTTCGAAACCTTTAATTTTCATCCGAGGATCATGGCCGGTGTACAGGCACTCGGCTACATTACACCCACACCAATCCAGCTTAAATCCATCCCACCAGTTATGCAGGGCCGTGACCTCATTGGTCTGGCCCAGACCGGAACCGGCAAGACTGCAGCTTTTGTACTGCCAATTCTGCAGCGTTTGTTGCAAAGCCCAAGAGGTCGTGTGGGTGCTCTCATAATCTCGCCCACACGTGAGCTGGCTGAGCAAACATATGAAACGATAAACGAATTGGGGAAACAAACCGGGTTGCGGAGTATTGCCATTTACGGTGGTGTGAATATGGATCAGCAAACCTGGAGACTGCGTAATGGGGTCGAAATCATCGTAGCCTGTCCCGGGCGACTGCTCGATCATCTCTGGAAGGGTACGGTCGATTTATCACATCTGGAAGTCCTTGTAATCGACGAAGCGGACCGGATGTTTGATATGGGCTTTCTGCCCGACATTCGGGGTATTTTGAGATGTCTGCTAAAGCCGCGGCAGACGCTCCTTTTCTCAGCCACCATGCCTGGTGATATCCGGCGTCTGGTGCAAGAAATCCTGCATGACCCGGTCACGGTACAAATTGGTCACATATTACCGGCAACCACGGTGTCACACGCATTGTACCCGGTTAAGCAACATCGCAAAACTGCACTGCTGATGGAACTCTTACGCCATACTGAAACGGGGTCAGTACTTGTCTTTACGCGCACCAAATACCATGCCGCGCGTGTTGCGCAGCAACTGGCAAAAGCGGGCTATCGGGCAACCTCACTGCAGGGCAACATGTCTCAGTATCAGCGGCAGGCCGCGCTTGATGGCTTCCGTGCTGGCTCATTTAAGATTCTGGTGGCGACTGATATTGCCGCCCGCGGCATCGATGTTCTGGATATTTCGCATGTTGTTAACTACGACATGCCTGACAGTACGGATGCCTACATCAATCGTATCGGCCGCACCGGACGAATTGGCAAAACAGGCGACGCATTCACATTCGTGACAGGTGAAGACACGCCCATGGTGCGCGCTCTTGAGCATCTTCTCAACACGCCGCTGGAGCACCGGACGCTGCAAAGCTTTGATTACACAATGCCTGTACCAGATAACAAGTACCTCCGCTCTTCACATTCACAGCAATTGCGACGGCATACAATACGGAATGAGTGGGTTGGTAACAGAAAAGTAACTGTTACCCAAACGAGGTGAGAACACTAAAGCCCCATTTGGCACACTGCCGTAGCTATCAACATCGAAATCGAAGCAAAATATGCCACTTAAACATGCCTTCCTTGTGAAGAGTATAAATTGGTATTTGAACTTTCTGGACATAGTAATGCCTATTGTGGTAATTAAGATGTAGGATTTCGCAAACATATATGAATTATCGCAGCGACATAAGAAACATAGCTATTATTGCCCATGTTGACCATGGTAAGACTACCCTGGTAGATGCCATGCTCAAGCAAAGCAAGGTTTTTCGGAATAACCAGGTAGTTGGCGAATTAATAATGGACCAGAACGCCCTTGAGCGAGAAAAGGGGATTACCATCATGGCTAAGAATACGGCAGTAGTTTACCAGGGTGTCAAAATCAATATTATTGATACACCGGGACACGCTGATTTCAGCGGGGAGGTAGAGCGTGTCGTAAGTATGGCTGATGGTTGTCTGCTTCTGGTGGACTCTATAGAAGGTCCCATGCCCCAGACTAAGTTTGTGCTTCGCCTGGCAATGGAAATGGGCCTAAAACCCATTGTGGTTATCAACAAAGTAGACAGGCGAAATTCGCGGATAGCAGAGGTGCTAAAACTTACCGAGGACCTGTTCTTAGAATTAGCTATCAGCGCTGACCAGCTTGACTTCCCGGTGCTATATGCCAGTGCACGGGAAGGTACTGCCGTAACTGAATTGGGCATGAAAGGCAAAGATATCGCTCCTCTCCTCGAATGCATCCTGGAAAAAGTACCACCACCGAAAATTGAAAGTGGGCCATTTCAAATGCTGGCTTCTAATCTAGACTATGATAGCCACAAAGGCAAGATAGCTATTGGTAGAATCTGGAGAGGAAAGGTTGCTCCACACGACCCGGTAGTCAATGTGGGTGCTGATGGAAGTGTAACTCATTATGAGATTAGCGAAGTGTTTACCTATCTCGGTCTCAAGCACTTGAATGTGGAGGAAGCCGAGGCGGGTGATATAGTAGCTGTGACCGGTCTCGACAAAGTCAACATTGGAGATACCATTGCCAGTCCGGAGCAGCCTGAAGCTCTACCACGCATAGCGATTGGCGAACCAACGGTAGAGATGACCTTTGGAGTAAATACCTCGCCTTTCGCCGGGAGGGAGGGACGTTTTTGCACCACACGCCAGTTGCGGGCGCGACTCTACAGGGAACTGGAAACTAATCTCAGTCTCAGGGTACAGGATACAGACAGTCCAGACACCTCTTTGGTAAAAGGGAGAGGAGAACTGCATCTGGCTATCCTGGTTGAGACCATGCGTCGGGAGGGCTATGAATTCGAGGTCTCCAGGCCAGAAGCTATCACTAAAATAGTTGACGGTACTCTTGTAGAACCTGTGGAGGTTCTTACCATTGATACCAAAGATGAATATATTGCAGTTTTAACCGAGATGCTGAGCAAGCGGCAAGCTCAGCTTACGGATATGCGCAGCGACGGCCATGATAATGTGCGATTAGTATTCCATGTGCCTACAAAAGGACTCATTGGCTTCCGTAATACTTTCTCTACCGCCACACGTGGTGAAAGCATCATGAATGCCACTTTTCTTAGCTATGAACCTTATCATGGAGATATAATTTCGACTCGTAATGGAGTACTGGCAGCATCGGAACAGGGTATAGCTGTTACCTATGGTCTAAACAATGCACAGGGGCGGGGCTTCACCTTTATTGAACCCGGTACGCTAGTCTATGAGGGTATGATAGTGGGGTTGAATTCACGGCCGAAGGACATAGCCATCAACGTGTGCAAAGAAAAGAAGAAGACCAATATACGCTCGTCTACATCCGATATTGCCATAAAGCTGACTCCTCCCATACAGTTGAGCCTGGAGCAAGCCATTGGTTTTATAAATAATGATGAACTGGTTGAGGTAACTCCGGGGAACATAAGACTGAGGAAAAAGTTACTCACCCAGGGGCAACGATTGAGGAACAGCTCTTCTTCCAGGCGAAGCGTAAAGAAGCAGCCTATTTGATGCGTTAGTTTCCACACTCCCCAACCCACCAATTTGTGCAATCAGCTTTCAAAGTTTCCATACCATGTGTAGTGCTTCCATTGCCCTGGTTAAAGCCAGTTATATCGTGAGTCTCTACCCATGCGTAATGTAATCACAACTTTGGAGGGGGATGTGGTATTAGTTAGACGTTAACATTGTTGCCGCCACTTGCTGCCTTACCAGCACAGTATGGGCATCCGTTCCGGACGATATCAAGTAATGAGCACAGCGGCGGGATGACTATCCAGTATGAGTCGATTGAGGTCAATCTCGATATTGATGATAATTTCTTCATCCTCACGCCCGCAGAGAGCTGAGGGCTGCTCCGTTCACAGTCGACAGGATTAGTAGAACCTGCTATCGGACACACTAAGTAGTTAGACTTTGTTGTATAATACCATAGTGGTCAATGATCCTTAAAATGGGGATATTATAAGAAATGAAAAACGATAAGAGGTTTATAGAGCTTCTATGGGCAGGCAAATACGACAGAGTTGACTTGGAAGGGGAAACACCGGCGGAAAGGCCAAATCTTCCCTTTCAAGTGGTTGAAACTATAAACGAGCCCAGGCTTAAGGGAGGCCTAAAGAAGCCTTTACTTGCCGAGGAGGAATGGCCAGAAAATTACCCAAAGGATTGGAAAAACCTTCTTGTCTGGGGTGACAACAACCTTGTAATGAGCTCGCTTCTAAAGCAGGGTTGGGCGGGAAAGATAAACCTTATTTACATAGACCCTCCTTTTTTTACCGGCGCAGACTTTTCTATCAAGACCAAAGTTGGCGACGAACCAGTTGAAAAAGAACCTTCCATAATTGAAGAGCGTGCTTACAGCGATATATGGAGTGGGGGCATCGCCTCCTATCTCAAATATATGTATGAAAGGCTTCTCTTAATGAGGGAACTTTTGGCTGAGAATGGAAGCATCTATGTCCACCTTGATTGGCATGTGGGGCACTATGTGAAGGTGATGATGGACCAGCCAGACCTGTTTGGATATGGGAATTTTGTTAATGAGATTGTGTGGGGATACAGAACTGGTGGCACTACTAAAAATGCCTTTGCTAAAAAACATGACATTTTACTTTCTTACTCAAAATCAGGAAATTATGCGTTCAATCCACAATATTATAAGTCGAGGCAACAAAAGAAGTATAATTTCAGAAAGGATTACCCAGAATTATACGATGAAGAGGAACAAATGTGGTATCACCTGGCGGTTTGTAGAGATGTTTGGGAGGATATAAACCCAATAGGCACAGAACCCGGTAATCCTGAAAGATTTAATTTCGATACCCAAAAACCCGAAGCTTTGCTTAAACGCATTATCCTTGCTTCCTCAAATCCAGGCGACATTGTAGCTGATTTCTTCTGCGGTTCAGGCACGACGGGAGCGGTTGCCGAAAAGTTAGGCAGGCGCTGGATAATGTGTGATTTGTCCAAGTTTGCTATCCACACCACCAGAAAGAGACTCCTCAATATTCATAACTCCAAGGACTTGCTGAGTGAAGAGGAAGGTAAACTCTATGGCAAGCTAGCCAGACCTTTTGAGGTCTGGAATATAGGAAGCTATGAGACAGTCTATTGGCAGGAGAAGCAGGAGGAATATCTTGCCTTTATGCTAAAGCTCTATCAGGCACAACCTTTAAGAGACTTTAGATATCTCCATGGCAAGAGGGCAGATAGGGCAGTTCATATTGGTTCCCTAAATGCCCCGGTTACTATGGAAGAAGTAGAAAGAGTTGTCTTGGAGTGCCGGGCAAATAAATTTAACAAAGCTGATGTCCTTGGTTGGGATTGGGCTTACGAGGTAAACGATTTAGCTAAGGCTTTGGCAAAAAGAAATGGCGTTGACCTCAGGCTGGTGCAAATCCCCTCAGTTAATGAGCTGAAGTCCGCTCTGGTTGGATTCGACCTGAAACTCTTAGAAATCCCTGACCAGGTGGTAGAGAAGCAGCTTCTTCCCCATATAAGATTCTCTGAGGTAGGCTATCTTGAGCTTGAGTCAAAAATCAATGCCCACGAAGTTACTTTGAAAATAACAGACTTCCAGCTTCCTCCTTCACCGGAGCTATCTGAAATTGCTGGTAAACTAAAATCCTCTTTTAACTTAATAGACTACTGGGCGGTTGACTGGGACTATAAGGGCGATACTTTTCATAATGGCTGGCAATCTTACCGAACAAAAAAGAATAGAAAGATTGACCTGGAAGCTAAGCACACTTACAGCGATGGTGGCGAATACCAGATAATGGTCAAGGTTGTGGATGTGTTTGGGAATGACACCAACAAAGTCCTACCGGTGAAGATGTGAGAGAAACTCTTTTCCCATTGCCTCAAATTTCAAAAGTTGATGAGTGTCTTATTTATCACGATGAATCAAAAGAAGTATTTGGGAAAAATGTATGGGCGCATGCCTTATTTTTTGTTCCTGAATCTGCTTCTGCAAGACTATTAGCACAACTTTGGGCGGCCAGAAAAAGACACTGGTGTGAGGATAAGAAATTACACTTTGCCGATATTTCGGGTGACAAAATCTCCGAGGAAGATGGGTCTATAGTTATAAAAGAGTGGCTTCAGTATGGAATTGAAGCGTTAAGGAGTAAAGGATCGGCATGCAAGCCTGCTTTGAGTTGCAAGTTAGGAGTGATATTTTTTCAGACTTCGTTAGACTTAGACCTTTATGGTGGAGGCACCGAAGATGAAAAGATGCTTAGATATTTTGAGACTGTGTTAAGAATGCTTTTAAAAGGCTGCGCCCACGGTTTATACGACCCGAACAATAGACTAAAAATTAAGGGGATAGTTACCGATGGTGAACCCTGGCATAGGGAGCTTGACAAAATGAGGATTTTGGACCGTTTGATATCGGAAGCAAGAGAATATGTACACATAGACGGAGACGCTTATATTGAGGGAATAGTCTCAGACCATAGCTCCCCTAATTGTACTGATAGCAATAAAGCTCAATTCTTGCAATTAACTGATTTGCTGCTAGGAAGCGTTATCCACTGTTGTTTCAGGGGAAAGAAATATCGAAGTAAAAAGGAGATTATCATCAGGCCTGTAAGAGAGATGCTTGAAAAGAGGAAATGGGGTGCAGGTTTTCTACGTAGCGGACATTATAGATCCTTTAGTTTATCTTTCGCTCATATTGATAAGGATCAATGGAAATTTGAGCAAGTAGACACTAAAGAAATTATTTATGAAGATAATCAACTAAAGCTATTTGGGTTTAATGAGGGAACAGAGTGAAGCCAACGGATATTCTTCATCCCGACCAAAGGAAGCCAAGTAAGGCTTATTTAGCCGATGGCATAAGAAAGGCGGTTTTTGCCTGGAGGCAGCAAGGCTATCCCGGTGTAACAGACACTACGAGGAGGCTTCTCCAGTTCTGGTTTGATGAAGACCACATCGTGGAAGACGAACTCTTTGAGTTCTGGTTCTGCCAGAGGGAGGCAATAGAAAGCCTGATATACGTCTATGAGGTTCTAAAGAAGAGAGTCTTCATAGACCTCGCCAGGGAATTCGGCAAAGGGCCTATTGTGGGCTACGACCCTTCCTATGACCAATATCCTCTCTATGCCTTCAAGATGGCAACTGCCTCGGGTAAAACTTTTGTTATGGCTTTGGTCATCACTTGGTCTTACTTCAATCACCAGAGGGAAAACACAGACAACTACGCTTCCAAATTTCTACTCATCTCCCCCAATGTCATAGTTTATGAAAGGCTCAAAAGGGACTTCGAAGGACGAAAAATTTTCGCTCAATACCCATTCGTTCCTCCAGAATGGGAAGACGGCTTCAACCTGAAGGTCATATTAAGGGAAGACCCCATAGGCGCAATTCCAGAGGATGTCCTATTCTTGACTAATATCCAGCAGCTTGAAGAAAGAAGGAGTAAGCAAGAAGAAGAGGCAGCCCAATATGTTAGTGAAAAGCTGGCTTTGGAATACGTCGCCAGACAGAAACTCACTGAGGCAAACAGGATAAGGGAGGTCTTGACTTCTTGCCCCAATGTGATGATTCTGAAGGATGAAGCCCATCATATATACAATGTGGAGAAGGCCTGGAAGAAGATACTTTTAGACCTTCACAAGAACCTCGAAGCATCCGCCGGTAAAGGCATAAACATGGAGCTTGATTTCTCAGCTACTCCTAAGACAGAGACCGGTGCTTACTTCCCCTGGATAATCGATGATTCCACTCTTAAAGAAGCCATCGAGATGGATATCGTCAAAAGGCCTCTCAAGGGAACTGTCATAAGAGCAAGAGAGATAAGCTCTGATAAGGCGCATGAGAAATATAGGGCATGGATTGATGCTGGAGTTAGGCGATGGAGAGAATATAAAAAGGCACTAAAACCATTACCGAAAAAACCTGTGTTATTCTTTCAGTGCCCCAAAAATGAGGAAGCAGATGAAATATCTGGCTATCTCAATTCCGTTTCCGACCTAAAAGGCAAGGTATTGCTAATACACACAGATAGCACTGGGAACATCCAAAAGAAAGATCTGGCACAAGTGAGAGAAGTTGCGAAGTTGATTGATGAACCTGAAAAGATAACGCAGGATGCAGAATTGAAAGAGCTATTTCCTAATGGGGTGGAAGCGATTGTCAGCACAATGATGCTGAATGAAGGGTGGGATGTAAGGAATGTAAATGTGATTGTGGGCTTGCGAGCTTATGGTTCAAAAAGAGAGGTTCTCCCGGAGCAGGTAATCGGAAGAGGCCTAAGAAAGATGTTTACCGATGAGATAGCCGATCCCAAGACCTCTGTAAACATACTTGAGGTTATAGGCCCTCCAGCCTTAACCGAAATCCTCGACAAACTTGAGGTAGAGGAAGGCATCAAGATTGCCGAATTCGATACATCTACACCAGTAGATATGACAACTATCTTTGTAGATGACAGCAAACTTGATAAGAATATAGAGATCCCCGTTTTATCTCCCAGGGTAAAGGTATGCCATCCATCTTATGACCAGCTCCAATTAGACCCAGTGCTTCCAGGAAACGTGGAACTTGAGGATAAGGTGCTAAAGACAAAATACATCGCTCAGGATATGCTAACGAACATAGTCGTAGTCGAAAGGGAATGGAACCTCCCGGTCCCCCAGGATACAAGATCAGTAATTGCCTATTACACCCAGAAAGTTCTCAAAGAATTACATCTCCCCACCACTACTAACTTTTCCCTCTTCTACCCTTTGGTTAAGGACTATGTTGAGCACAAGTTGTTTACTGAAACAGTGTCCCTCGACGACCCCCGTGTCCTCTATGCTGTCAGCGAACCTCAAACGGAGGAACTCATCCTAGACGCTTTCACAAAATCATTTAGAGAATTAACTTTCAAAGAGGAGGAGCCAAAGCAGGAAAAGGCAATACACTTAAAGGACACCAATCCTTTCGTCTGGACTAGACCCGTTTATCCCGCTAATAAGTGCATCTTCAATTATGTCCCTTGTGCTAATGACCTTGAGATTGCATTTGCTAGCTTTCTTGACCGCATTGAAGATGTGGAAGCATTTACCAAAAACGAGAAGCTAGGCTTCTTTATGGAGTATATTTCCTCAGAGGGAGGCTTGAAGAACTACAGACCAGATTTTATCGCTAAAACCACAGATAGCAAGTTCTATATTTTGGAGACTAAGGGGGAAGTCGACATAAATGTTCCCAGAAAGGATGAAAGAGCAAGAGTGTGGTGTCAGGATGTTTCACAGATTACAGGTCAGAGTTGGCGCTATGCAAGAATAGACCAACAGCTTTTTCAGGCACGCTATTATGATACCCTTCGCGAACTTTTGTTGGCAACAGAACGTACATAGACAGTCTCAACTGAACAATTAGCCAGATTGTGTAACCTAGCCCAGTCCTTCGGTTAAACTAATTAAGAAGCGACCAGGAGAGCGGCTGTCAAACCCCGTTTTCGGGTCGCCCTTCGTATAATTTTGCCAACTTTCCCTTTAAAATTTCGCAAAAATAAGGCGTTTCAACCCAGCTTGGCTAATTCCCCTTTAATGTTTCCCCTTTGCATCCAGCGAATGGAAAAGCAAAGGGGAATTTGGTGCTAATACATTTCAATTCGCTCAGGAGCAAGCATATGGCTCGACGTCTTGGCTGGAGAGCATAAACACACTCTTGACTTCAAGATATTATGCAGTATAATATACTGCAATAGCAGTAAATAAAACTGCAATCATATAATACAATGTTGGCAACGCTTCTAGGGTCAAATCTCAGGGCAAAAGTGCTGGGATGGTTATTCACTCATCCAGATGAGCGTTATTTTGTTCGTCAGCTCACCACCTTAGTGGGAGAAGATTCTACAAATGTGAGTCGTGAGCTTGCTCGTCTGGAGAAGACTGGTGTTCTTGTTTTAGCTAAGGAGGGGAAACAAAAATATTATCAGGCAAACCGGGAAAGTCCCTTTTTTAATGAGCTTCATGGGCTAATTGTTAAGACTGCGGGTGTGGCAGATGTCCTGCGCTCGGCACTGGCGCCGGCCATGGAGCGGATAAAAGTAGCTTTCGTATTCGGTTCAATTGCCAGCGGCGGTGAAAGGAGAACAAGCGATATAGACATGATGGTGGTCGGCAGAATCTCCTTTGAAGACGTGGTTTCGCTTCTCTCTCCGGCGGAGGAAAAACTGGGACGCGAAGTCAACCCGGTTGTTTACCCAATTACTGAGTTTAAGCAGAAAGTGAAAGAAGACCATCACTTCGTTAAGACCGTGCTTGAGGGCGAAAAGATATTTCTGATAGGTGATGAAAGTGAGCTTGCACGATTGGTTGGAAGACGGCTGGCTGACTGAGCATCAGACCAGCCCCCAGGAAATTGCAGACCTGTTAACTGTAGCAGAACGTGATTTGAACGACTGCCGGGCAGCCAAAACAGCCAGGCTAAGCCCAGACTGGCAACTGAATATCGCCTATAATGCAGCTCTTCAGGTGGCAACCGCTGCCCTGGCGGCGAGTGGTTACCGCGCGTCGCGGGAAGCCCATCATTACCGGGTAATTCAATCTCTCACTCACACTATTGACGCTGATGCCGGACTGGTTGCCCAGCTTGATGGGTTCCGCAAGAAGCGCAACATCAGCGACTACGAGCGGTCGGGAATGGTGTCTGAGCAAGAGGCTGAAGAGATGTTGACCCTGGCAGAAAATCTGCGCGCTCGTGTGATAGAATGGCTACACACTAATCACTCAGAACTGCTACAGGAATGAGAAATGCCGGCACATGATATTATAGGAGTCTGTCCGAAAACTCAGTTATTGACCTGTAATTAAGAGACACAATCCGTCAGAGTGTGTGAGTCAGGCTATTGTCTCCCAATTAAATCAAGAAGCGGCCAGGAGAGCGGCTTTCAAACCCCTTTTCGGGGGTCGCCCTTCTTCCAATTTTGCCAACTGAATAGTTCTGCATGACAAGCGGTGATAGAAAATCCTGGAAGGAGCACAAGAGGAAAGGCGACACTTAACACCTATCTACCTATCTTCCATACTTTAGCTTTGCATATAGAAGTATAGCGACGAGAACCGCCCCTATTGCATTCCAAAGAATAACTGGAGTGAGCCTGAGATAAATCCCATAGGCTAGCCAACAAATCATACCCAGTAAAAGCAATATGGTAAAAAGTCTACTTATCTCACGGGCACTTTTTAATTTGAAGACACGAACCAGTTGCGGAACCATACTACCTGTTACCAGCGCTCCAGCGACTAAACCCAAAGACTGTTCTAACTGCAAGACTGACCTCCTTTTGGTGTTCAACCAGATTTAGATTGATTATAAAGGTAATTACTACGGCTCGCTATCGGTCTCTATCTTCGTTTCGTTCCCCACATCACAATGGCTACACCTTGAAACAGGCGTCTCGTTTCTACCAGCGGGATTCCGTTTTCACGCCATATTGCGGCGTTGCGATCAACAGGACACCGCTGACGAAAGTCCGCGATATTCGGACCCAAGAAACAGCCAACACGATGCCAACCTCGTGAAATGGGGATGGTAACTATGGGCATGACGACCCTATTGTAGATTACCCATAGAGCTCGTATCCAGGAGATTTCTGGAACGCCGAACTCAAGCGAGAGCAATTGCCCGCCTGGTTTCAGTACCCGAGACAGCTCCCGTACTGTTGCATCAGGGTCTCGGACATAACGCAACAGGTAGGTGAAGACAACCGTATCGAAGGCTTCATCAGGAAAGGGTAAATGCTCAGCGCGGCCCTGGATAAGTTGGACTCTGCCGTCCAGGCTTCTACTCTCGACGGCGCGGAGGCCAGCTTTCAGCATTGAGTGGCTAATATCGAGCCCCACGATTTGGCTATTATGGCGGCGGGCAATCTCCAGGGCGACACCGGCTGTACCGGTACATACGTCGAGCACAAGGTTTCCGGGCCGAAGAGCCATTTGCGAGACTAAGAACCTACGCCAACGAAGGTACTGAAAGAAAGTCAACCCTTGCGCCCAAGTGTCGTACGAGTGGGCAATCCCATCGAACAGGTCTTGGGCGAAGATTGCAGTGCTGTCCCCTGATGGAGAGCCGGATGCTGTCCCTGTTGTGCTGACTCGGCCCGCAGGGTGGGATTCAACCAGCGGAGTCCATCGGTCCTTTCCCTTCTTTGTCTTCATTCTTTATCCTCCATCGAGCCGTCTTTTCTGCAGACTACCTCATGAAATTGGCAGCACCAAAATGCTGCGAGCTTGGGCCAGTCTTGATTATACGTAAACCACCTAATTTAGGCAACCACATCCCATAATTTTGGTTGGACTATACGCTGAAGTTGAATAATAGGCTAAAAGTTCTGTCTGTCGTCCAGTACTGCCCACCATAGAGCCGAAGTGGCGGAATGGCAGACGCGCTACGTTCAGGGCGTAGTGCCCTTAAGGGCGTGAGGGTTCAAGTCCCTCCTTCGGCACAGAAAATAGAATATGTACGGGTCACCGGAAAGTACACCGCGCGAAGCGAGGGACTTTTCGGAGCATCGATGCGCCTGTGGCTCAGTTGGATAGAGCGCAGCCCTGCGGAGGCTGAGGTCGCGGGTTCAAATCCCGCCAGGCGTGCTATCTTGGGCGGTTAGCTCAGCGGTTAGAGCGCCTGTTTTACACACAGGAGGTCAGTGGTTCAAGTCCACTACTGCCCACTCCATAACAAGTAACTTTTCATCGGTTTGTGCGGTGCCAATTTATTTTCGACAGGGCATGAACCGACTGGTAAACAAAACTGACAATTGTTTAGCGTCACTCCGAAGTGCGGGAAGCCTAGCTCCTTGTGCTGATGGGTGAACAGGTCTACGTTGTAGGAATCGTTCCTTTTTAGTCTCCCAGTTTAGTGCCAACTGTAGTATAATTGCGTTAGGCTATTCTTAAGTAGAGGTGAGGCATGAGCGGTTATTCTCCAGAAATTGAGCAGGCTGGCATAACTTGGGGACAGCTCAAAAAATGCAGAGATGACGACTACGATATGTACTATGGTTTCGGCGTTTATGCTGGTGCAAGTACTGGACAATCTCCATGGTGCACGTCTCACTTTACTTCATGGTTACTTGTCTGTGACATTCGCTTGCATGCGTGGGGTTGTTGAATCCCTTAGGTTGGTGGATTTGCTGAGACGCAGCCCTGTGATCGCTCACCCGTGGCTTGACGGTGTCAAGATAAGCGACCTAAAGCAGCCCAAAGGCTTCAAGCCCGCAACTCCGGTCAAAGAAGTCATGAAACTGTTCGATGCACGAAGCACAGGCGGAAGTCATGCTGCCTTCTTTGCTAGGCCGCTCTCTGCGTTAGCTGAGCCTGAGGCTTCGAAACTACTCGGAGACAAGCGCTGCGGAATAGAGGTTGAATCGGCACTGCAAGAAATAAGCAAGACAAGCGCGGACTTCCTGTTTTATTTGTTGAGCTCTTTCCCACAAGTGACTGGACAGGAAGGTTTTACAGAACCAAAGTTGGGACAGGTGCTGGAGGAACTAGATGGTAGATTCGGCATTAGGCTTGATGGGTATGCAGGTCAAGTACACGAAGCTAGGAGGGTGATCATATGAGGGAGAGTAGAATAGGCGTCCTTAGTGGTGGGGGAGACTGTGCTGGAATTAACCCCGCCATTAAATGGGTGGTCAAGACGGCACTGGATGAGCGACTGCAATCGGAAAGAAGGATCCGGTACAACGTTCTGGGCATAAAGGATGGGTGGAAGGGGCTAATCGAAGTTGAACCCGAAGAACTGAGTGTCCAAGACTATATCATTCCTTTAAGCCAAGAGATAGTCCGAACCTGGGACAGGTATGGTGGTACCATGTTAGGTACGTCACGCGCCAATCCCTACGATCCTAAGAATGACCAGTCAAAAAGAGTATTGGCCAACATAGAAAAACTGCGTCTGGATGCACTGGTTGTGATTGGCGGTGATGACACTCTGGGAGTGGCCCACCGGCTGGAAGAAGAAGGCGTAAAGGTAGTCGGCATCCCCAAAACAATAGATAAAGACCTGCCCGAGACGGATTATACGCTGGGATTTGAGACTGCCGTGAATGTTATCACCGAGGAGATTGATAGATTGCGAACCACAGCTGGCTCCCACAAGAGAATATTTATTGTTGAAACAATGGGTAGACATACTGGCTGGCTAGCCTTAGAAGGAGGAGAATCCAGCGGGGCCTTTATAATTCTCATCCCGGAACATGATTTTTCTCTGGACAAGGTCAATGAGCTGGTTCTTGAGGGAAGGCGCGGTGGAGCCAGGTATGACATCATCGTAGTTGCTGAGGGCACCAAACCGCTGGGTGATAAGGAATTCGTCAGACAAGAAGGTGTAGATAGCTTTGGGCACAAGTTCTTGGGCGGAGTCGGTGACTTCCTGGCTCAAGAGATCCAGGAGGCAACGAAACTGGAAACACGAAGCATCAATCTTAGCCATTTGCAGCGGGGTGGTGCTCCCTGTGCTTACGATAGAAGGATGGGCAGGTACTTTGGTATTGCTGCCATGGACCTGGTAGCGATGGGCTATTTTGGAAATATGGTCTGTGTCAGAAACGGCAAGATCAGTGCATGCCCGATAGCAAATATTATTGGACGGCCGCAGTTTGTTGACGTCGATACTCAGTATGATGCCGAAAGATACAACGGGCGGCGGACGATACTCAGGACGCTGGAGAAGAAGCATGCACAAAGATGATGAGCAACGTGAGGCAAGGCCTCAAAGCAAAAGCATCTCTGACCTTACCTAATTGCACATTTGTCCATTTTGTGCAGGTGGCAAATTGAGAACAAAAGGCATAGGCGAGATATGTTGACCGCCGGCGTTGAGGCGGTATAATCATTTGCTGAAAGGAGGCAAGCGGTCTTCGCCTTTTCTACAGCTTGTCTTACACACAGGAGGTCAGTGGTTCAAGTCCAGTACTGCCCACTTTAAATATAAGGCGAGGTCTTTAGACCTCCTGATTGTTTGGCAAACTAAAGGTGGCCAAATACAAGTCAATTGGTCTATTCCATAACAAGTAACGTTTCATCGGTTTGCGCAGTGGCCAATTTATTTTCGACAGGGCATGAACCGACCGGTAAACAAAACTGACAACTGTGCACTGGTACTCATTAGCTACAGGAACATGTTGGATTGAACTTTCTAGGGTGTTATCCTGATCTCGCGGACCAGGGAATTCAGCCCGTCAGCTGACGGATGAATACATAGATGAGTTCAGGAGCCACCGCTTTCTGATCAACATGGCGCGGGCAGGCAGCCCTTACGAGAACGCCATGATGGAGAGTTTCTTCAAGACTCTGAAATACGAGGAGCTGTATCTATGTGAGTATGAGACCTTTGAGGATGTGGTAGCCAGGCTTCCCTATTTCATTGATGAGGTCTATAAGGAGAATAGGCTTTATTTGGCACTTGGCTACGCTCACCGAATGACTTTGAGGAGGTGATGCTCATTCAGCAGAATAATAGGACACCCCGCCAGACTCTCCTAATCTTATCTATCCAATCATAGGGGTGCAGTCGCACGAAGATGCTGCTAGAATCATATCATGTTCAGCTTGAGGACTTGGCAGAAAAGGCTGGCTTTGGGTTTATTGGCTGCGATCTTGGGGCTCATCGGGGTTGCAATTTATTGGTTAGCTGACAATTACCGCCCGGCCGAGTTTTCCTCTGTCTTCTTCACTAGTATAGTTGCTACCGTAATAGGAGTCTTAATTGGTGCTTTGGTAGGAATCTTTGCAACAATAGCTGTCATAAACCCATATCTAAGACGTAAGGAAGAGGAGCGACTAGAGCCATTGAGACGACCTATATTGTTATTCTGGGATCATACACTGAGCCTTTACGCAACTAGCGTTCTTCAAGCCCTAATTTGCCCACCGAACATTACGCGAGCTGTGTCGCAGGTAAGCCTTGGGCTCAGCTCAAGGATGGATAGTTTAGTGGATGAGGAGAAACTAGTCGAAATACAAACGTGGCTAAAAGAATTGAATAGCAAGGAAGAATTATCGGTGCTAAATCTGTCCGCTTTTCAACAGACATTGGATGAGCTAAGAAGGTTTATGGAGCGGATGCGTGGCACATTGGTAGCTTTACCCTACTTGTTCAAGGAAACACCAGAAGTGGCCAACGGAATAGAAATGCTTCTAAGTAACTTCTTGAGCGGCTTAGGAATGTTGGAATACAAAGCCGATCATGAATCAGAGGGGACGAGGCTCGATTACTATAGCACGGCCATAATAAAAAGGACTATTGATGATAGCGTCGCATTGATAAGGGAAATAAGGCGCGCTAGGTTGAAACATAAACATAATCAGACGTAGAAATTGAGATACTTCTCTGAACCCCTGAGACTGGACACAATGGGTTAGGAATGGGACAAGTTCAACAACGAGCCCACTGGGGAAGGAGCTCCCCAAGACAGGATAGAAAAACTGGAACGGCTGGTGGGGAAGCTTTATGACGATAAATAAGACCGTGAACTTGTTGAGCTTGTCAATCCGCTAATGAGGTCCAATCTGAAAAAGATTGAGGGCTTTGCCAGTTGAGCGTCTGCTTCAGGCAGCAACCGCGGTCAGAGGGATAGAGGTCACAATCCTCGGTTTTGTTGTCCTATCTCTTCTGGTGGAATAAAATGAAAGAAAATACGTAGTCTGCGAGTTCTAAGGAAGGAGCGGTGTACAATACAGCAGAGTTGACTGCAAAGACATCCCCCCAGATTAGCTAGCGCAGAGTTACAGATCCGTCTATGTGGCAGTCGGGATAAAGCTACCCACGACGAGAAATGATCGAGGGATTTGAGTACAAAGGCCAATGGTGGCTTCCTAACGAGCCTGCGAAAGCAGTTTCAGGCACACTAAAATATACCCACAACGACGGAGCGGTGTTGGAGCTAATGGGCTCCTTTGAGGATAGTAGGGAGATGTACAAAATGGCAAGGCCAGTGATCATTCTGGGCACCTCTTCAAATGGTAAAGATATTTCTCTGCATGGCTGTTTCCTACTACAAGTTCGGAAGAGCTATCCTGGCCTTTCGACCTCCTCATACTTTGCCAACATGGTCTTAGTAGGAGCGCACTTTCACAAAGCGGAAGATATCAGGTTCAGGAGCATAAATGTTCGTTTTTCTCACTTCGATGAATGGGCAAATCTGTCTGGCTTCAAAATCGATCATCCGAAAGAAGAGAATGTGGTCATAAAGTACAAAAGGCCCGATGATATTCGAGTTGGTATCAGTAGTAATCTCACCATTGCGATTACTACTAGAGCTAAGTTCACTTTAGTTCAAAAGAAAGCCGGAGTAGAACAGCAAACGATTGCACGGATAGAGACCGTGCAAGGGTCTTCCATCGAAAACTTACACTCCATCATTCAGCATCTACAAAATTTTCTCTGTCTGGCAGTTCGAGAGCCTGTGTATGTGCTGAATATGGAAGGAGAAACGGAAAGAAGCAAAATGACCGACATGGATTACTATCCACCGGTTGGAATATTCTACAAATCTCCCTATATTTCAGAGGCTCCAGAATCCTTGGTGGGATTGGATATGCTTTTCACTTATAAGGATATCAATATTGACTTCGAGGTTCTGTTAAGGAAATGGTTCGAAAAGGCGGATGTACTCAAGCCCATTTGTGGGCTGTACTTCGGTACGCTATATAATCCTCATCTATATCTCGAGAACCGGTTTCTAAGCCTAGTCCAAGCTGCAGAAGCACTTCACGATCGTATCTATGGAGGAAGATATTTGCCAGATTCTGAGTACAAGGCTCGGGTATTTACCCCTCTTGTGAATGCGTTTCCAGATGTTGAGCAAGATCTAAGTGAAAGTCTGATGGATAGGCTGAGATACGGCAACAAATATTCTCTGAGAACGAGATTGAGCCAACTCCTGGATAAGTCCGGAAGAATCGTGCCTCAGCTACTTGGAAATAGGAAGGTTTTTATCGACAAGGTAATTACTACTAGGAACTATCTTACTCACTATGATCAGAAGTTGTACAAACGTGCCGCTCAGGGACAAGACTTGGTTTCCTTAACGAAAAAGCTGAGGATACTCCTGGAAGTGTGCTTGGTAACACAGACTGGGCTTGATGCGAACAAAGCCAGAGCCCTCTTCGGTAAACACAGGAGAATCCCGGCGGAAGCCTTCGGCCAGATCCCAACTGAATATTGAGGGGCAAGTTAATGAAAGGGAAGGTAAAAGGGGCTCCGTCAAACTATTACTCAAAAAGTTCAGCCATATCTTTAATAATATGTTAGATATACTTGACAAATTGCTTGCTAATTGATAGACTATATGTGACAAATGAGATAGGAGACAAGCAATGAAGTCAGCAGTTATCTATGCCAGGGTACCGGTTGAACTGAAGCAAGAGGTTGAAAGTTTTGGAGATTCAACCAACATTTCGAAGAGTGAGGCGATCGTAAGCCTGCTTAGGAAAGGGTTAGATTACTCTTCCATTCAGGAAAGAAGTGATCAGCTTCAGAAGAGGCTTGCTGATGCGCGACGAGCTCGATCGCATCTGGAGGGCATACTCAACATTGAGGTTGGCAGGTGCTCAGTACAAGGATGTGGCGTACCCATAACCTTACGTGATTTCGTGTTCCAGCGATGCAGGAACGGCCACTTCAGAACTATAAACCTCTACAACGACTTTAAGAAACTGCCAGGTGTTGGAGAGGCCGTCGTCGCAGGCTTAGCGATTTTCGGCGCCGTGGTAGCAGCAGATCACTTACTTGGCGGTGGCGGCTCAGAAACACAATAGTTGTACTCTAAGATATAACTATAGAAAACAAGGAAATATAGAATCGAAAACTAACCTTCAACGCCAATAATCACCAATAGAAACCATAAGTGATGCGGTAAGCTACGGTACAGTTACAATGATTTCACCGGAACTTCAAGAATTCTGTGAGCGATGGCTTCAGAAAGCTCGTGAATATCAAGGCCGGAACCTGCTAGAGTGCTTCGATAAGTTTTTCACGATATTTATAGCCTACAACAGGCTTTATGCGGAATTGACTTATTCACTAGCCAGAAAGGGGAAGGTCAGGCTACAGGGTCATAGTATGCCTGATGCGCGAGCGGCTAAAGAATTTGTCCATCAGTATCTGGGCACCAGTCATATCTGGTTAAATCTTCAAAACGACCGTGCTTGCAGAGAGGCTATTGAGACCATCGATGAGCTTATCGACCATCGGGTCTTTGCGATCAAACTGGACAGGTTACGAGGGGAACCGAGAAGGCAAGAAGATTTAAGACTGCTCGATGGCTTGAGGTCTAATGACCAATTTCGAAAGGTAGCGGCAGTGCTTGATATCATATATTCGATCAGATGCAACATGTTTCACGGGCACAAAGGTTTTCACGAAGTACAGACTCAAATCTTAATCCCTGTAACAATTTTGCTTGAGAAAATGACGGTTTTACTCTACGAGAAGCTGGGTCACGACTATGAAATGTAAATAACGCTACAAACAATGGCTTGGCGTGAGAATATCGAAAACATGGAGCTAATCTAGAAGATATTACACCTCTTAATATCTTGTTACTTCACTGCACGATTTAGCGTGTTGTGTAATAGATATAGGTCATTCCAGCGAGCTGGCGATCGGTTCTGAAACAACAACTGACAACCGTTCACCGTGGAATGGGGGATCCCCACTGACATCCTTCCTTATGACTAACCGAACGCCAACTCTATAACATGGTCTATTGTCATCGGCGACTGCCCTTATTAAGTAGGCGACCTTGATGGTATCTCTGACTTCCCGTGAGTATCTTACTGTCTTCTCCACTCTGCTACCGTTGCCTCCTCCTCAGATCTGCCCCACCTTGTAATCTTTAAGTCCAAGCAGGATTGTGGTACTATTTTCTTGGCCCTTGGCCATGGTGGTAAGATCTCCTCTCCTTGCTCTTTTGGCTCTGGGATCCTTAACACTGTGGAATATTTTGACAATTTACCCCGTACATTCTAAAATAGAGTTATCGGTCTATTGACAAGACGCATGTCTTGTCAATAGAATGAGGCAAATTGAACTTGACAAAACAGTCAAGACTATGTTAAGTAAATCTTCAAAGTGATTTTCCTCAGTGGGTCCGAGGCTTCCTTTTTGGAGAAACAGAAGGAGGGAATATGGGAAGAAGGATAAATCTTGTGTGTGCTATGGATATAGGATTTAAGAAGCGAGAGGAAAAGGGCAATCAATGGCTCAAAGGAGGCATTGAGAAATTTAGAGAGGCTCTAGAACAGGATGCCAAAGAGGCTGCTGCACGTGGATCCGGGTTACCGAAGGATTGGAGAAGCCGAATACTCAAATAGTTTTTCTATCTTAGTTACGTATTTGTAATCGGGCAAGGTAATGTTTGGGCTTTGCCCGATTACTTATAATAAGGTAAGCCGATGGCAAAACAGGGGGAGACATTATCAGTTGAAGTGTCTCTAGAAGACCCGTACCAGTGGTTTAGCATAGTTTACCCTGCTAATAAAAAGGGCCGGCAGGAAATAGAAGACCTACTACTCACTAAAGGGACGCTAAATCTGGTTCCCTATGCTATCCTTGATTACATACTTGCGCCACAGGCAGGTAAATCAACATCCGTCTGCAAAACAATAGTTATCGAACACAGGTACCGAGATAAAGACCACTCTAAAGCAATGTCTTCCTATTATGCTAAGTCGTTTCGGCAGGTCGAAGCTGAGTGTATTAGGTTACATTTTTTTAATCGGCGTTTGCCATCGGATTTTCTTGATACAAAAAGCACGCAAGAGCTTGAACACTCATATTTAGGCTTCTGTGTATTACGTCCATTTACTCGTAGAAAGATAGGTAGAACAGTACTTAGAAGGCTTAGGCATCAGCCTACGTTAGAATTTCCTACCTGTCAAGGTGTTTTTGAAGTTAACTTGGCGGGACACAAACTCAATCTTGAAGGGTCAGCCTTCATAGAACAAGATACGATGGTAGCTGCCTGTGCCTCTGCTGCTATATGGGTTAGCACTACTATTATGGGAACACGGTTTGGGCTACAGCAACGTTCTACATCTGAAATAACACAACTGGCTACACAGTATCTGATTGCAAATCGCCCAATGCCTTCAGAGGGTCTAATCACCGAGCAGATGCTTCACTGCCTGCACGCTATGGACTACGAGCCCTTACTGGTAGGCGTTACAAGCCAAAAACAAGCAAAACACGATATCTACAGCTACATAGAATCTGAAATGCCACCTATTTTGCTATGCAATTTCGTGTCTGGTGAAAGCCACGCTATTGTTGGTGTAGGACATGGTTATAATCTGCCAACTACCAGCCCATTCAAAACAAAGGTTGAATGGCCAGATGAACCTCCACTCGAATTTGCACGAAGTTCAGAGTGGGCACCTAGTATTTTAGTCAATGATGACCAGCGTGGGCCTTACCGAAAACTGACCTTCATTCAAGATACGCAAACATTGACACAAAGGATAAATAGAATACACCCTGATGTGAACGTGGCTGACCTAGGATTGGAAGAATGGAAGTGCCCTATTACAATCGATGTCAATATGCCTTGCTCGGGATACAGTGGCGGCGAGGAAATTGCCAATATTTGGGGAATAATTATCCCTTTACCGCAAGGTGTTCTCCTTACTGCCAACCAAGCGGAAAGCAAAAGCGCGCGTGTCATTCGATGGTGGCATTTGCGGAATAAAGTACCCTTGTCAAAAGACTTGGTGCTTCGGACCTATCTTGTGCCATCAAACGAATACAAGAAGAGAGCAAAGAGTAGCGGGATGAGTCCTTTCGTTAAATCGCTGCTAGCGGGAAAACCGATGCCTCGCTGGATATGGGTCACTGAGATAAGTTCTGTTAAATCATATAATTCCACCAAGCTCGAAGACTGGCTAATTAATGGTCAGGTAATAATAGATGCGACCAGTAACGCTTTTACGCCTGATTTTCTTTTGTTCCACTACATCATAGACAGCCAAGCAGTTTTAGTTACAATGAGACCTGAGCACAAAGACGCAGAGCAAGCATTCTCACGGTATTGGGTCAGTAGGACAGACTCCAAGTATGCTGGTTGGATTCATTAGGTAAGGTCACAGCAGCTTGTTTTGTTACCTAATTGCACAAACGTCCATTTTGTGCAGGTGGCAAATTGAGAACAAAAGGCATAGGCGAGATATGTTGGCCACGTCTGGTGAACTGGTTATACAACAATAGTTATACCAAGGTACCGTCAGGTCATCAAAGGCAATAGTGACCCTCCAGTTCGGCCTGGCTATCTCACTGAGAAGCGGGCGGCCTATGGGTTCTCGAAGCGCCTGCTGCAGCGTTGACAATTTCGTTACCATCATCTAAGATTATCCTAAGAGTAGAAGCTGGGGGTGTACGTGGCAAACAAAAAGCACTTCACTACCGAATAGGCGGGAAGGAGGTATCATGAAAAAAAGACACCTTACAACGAACCAGGGCGTACCCGTTACCGATAACCAGAATTCCTTGACCGTTGGCGAACGCGGCCCGGTACTGTTACAGGATGTCCAATTTATTGAGAAGATGGCTCATTTCGACAGGGAGCGCATTCCCGAAAGGGTTGTTCATGCCAAAGGGGCAGGAGCCCATGGATACTTCCAGGTTTACAAGAGTATGAAGTCTTACACCAGGGCGAAGTTTCTTCAGGACCCGGCGAAAAAGACTCCTGTGTTTATACGGTTTTCCACCGTAGTCGGAGGTCGAGGCTCCGCCGATACGGTACGAGACCCCCGGGGCTTTGCCGTAAAGTTCTATACCGAGGATGGCAACTACGACCTGGTCGGAAATAATCTCCCCGTGTTTTTCATCCGGGATGCCATAAAGTTCCCCGATATGGTCCATGCCTTCAAGGGCGCGCCAGATACCAATATACCGTCGGCCTCTTCAGCACATAACCGCTTTTGGGATTTCATATCTCTGACGCCGGAATCGACCCACATGATTACCTGGCTTTTTTCCGACCGCGGCACGCCGAAGAGTTACCGGATGCAGGAGGGGTTTGGCGTCAATACATATGTGTGGGTGAACGCCGAAGGCAAAGCGGTATATGTGAAATACCACTGGAAACCGAAACTGGGCGTGCAGAACCTCGACCGCCATGAAGCAAGCCGCCTGACCGGTGTCGACCCCGATTATCTTACCCGTGACCTTCACGATGCTATCGCCGCAGGGGAAGAGGTTGAGTATGAGCTTAATGTCCAGTTGATGGATATCGCTGATGAGTTGAAACAGGACTTTGACCCACTTGACCCTACGAAGACGTGGCCTGAGGATAAATTTTCCCTGATGCCGGTGGGTAAAATGGTGCTCAACCGTAACCCGGAGAACTTCTTCGTTGAAGTGGAGCAAGCGGCTTTCTGCCCTGCCAGTATTGTTCCCGGAATTGAGTTTTCGGCGGACAAGTTGCTGCAAGGACGAACATTCTCCTACGCCGATACTCAGCGCCATCGGCTGGGAGCGAACTACCTGCAACTTTCCGTCAACCGTCCCATAGTCCCGGTAGACAATAACCAGCGTGACGCCGCCATGCAGATAGGCCAACTCAGTGGTCCGGTCAACTACGAGCCCAATAGTCTCGGCGGTGGTATGCCTGGAGAGGCTCCTGAGGAGGGCACGCCGCGTGCATACCGCCTTGAGGGAGAAGTCACACGCAGGAAGATAAGCATAACGAATGACTTCGCACAAGCTGGAGAAAGATATCGTTCCCTTAGCAAGATGGACCAGGAACATCTGTTAGATAACCTCATCGCCGACCTTATGCACATTGATAAAGCAATCCAGCAACGGGTGGTTGAGAATCTGACTAAAGCTGCTCCCGAATTAGGGCGCTCTGCAGCTAAAGGGCTTAAACTTTAACAGGGCTGACGGAAGGTCGGGACTGTTAACCGGTCCGTCAGGCTCCTCCTTTTGGGGCATCATACTGGCGGTCCTCCCAGTGCATGTAACCCAGGATCGCTTTGCCCGCCAGATAGCGCATGGGTTCCGGCGGCCAGGGAATCATCCTGCGGTTGACGAAGAACACGTCGGTTAAATCGGTCTTCCGCTCAAGTATCAAGTCGGCCACGGTCAGGCCGTTCAAGTGGGTCATGCTAACCCCATGACCCACAGCTCCCAGGCTGTAAACGACATTCTTATCCCCGGCATAACCAATGGCCGGCGCCATGTCTAAGGGGACTGAAACCGGCCCACCCCACTCATGGGTAAATCGTACATCTTTTAACGCGGGGAAAAGCTCGCGCACGTCGTCTTTCAGTTCCGCAAATATCTCCGGGTTCAGGTCCCTATCCATGTCTTCGCCGTAACTCATTGAAACGTCACGCCCCCCCATAACGATTCTGTTATCGGTCGTTAAACGGTAGTAATGAACCAGATTCCGCGCATCTTCGATTCCCTGGCGATTCTGCCAGCCGATTTCGTTGAAATGCTCATCTTTTAACGGCTCGGTGATGACGATGTAGGTCCAGGCTGGAACTTGCTTGCGTTTGAGTCCTTTGAAATTTTCTTTTTTCATACCAACCTCCTGTTCGCAAAATCATCAGGTTTTTAGCTTTGCTCTGTTTCTTTCTGCCAATGTCCTACTATAAAACCTTTTTGCCTTTGTTAAGTTTTTGTGCTGGCTGACCACACAGGTAACACCGGGCTGCGGATTTTAGTAAGTTCTTTTTCAATATATACTCTGGAGCAGGATAGTCAAAGCATTGGTGCGGACGATTGAAGTTATACTCAATAAGCCAGATTGTGCGACTCAGGTCAGTCTCTCGTTCGTTAGATGAAGCAGCGGCCAGGAGAGCCAGTTTCAAACCCTGTTCGGAGGGTCGCCCTTCGTGTAATCTTGCCAACTTTCCCCTTGAAATTTCGCAAAAACAAGGCGTTTCAATTCATCTTGGTGAATTCCCTATGTTTCCCTTTGCAAGCAGTGAATGGGAAATCAAAGGGACACTTGTTGCTAATACATTTCAATCCCCTTTCGATGATTAGCTCTCCATCAACAATTCACTATTTTGTGTGCCCCAACCCACTCTCTCCCGGTTAGATTAAGAATGGAAGTTGGTGAGATTGCCAAGCTCCGCAATCCCTGCGGATTCTCCCTCCCACCGGAGAGGGAGAATTACAAGGAATTTTGCAATTGACTATAATATTGCTCCGGTATAGATAGTCGCCCGATTTGAGATACAAAGTCAGGAGGTGAAAACATAGCTACCTTTTCTAAGATAGTAATAAAAGGAGAGCAAGGTAAAGATAATCGTAAGATACATCAGTGCTGCAAGCAGTATATCCGGGCCTACACCAAAAACACACACCACTAACGTTAGCATCTGAAAAGAGTAAGTAATCCTGGCTATTTGGGGAGGAGCAGGAAACTCAATCGCACGGGTGCGTCGCTTCCAGATAAAACTAAACACACCTGCCAGTACTACGAGGTCTCCGGCAATCACAATCGCTGCATAGGGATAGGGATTGAAGGGCATTAAGCCAGTCGTGCGTGACCAGAGTCCGATGATTATTGTCAGAATTACGGTAGGGGTCATGACCAGCCGGTCGACAGTTATGTCAAAAAGCGCTCCACCCAGGGTTGATTGTCCCAGTCGACGAGCCAGGAAACCATCCAGCCCATCGGTAGCCCAAGCGATGCAGAGCATAATAGCTGCCAACAGCATTGCCCCTGTTCCACCGTGGCACAAGAGCCAAATGATAGGCGCAACCAGAACGATGCGCACCGCAGTTACAACATTAGGAATGTTAAGCCTCAATGACAATGCATGCTCCGCAGGGTTATTCACCCACCTCAATCCTCCAGCGGCTTGCTTATCCAGCGGTCAAGTTGGCAACAAAATGTATGTTTGCTATCATTACAGTTAGAATCACGATGAGAGGCCAATCCAAAGGGTTCCGTCCCGCGGTAATGCCTCTCTTTTTCAGTTATAGTGCCCTTATCATACTCCAGCTTGCTTCTGAGGTCATTCATAAATACAATATGGGGCATCATTTAAGGATCCCAGGGGATTGATATCGAGCTTTGCTGTTCATCGCCTTTGTCCATGAGGAAGCGTTATTCTTGCTCTAAGTCCTTGACTAACTCATCACCTGAGGCAAAAGTCTTGACGCGTCCAACCTTGATATCCTCGTTAGCTTCCCTTTCCGCCTCCTGCCATCTCTTGGTCCAAAAGTAGGCCTGGCTCTTGTCCACTAATTTCTTTGGCATTAGCACTGCCCTGTCATCTACCACTTCAATTTCTACCAGGTCACCTTCCTCAACCCCAAGTTCCTTACGCACAGATGCTGGAAGGGTAATTTGCCCATGCCTGGTAACTTTGCTATACGAGGGCATTTTCATCACCTCCTAAGGTCGCTCCAGTGCTTCATCATGGTGTCCAATGTTACGCAAGAGGATTGTATCCCTCTCAATTTGGAAAGTCATCCTCAGTGAACGACTTACCCTGGCTTCCCAAATATATTCCGTTCCCATTACTTTCTTTGTCCTGAGAGCAGGATATCGAATGTCCATTGCCAGGTTTTTGATTGCCTTACGAGCTATCGCTTGCTCCTCTTCATTAAGATGTTTCCATGCTTTCTTAAATCTGGCAGTTCGAGCAACCTTCACGGAGAAATTTCCTTATCTTGTATGAAATTACTATATTACTAATATAGTCAGTTGTCAAGTGTTTTGGCAATGTTAACGAAATGTCAGAAGGTGCAACCAGTCTCTCCCGGTTAAGAGGCGGGAGTTGATGAGATTGCCACGCTTTCCCTTCACGGAGTTTACCCCGAGCACTACGAGATTCCTCCCCTTCACGGATCCTGCCCTGAGTGCCACGAGATTCCTCCCCTTCGGTTCCTTCCTTTCGTCAGGACTCAGGGTCAGAATGACAAGAGGCGAAGGGTTCGCAATGACAGGTGGAAAATGGGGGATTAGTTCACCACCGACATTTTGCCCAGTTACTAAGGCATCTCGCCCAACATTCTCCGTGCTACTGGGTTATTTCTCTTGAGGCTTCTTCGCCTCTCGAGTAGAACAGCGGTATGAGAAGCAGGGCGGCCATTGAGGAAACCACCATGGCGACCCACATTACCGCCGCTACCTCCAGGTGGATTTGCAGCGGCGACAAGAAGAGCACGGAAAGCCCGATGGCCAGGCCGAAGGCATTGGCCAGTATGGGCTTGCCAACGGTGGAGAGAGCCAGGTCAACGGCCTCTCTGCCTTTATGTCCCCGTTCCCGGAAATAGTAGATGCCGGATATAAGGTGGATGGAATAGTCCACTCCCACCCCGATGGCAATGGCAGACAGGTTGGCAGTGACGACGTTGAGGTTAAACTTGGTGATAGCCAGCATCCCCATGATGGCAATGATGGTAATGACAATGGGGATGAGAGCCACCAGGGCGGCACGCAACTTCCTGATAGTTACCAGCAGCATGATGAAAATCAGCACCAGGGCAAGTCCCAGGCTGCGGACCTGGCTCTGCACCACCAACCTGTTCATCTCGTCAAAGAGCACAGGCATTCCAGTTATGACCATGATTTCGGGGTGTTCAGCGACGAAGCTGTCCAGCAGGCCGATATCCACCGAGTCCAGGTCATCGATTTTAATCATCATCCTGAGGCCATCGTCGGAAAACCACGTTTCGAGGTCCTCGTCGTCGATGTGGCGTAAGATGTTGTCCACGACGGCGGGGCTTTCAGGATAACCATGCTGGCCGGTCATCTCTTCGTTGAGGCTGCCGACAATGTCAAACAGCGAAACCACACTGTGTATTCCGGGCAGCCTCTCCAGGTCCCTTTCAGCTTGCAGGACGTCCTCGGCAAAGCAGTGGTCCCTCAGCGTGAACAAACCCCGCGGAGCGGCGATCTCCCCGGCAAGGGGCAGCGCCCCGCCGAAGTGCTTTTCCACCCTGTCAAAGGTCTGGACGACCTCCGAGTCTTCCTTAAAGAACATCAACTGGTTGGACACCACTTCAAGCCGGGGAATGGCGAAGGCGGATATCCCGATGACAATGGCAAATGCCACTATCACCCTGGTCCTGTGCCTGGAGCAGTCCAGGACGAATTTGACCAGGCCGCCGGGTTGGAGCTGCGGCCGCACCGTGGGCAATTTTATCCGTAAAAGCACCGCCGGTAAGAAGAACATGGACAACAGCCCGGCATAGGCAATTCCCACGGAGACGAAGATGCCCATCTGACGCATGGGCGCCACGTCCGACCACATTAGAGAGGCAAAGCCAGCCATGGTGGTTATCGTTGTCAGGAACATTGGCATTCCCACCAGGCGCAGTGTTTCCACAGTGAGTTCACGTCGGTCGGAATAGCGGGAAAGGTTATCTATGAAGTGGCTGACGTAATGCAGCCCATCGGCGGCGCCAATCACTATGACGAAGATGGGAGAGAGAACGGTGAGCAGGTTTAATTCCTGTCCGCTCCACAAAATCGTGCCCATTGTCCACAGGGCAGCCAGACCGGCGGGAATTATGGCCATGACGGCAAGCTTGCGGTCTTTGAGAATCAAGAAAAATACCAGCAGTACCAGGAAAATGGCGCAGGGAGGAAGGATCAATAATATCGTGACCAGGTAGTGCCAGAGGGTGTTTTTGATTACCTCGTTGCCAGCAAGGGAAAGGTTGAGGGCGGTTTCGCTTTCCACCACTTCTTCCAGCGACTTCATCACCTCTGCGGCCGGGGCGTTCAATTCCATGGTGACGATAAGCGCTCCCTTGCTTTCGTCGGAGGAGAGGAGCTCACCGGTGAGAAAGCTGTCGCGGATAAAGTCCTCCAGGATGTCGCTGTGGTATGCAATGAACTTCTGGTCCACGTCGAAGGTGCTCCCCTGTACCAGAATCTCCGATGGAATGAAGCTCTGCACCCGGGATATGCCATCCATTTCCTCGATATCCTCCTGAAGACGGAAGACGTCCTGGAGGTGCTGCTCTTCGAGAAGGGAGTCGTCCTGCTCGATGAGAACCACGATGGTTTCACCGGTCTGGTATTTCTCGTTCAGTCTGTCGTATTCTTCTACCCGGGGATTTCCTGCAGTAAAGAAATTGAGGAAGTCAGTACTAAGGTCGAAACGGATGAAGGAAGCCAGAGCAACGATGTTCAAGATAATTACCAGGACAAGAATGAGTTTCGCCCTAGCGTAGACGAAGTTGCCGATTCTTTCCATGGAAACGCCTCACCCCTCGGTATCCTGGCCAGGGGTACCTGTGCCTTTTTTGATGGAAACAGCTAAGGCTGAGTATAACCCCATTCTGAGCATCGGCTTACTTCAATTTGAGTATAGCACAGAGGAATTGGGTGAGGTATCTCTCATGGCTTTTAACAAGCCGCCAGATTGTGTGGGGCAGCTCAGTCCCTGTTGGTTAGATTAACAAGCGAGGGAGCTGGTACGATTGCCACGAGATTCTTCCCCTTCGGTTCCTTCCTTTCGTCAGGATTCAGGGTCAGAATGACAAGAGGCGAAGGGGTCAGGGTTTCGGCTCACCGCAGTGACACGTCGAGAACGTATCGCAATAACGCCTCCCTTTTGTCATTGCGAGGCACACTCTCCTCTGTCATTGCGAGGCATAGCCGAAGCAATCTCAAGTTGAAGCACTAAATACTAAGCACTAAATTGTAAACAAATCCTAATATCCAAATTCAAAACTCAAAACATCCTTGGTCATTTGATATTGTTTAGCATTTCGGATTTAGGGTTTAGAATTTCGTTTTTCTGAGATTGCCACGCGGAGCCTGTCCTGAGCCTCGTGAGATTCTTCGCTACGCTCAGAATGACAGGAGGTGAAGGGCTCGCAATGACAGGTGGAAAATGGCGGATTAGCGCCCATTCCCTATATTAACAAGAGGAGCTTTAGTCATTAAAGCTCCTCTTGAATTGCCTTATTCAATTTTACCATCACCCCTACTCTTCCACTTCACATTTCGGCTGAATAGCCGTTGCTCTATTTTAAAGAGCCTTATTTTACAACAAAGAGCTCAGGGCTTCCTACAGCTCTCCGCCAGCACATTCTGCTACTCATGTCTGAAACTCTACACCTTCTTACACTGGCGGAGAGCCCAGATCAGGAAACGCCCAACGGCATAACCAAGCTTGCATCCTTGCCATGCCTCACCTCCTTACCCTTTTGTATATTTGTAGCACAAATAAGGACACAAGTCAAGTTTCTGTGCGACAGTCCACTCCCTGCCGATTAGATTAAGAAGTGTGGGTTGATGAGATTGCTTCGCTCCGCTCGCAATGACAATAAAAAGTGGCAATGACATCCCCCCCTGTCATTGCGAGGCACATTGGTGCCGAAGCAATCTGATGCCCTGCCGAGATTGCCGCGCTTCCCCCTCACGGAGACTGCCCTGAGTGCCACGAGATTCTTCCCCTTCGGTTCCTTCCTTTCGTCAGGACTCAGGGTCAGAATGACATTCCCACTTCCGTCATTGCGAGGCACAAGGTGCCGAAGCAATCTCATACCCCTCCGAGATTGCCGCGCTTCGCTCGCAATGACAGGGGGGAAAGACGCTCACAACGACAAGGGGGAAATAGGCCCGTAGTGATACTCCGCTTTAGTCGCTGCTGGCGGGAGAGGGAGCCACGGCTTTCCGGGGATATGCCAGCTTAGCCAGCCAGATGCTCAATTCATAAAGAACAATTATCGGGGCAGCTATCAACGTCTGGTTAACGGGGTCCACAGTAGGAGTGATAATGGCGCCGAGAACGAAAGCTGCCAACACCGCCCACTTCCTGCCCTTAGCAAGCTTCTGAGGGCTAACCACACCCAGCTTGGCAAGCAAGGTGATCACCAGAGGTATTTCAAACACCAACCCAACAGCGAGGAGCAGCCTCACCAGAACGCTGACATAATTGCTCACGGTTATCATTGGTTGAGCGATACCGCTGCCAAAAGTGAGCAAGAATTTAAGCGCTGGAGGGAGAAAGATAAAATAGGCAAAGCAAACACCAGCAGCGAAAAGGATAACAACCAGCGGCATTGAAAAATAGAGGTATCTCTTTTCCTTACTGTTCAATGCCGGAGCAAAAAACATCACCAATTGATAAATAAGATAAGGCAGGGAAAGAGCTATACCGCAATAAAGAGCCACTTTCATATAGGTGCCAAGCATCTCCGTGACATTTATGAAGACCAAATTCATATCGCTCGGCGCCCGTGATTTGAGGATATCGAAAACGTAGAAGGCTAACGGAAAGGAGATGACGATACCCACAGCCAAAGCTATTGCTGATTTAATTAAGCGGCTGCGTAGCTCTTGCAGATGTTCGGTGATACTCAGCTTTTTGTCTTGTCCCACCGTTCGGTGTCAGTACTAACCCCGTCAACTTCTTTGGCAACAGCTACCTTAAAGTCAGTATAGTTTTTCTTGAGCCAGCGAGCCCCTTTGCCCAGTTCTCTGGCCACTCTGGGCAGCTTTTGAGGACCAACGAAAATGAAAGCAAGGAGCAAAATAAGGATTACTTCCCAGAAACCCATATGTGGCACTCCCTCACGCAGAGGAATTTAGCTTTTCTTGGTGCTTTTCCGTTTCTTCGATTTCTGTACTGGCTTATCCTCATCAAAGTCGCCCTGTTTCGCCTTCTGGAACTCTCTTAGCCCCTGGCCCGCAGAACGAAAGACCTGAGGTAGCTTTCCAGCCCCAAAGATGATAAGCACAATCAGTAAGATAAGCCCTATCTCAAGCGGTCCAGGTGGTCTCATATCCTGACTCCTTTCCTACAACTTCCCAGCTTATCCCTAATCACAGATTTTGTCAATTTCCAGCCATAATTGTCATTGCGAGCCCCCTTTATTGTCATTGCGAGCCCCCTTTATTATCATTGCGAGCCCCCTTTATTGTCATTGCGAGCCGAAGGCGTGGCAATCCCAGGAAAGCAAAACTCAAAAATCAAAATGCAAAATGACAGAGCAAGAATAAGTCAAAAGTCAAAGATCAAAATGAGGAAGGTTTTTGCTTTTTGAATTGTAATTTTGATTTTTTATCTTTGATTTTTAATATTGTTCGGCACTTTGTGCCTTGCAGCCGCTCCTCGCAATGACAGAGGGAAGGAGCTATGATTGACTTTGCCTTTAGTCGTAGATACACTTTGCCGAAGAACGAACAGGTACCACAAATGAGACTGGCAAATGAAATATTGGAAGGCAATACAAGGGCAGCGGCAAAGTTAATAAGATACGTGGAAGATGGAGCACCTGATGCCGTTGAGGAACTGAAGAAGCTCTATCTTCACACAGGAAAGTCCTACATCATCGGCATTACCGGGGCACCAGGGTCGGGGAAAAGCACCTTGATAGACGTGCTAATCGATAGCCTCAGGAAGAAAAATAAAACGGTAGGTGTAATTGTTATAGACCCATCCAGTCCATTCAGTGGTGGAGCGATACTGGGGGACAGAATAAGGATGCAAAGGCATGCCACAGACCAAGGCGTGTTTATCAGAAGTCTTGCGACAAGAGGATGGCTTGGTGGACTATCCAAAGCTACTATTGATGTAATCCACATTATGGATGCTCTGGGAAAGGATATCATACTGGTGGAAACTGTAGGCGTAGGACAAGCAGAGGTGGCCATAATGAATTTCGTCCATACTGCTACTGTGGTATTAGTGCCAGGAAGCGGTGATTGGGTTCAAACACTTAAAGCTGGTATCCTCGAGATAGCTGACCTTCTGGTCATAAATAAAGCGGACATGAAAGGCATTTATGAACTGGAAGCTGAGTTGAAAGCAATGTTGCAAATGAAAGATTACCCCCGAGGAGTATGGGAGCCAAAAATTCTTCTAACCGAAGCGATTAATGATAAGGGAACTGAAGAACTAATGAAAGGAATTTACGAGCATAGGGAGTTTTTGGTTACCACAGGGAAATATGATACCCGCGTTAGACAGAGCAACAAACAGGAATTACTTGAAGTGCTTAAAGCCTCTTTGATAGACACTGTGTTTCAAAAAGTCAATAAAAACGATTATGTAGAAAAAGTGATAGACGACCTTGTAAACAGGAGAAAAGACCCGTATTCTGCCGTTTCCGAGATAATCAATAAGCTGACCGAGGGGAAATAGATACTTAATATCTTATTTCAAAGGCAGTGAATTGCCCTGAGTAATTTGACCAGCTTGTTTCCACTCCTGTTACTCGAGCTCCAGGGGGACCCATCTTTAGTTGCTCAACCAGCATTTGCAATTGATTTTTATCCCCTTCAGCCTCAACTTCCACAGCACCACCGGGCAGGTTACGAACATAGCCTGTCAAACGCAAATATCTAGCTTCACGGGTGACAAAATAGCGGAAGTTGACGCCCTGCACGGAGCCATAAACTTTGGCTGAAAGATGAGTCATATTTCCATTTCAGAGTCGCAGTAACAAAGGGCGAGGTTGATCTAATCGATTCAAGCCAGCCTGACGAGCCAGCGCTACCGCCTCCTGAAACTCCACCGCCGAGGTTCGCCGCGATAGACTAGGAAACTGAAAGGCTTCATAACACGGATGATACTGAGCCATGATGTTAACATAAGTATCGGACGAGACTTCATTGGCAAGGAAGTCCATCACCTCCTTTGTTCCCGCCAGCCCATGTGGCAAAACCAGATGTCGCACCAGAAGTCCCCGTTGCGCTATCCCATCCTCGTCGATTTGCAAGTCACCTACCTGGCGATGCATTTCCTTCACCGCTGCCCTGTTTATTGCGGGATAGTTCTTGACCCCGGATAGCTTCTCGGCAGTTTTTTCATCGCTATACTTCATGTCAGGCATGTAAATATCAACGACGCCATCGAGCAACCTGAGAGTCTCTACAGAATCGTAGCCACCGGAGTTATATACCAGAGGAAGCCGCAGCCCTGACTTCACCGCTATTTCTAAGGCTTCCAATATCTGTGGGACTACATGCGTAGGTGAGACCAGGTTTATATTGTGGCAGCCTTTGGTTTGAAGGGGAAGCATCATGTAAGCCAATTCTTCCTTGCTTACCTTTTCTCCCTCACCTAGCTGACTTATGGAATAGTTCTGGCAAAAAACACACCTCAAGTTGCAATTGGTAAAGAATATCGTGCCCGAGCCATTCCTGCCCACCAGTGGCGCCTCTTCGCCAAAATGAGGGCCGTAGCTGGATATGATTATCTCCGCTGAAGTGCGACATTCACCCAGTTCACCATTCAGCCGGTCCACCTCACAATGGCGAGGGCAAACGTGGCAATCTTGCAACAATGACCTGGCAGCCTCTACCCGCTCAGCCAGCTCGCCACTGTGATAAAGGCTTAAGTAAGCTGTCACCCCTCACTCTTCCTCGCCCTCTTTCTTTCCTTTCTTGATTACCTCTGCCTCTACCTGGGGCAACATCTCCGGTATTACCTGAGCCTTCTTAGCTGTCTTTTTCGGCTTTTTCGGTTCTCTCCGCCTGAAATCTCGCTTACCCATGGTTATACCTCACTTTCGCCCAGGCTAATTGTGATGCTTCCATCTCAGCAGCCTTCTTATTCTTACCTGTGCCGACGCCTATGACATCGGCGCCCATGATAACCTCAACGGTAAATCGCTTGTCATGTTCAGGGCCAGCGACCTTCACCACACGGTAAACCGGTACCGACATGTTCTCCTTTTGAGCAAATTCCTGCAACAACGCTTTGTAGTTAAGCCTCACCTTCCCGCTCTTTATTCTCTCCAGGAAAGGCTCGACCTGCTCAAAGATGAATCTCTTCACCCGAGATAATCCCTGGTCAAGGTATATAGCACCAATCAGAGCTTCCAGGCCGTTTGCCAGGTTGCTCTGCTTGCTCCTCCCCCCGGTGACATCCTCACCTCTCCCCATCAACAACCAATCACCAAGCTTGAGGGAAGAAGCGACCTCAGCCAAAGTATCCTGACAGACCAGATAAGCACGCATTGTAGTCAACCATCCTTCATTCGTCTCGGGAAACTCGCTATACAGCCTCTCAGCTACCACAAGTCCAAGCACGGCATCGCCAATAAACTCCAGCCGCTCATTGCTGGGCCAACGGAAGTCCTGGTTCTCATTTAAGTAAGAGCTATGCACCAGGGCTTGCAGCAATAAAATCTCATTGTTAAAGGATACACTCAACGCTTTCTGACAGTGGTCTAAATCGACCATGTGCCTATAAGTATAGCAACAAAAGCCTGGCTCGCTCAACTTTTTGTTATAATTGATTTAGTTACATGAAACGACTTAAACACATAATTATCTACACCGACGGTGCCTGCCTGGGGAACCCCGGACCGGGGGGTTATGGGGTAGTCCTATTATATAAAGGGAATAGAAAGGAATTGTCCGGGGGTTATCGGAAAACCACTAACAACCGAATGGAGATAATGGCAGCGATCGTCGGGTTAAAGACACTCAAAGAGAAGTGCAAGGTAACGCTCTACAGCGATTCTGCATATCTGGTCAAGGCAATAGCAGAAGGATGGGCAAAAAGATGGCGCAAAAACAACTGGCGGCGTAACAAGAAAGAGAGGGCGTTGAACCCTGACCTCTGGGAACAACTTCTGAAACTATGCGACCAGCACCAAGTTGAATTCAAATGGATAAAAGGACATGCTAGAAGTACTGAAAATAACCGCTGTGATGAGCTTGCCCTGGAAGCTGCTCAGCAGCCAAGCCTGCCTGTTGACGAAGGATATGACGGCAGAGAATGAGACTCAACACCTTTCCAGAATCCCGCAAACACCCATTCCCCCACCACCACAAATAGCCTCAAGCCCGTATCTTACATTGCGCCTTCGCATCTCATAGAGCAGCGTGGTCAGGATTCTAGCACCAGTACAACCTAATGGATGACCAATAGCAATACAAGAACCGTTAACATTCACCCTATTACGATCCTTTTCAGTTATCCCCAACTCGATAAAGTTCGCCAGCACCTGAGCGGCAAATGCCTCATGCAACTCAATGAGGTCAATTTGTTCCAGAGAGAGTCCGACACTTTGTAACGCCTTGTTAACCGCGGAAGGAACCGCCTTCCAGGTGTAGCGTGGGTCAGCACCACTAAAGGCAAAGGATTTAAGGTAAGCCATTGGCTCCACGCCAACTTCCCGAGCCTTCTCTGCTGACATCACCACACACACTGCGGCGCCATCATTTTCGCCAGAGGAATTACCGGCAGTGCAAACCCCATTTAAAACCGCTCTTAACTTAGAAAGCGCTTCCAAGCTGGTATCGGAGCGGGGATGCTCATCTGTGGCAACCAATACTGGTTCACCTTTGCGTTGTGGAACCTGCACAGGAATGATTTCATCTTCAAATTTCCCCGATTCTGTAGCGGCACACGCCCTTTGATGGCTTAGTAAAGCCCACCTATCGGCATCCTCCCGAGTAATACCATGTTGCTTAGCTGCCGTTTCAGCCCAGGACATCATTGTAGGCAAAACGCCAAATCTTTCCTGTGGTTGAGACATCATTCTGCCACGCTGCATTCTGTCATACATCGGGATTCCCCACATTGAGCTGTATCCATGTCCTTTAGGCATATCAGCGGTTCCCCCCAACCCCCACCTCACATCACCTGTTATGTAAAATTCAGCCGTGCTCATGCTCTCCACACCACCAGCGACCACAATATCGGCATTGCCACTCTGAATCATCATCGCGGCAAGACACACAGCGTCAAACCCACCACAGCAACGACGGTCAATGGTAAGCGCTGGTATCTCCACCGGCCAGCCAGCCTTGAGCAGTGACATCCGAGCAATATTTACATATTCACCACTCTGGTAATTCTGCGCCATCACTACCTCGTCAACTAAGCTCGGAGCTATCCCGGCTCTCTTCACCACTTCATTGAGAACCAGAGCAGCCAAATCATATGCTGGTATAGTTCGTAAAGAACCACCCAAATTACCCACAGGTGTCCGCACAGCACTGGCTATAATTACTTCCCTCAATTCGCCTCCAACGGTAATTAATTTACTGGAAGTGTAGCACATCGCCCACCGCTCGATAAGGACTGGCCCTATTTGAACTGGATCAAGGAGAGTGGAGAGCATTGACAAAGGCTTTCTTCAATGGTATGGTGAATACCAAGGATTATGAAAATGAGGGATGATGATGGATTACAAACGTGAGTTACTCAAAGGCAATACCGAGTGTTTGCTTCTTTGCCTGATTAACACTCAATCTATGTACGGTTATCAGCTCATAAAGGAACTGAATAGGCGTAGCAACGGGTATTTTCATTTCAAGGAAGGAACTCTTTATCCAGCACTACACCGACTGGAGAAAGAAAAGCTTATCAAGGGTGCTTGGGAGAAGTCAGCCACTGGGCAAGAAAGGCGATATTACCATATAACGGGGAACGGACGCCGAGCGTTGTCCCAAAAACTGAGTGTGTGGGAGGATTTCTCTACTGCGATTAGAGCAGTTGTACAACCAAGAACAAGTTAGTATAGCCGTGGCAGACAAATTAGCTAGTTACCTGGAGAACCTCAGAAACTGTCTGAAGATTGATTCTGCAGTTAAAGACGACGCCATCCGAGAAATTTCTACCCACCTTGAAGATGCAAGCCAAGAGCTGAAAGAAGGCGGGCTTAACGAAGAAGAGGCATCAAGGCTCGCCACCGACAAGTTCGGCTCAGCTCAATTGATAGCGCAACAAATAAGTGAAGTACATAACCACGGGAGCTGGCAGGACGCTTTTTTCGCCGCCTTACCACATTTTTTGGTAGCCACGCTCTTTGCCTCCTACTACTGGCAGAACACTATTTGCCTGTTACTGGTATTGATAACAACAACTTGTGCGGTCATCTATGGTTGGCGGCATAACCAGCCGCTGTGGCTCTTCCCCTGGCTGGGATACTATCTACTACCAGTAATGGTTACCGGTATTCTTTTAATCTATTTGCCCCAAGGTTGGACCTGGTTAGCAGCACTGGTGTATATCCCATTAGTTTTGTTTATTGTTGCCTATATAGTAAGGCAAACGACAAATCGAGACTGGCTTTATGTATTGCTTATGCTTATTCCCATTCTTGTTGTATTTATGTGGCTGACTTCTTCAAGCACTGAGGGGCAATTTTTGCCCAATAGCACGCAGCTTCAGGCGAACACACTGTGGTTAGCGCTTAGTTTCTTCACCTTGGCTGTGGCAACCATTGCCTTCGTACGGGTAAAACAACGGTGGCAAAAAGCAGTTGCTCTGCTGATTCCAGCAAGCCTGATATTACTTGCAGTAACTCTGGTAAATCGCGAAAGCATTAGCCTGGGTGCTGGGAGTATTCTGATCCTTTCCCTTCTCATCCTAGTCATGCCAGCGTGGATACAGTTGAAGCCAGAACTACGCTGAGTCAGGTTCTTCAGTTCAGTTCTAGAGGTGACCCTGCCTCGGCGGCTAGGTTTGATTCCACAAACTTGTTTGTGCTTGAAAAGTTCTAGGATAAGATAATCCTAGATGCTCATAAGCAAGTTTAGTAACCAGCCTGCCCCGGGGAGTACGCTCTAGGAAGCCTAACTGGAGAAGGTAAGGCTCATAAACATCCATAATCGTATCGGCATCTTCGTTAATAGAAGCAGCGATAGTCTCCAAGCCCACAGGGCCACCATCAAACCTATCAATAATGGCACGTAATACTTTGCAATCTACGTCATCCAAGCCTATGGAATCCACTTTAAGCTTTGAAAGCCCCTCGATAGCTATTTCCTTGGTTACCACCCCATCAGCCATGACCTGAGCATAGTCTCGCACTCTTTTCAATAGGCGGTTGGCTACCCTGGGAGTCCCTCGAGCACGCTGAGCAATCTGTTCCAACCCTTCCTCCATAACTGATACCTTCAGAAAAGCAGCAGCGCGTTTTAGGATCAGCTTTATAGCTAATTCATCGTAGAAATCAAGATGGTACGTGGCTCCAAATCTGTCACGAAGCGGAGGGCTTAACAAGGCAAAACGCGTTGTAGCCCCAATTAAGGTAAAACGAGGTAGCTTCAACCGTAAGCTTCTGGCTGCCGGACCTTTGCCCAAAAAAATGTCAAAAACAAACTCTTCCATTGCCGGGTAAAGCTTTTCCTCCACTAAATGGCTAAGCCGGTGAATTTCATCAATAAAAAGAACATCGCCGCCCCGTAAGCTGGTAACAATAGCCGCCAGGTCCCCAGGACGCTCTATGGCTGGTCCCGAGCTTACCTTGATGTTAACTCCCATCTCAACAGCGATAATGTGAGCCAGCGTGGTTTTGCCCAGTCCAGGAGGGCCACAGAAAAGAATATGGTCTAAAGGATCGCCCCGTTTTTGTGCCGCTGCAATGGCTATGTTTAGATTCTCTTTAACTTCCTGTTGACCAACAAATTCACCAAGATGCTTGGGGCGAAGAGCTAAATCAGTGGGTACATCCTCAGAGACCTGCTTGCCTGAAACTGGCCTCATTCTCCATTTCCCTCCTTATCGGACGAAGCATGAGTGCCTAGTTGCCAGCCAACTGCGTCTTGTCGGGCACCCAACGTGCCAGCCGGGATAACTCTACCAAGAATAACATTTTCCTTTAAACCACGAAGCCTATCTACCTGCCCTGCGATCGCTGCGTTGCGAAGGACATGATCCGTTTCCTGGAAAGAAGCTGCAGCTAACCAGCTATCTTTATGCAAGCTAACTCTGGTCATTCCCAAAAGAACTGCGTCTGCTATCGCTGGCTCACCACCTTCAGCCAGTACTTTTGCATTCACCTCTTCATAATTAAATCGGTCAATCAACTCCTCAGGTAACAGCTCTGTATTTCCACTAGAAGTAACCCTGACTTTGCTTAACAACTGACGGACAATAATGCCAATGTGCTTATCATGTATACTCACTCCCTGGGAGCGATATACTCTTTGTACTTCATTTATCAAATAATGCTGGACTGCTTCCTTGCCCATAACCCGCAAGACGCTATGGGGGTCAACGGTTCCCTCGGTAAGCCGTTCACCTGCTTTTACCTCATCACCAGATTTAACGAGCAAACGTAAGTCAGGTGGTGGAAAATACTCCTTTTCCTCCCCCTCCTTCCGTCTAATGTAAAGACGATCATTCTCAATCACGACTTGTCCCGCAGCTTTTGCTACTATAGCCTTTGATTTCACTATCGGCAATTTCCTCTTAGCTTTACCCGGGGATACTTCAGGATGAAAGAGTACAGTACCAGCGTCAACCAGCTGCCCCTCTTCCACAGTTAATTTCGCTTTGGGAGGAAGTAAGTATTCGTCCTGATAAAGCTCTGAACTAACTACTCTAATCACGTTCTCTTCTTCACTGGCAACCACTTCAGCAATGCCATCGATCTCAGAGACGATAGCACTACGTTTTGGTATCCTCGCTTCAAGAAGTTCTTCCACACGAGGTAACCCACTGGTGATATCAACACCTACCACACCTCCAGTATGGAAAGTTCGCAGGGTAAGCTGGGTGCCTGGTTCACCAATGCTCTGAGCAGCAACAATGCCTACAGCAGTGTTAAGCTCTACCAGCTTCCTTTTCGCTAAGTCTCTACCATAACACCTTTGACAAACACCGAACCGAGAATGGCAACTAAGAGGAGACCTTACGTATACCTGAGTGATATCAGCCTCAACGATGTCTTCAGCTTTCTCTTCATCAATTTCCTCGTTGCGGTCAACGATTACCCTCCCTGTACCAGGCTCAACGACCTTATTTGCAGCAAGATAACCAATAATTCGTTCCCTAAACGGAGGCAAGTATTCTTCCTCAGTTTCCTTTAGTATCCAAACCCCTTCAGTGGTACCACAATCCTCCTCAGTTATAATGACGTCCTGAGCTACATCTACAAGACGTCTAGTAAGGTAACCGCTGTCCGACGTTCTCAAGGCAGTATCTGCTAATCCTTTACGTGCACCATGAGTGGAGATAAAGTATTCCATAGGTGATAAGCCATCACGAAAACTGGACTTAATGGGAAAATCTATTATCCTTCCAGACGGGTCGGCCATTAACCCACGTATTCCTGCCATCTGTGTTATCTGAGAGATATTCCCCCTCGCTCCTGAGTTAGCCATCATGGAGATTCCTCCAAGAGGGTCTAAGGATTGCTCTACACGGTCAGTAATCTCATAAGTGGCTTTCATCCATGTCTGAACAGTATTTTCATAAAGCTCGTCTTCAGTAATCAATCCCTGATTGAATTGTTCCTCCACAAGGCCAATTTGCTCCTCAGCCTCCTTGAGAAGCCTACTCTTATCGGACGGTTCATTAATATCATCTATCGCAATAGAAATACCTGACTTTGTAGCGTAGTAAAACCCCAATTGTTTGAGATCATCAAGGACAGGAGCTGTAGCCTCTTCACCCAGCAAGCGAATACACTCAGACACCAATGATTTTAAGGATGCTTTGTCCATTACTTTGTCATAGACACGAAGCTCTGGAGGCAACACATCGTTAAATAAAATTCGCCCCACCGTAGTCTCCATTTTCTCTAAGCGCTCATCTCGTACCGTAATCTGGGCACCAAGCTCAATAAAACCTAACTCATAAGCAAGCCTAGCTTCCTCCAGATTACTGAACACTTTTCCTGTTCCTTTAGCTCCAGGCTTAACCACAGTGAGATAATAGCACCCGAGGACTATATCTAAACTAGGCACAGCTATCGGCTCACCAGAACTTGGCGACAGCATATTTAAAGTACTGAGCATAGATTTCCTGGCTTCTTCCACCGCTGCTTTGGATAGAGGAATATGGACTGCCATCTGGTCACCATCAAAATCAGCGTTAAAGGCAGCACAAACCAAAGGATGAATTTGAATGGCATCACCATCAATTAACACCGGTTCGAAAGCCTGGATGCTCAACCGATGTAGTGTAGGAGCACGATTGAGTAACACTGGACGCTCTTTGACTACTTCGTTGAGCAAATCCCAAACTTCTGGATTACCCCTTTCCACCAGGGTGCGAGCGACCTTTAAGTTATTAGCATGGCCCGACTCAATAAGCCTGTTCATCACAAAAGGTTTAAATAGCTCCAAAGCCATGCGCCTTGGCAATCCACATTGGTGAAGCTTGAGATTGGGGCCAACAACGATTACTGAACGTCCACTATAATCCACCCTCTTTCCCAAAAGATTCTGACGAAACCGACCTTGTTTCCCTTTAAGCATAGCCGATAGAGATTTCAGTACATGCCTGGTTCCGGTAGTGACTGGACGTCCTCTCCTCCCATTATCAATAAGAGCATCGACGGCTTCCTGTAGCATTCGCTTTTCATTACGGATAATGACCTCTGGCGCACCTAACGCTATGAGACGACGGAGACGATTATTGCGATTGATGATACGTCGATAAAGGTCGTTAACATCACTGATAACAAAGCGACCGCCATCCAGTTGAACTACAGGGCGAAGTGCCGGAGGCAGTACCGGAAGCACAGTTAAAACCATCCATTCAGGTTTATTTCCACTAGCTTTAAAGGCTTCCACCAGCTGTAGTCGCCTGCTTAATCTCTTACGATTTTGCCCAGAGGCACTCTGTAATTCGTCGAGAAGTTGGCCATGCAAGCTATCAATGTCAACGTCCTTCAATATCTCTGAAATGGCTTCAGCTCCGGTGCCAACTCGGAGAATATCACCATGTTTATCCCTGAGTTCCTGATACCTCTCCTCGGTAAGTACTTGATGTTTCTTCAGACTTTTTACTTCCTCCCTCCTCGCCTTCCATTCCTCTTCAATCTCTGCCCTATCCTCATCAATCTTAGCCCTTAGCTGATTTATCTCCTTGATTAAGTCTTCATCTTCGGGTGCTACCTTCAATTTGGCTTGCAACTTCCCAATTTGCTTGTTCACCTTCTTTTCTTGCTCGGCTATTCGTCGATCTTTATCTTTATCAAGCTGCTCAAGCTTCTTCCCACGAACTTCCTCCTCAATGGAAATAACGATGTATCGCGCAAAGTAGATAACTCCTTCCAAGTTTCGAGGCGAGACATCGAGGAGGAGACTGATTGGGCTGGGCACAAGTTTGGTAAACCAGATATGGGCGACCGGTGCTGCTAGCTCAATATGCCCCATGCGCTCCCTTCGCATACTAGATGGACCAACTTCAACACCACATTTCTCACAAACGACGCCTTTGTAGCGTACCTTCTTATATCGCCCGCAATGACACTCATAGTCTTTGACGGGACCAAAAATCTTCTCACAGAATAAGCCGTCCCTTTCTGGCTTTAATGTGCGGTAATTTATGGTCTCCGCCTTAGTTACTTCACCATGAGACCAACTCCTGGTCTGCTCTGGCGAGGCAAGGCTTATCCTAATAGCGTCAAAATCATCAAAATCAGACATTTCTTCTTACACCTCGATTTCTTATTCCAGCTTTGAATCTTCCGAAGTGTCCACTGCAGAGAAGTTTACCTGCTTCCTTCCTTCATTAAGCAACTCCACGGCAAGGTTTAAGCTACGCAGTTCCATAAACAGCACCTTACATGCTTCGGGGATGCCAGCATGATGAATATCTTCGCCTTTAACGATAGCTTCGTAAGCTTTCGAGCGACCAGCAATATCATCCGATTTTATACTAAGCATTTCTTGAAGTGTATAAGCTGCACCGTGACCTTCCAACGCCCACACCTCCATTTCCCCGAAGCGCTGACCTCCAAATCGAGCTTTCCCGCCTAAAGGTTGCTGGGTAACAAGCGAATACGGTCCGGTAGACCGAGCATGCACCTTGTCTGAAACAAGGTGTATCAACTTCATCATATAAACAACACCAACAGTCACGGCCTGGTCAAAAGACTTCCCAGTCTGGCCATCTCTGAGCTCCATTTTCCCAAAGATAGGTGGATAAACTCTTCGCTCTTTGTAAGTCTTCTGCACTTTTTGTTCCAATTCATCCCCTCTCAAATCCCGAGAATTTATGTCTAAATCTTCGAGCCATAAACGCAAAGCAGCTTCTCTTGCTTTTCCTTTATGTTTCCCAGCGATCACTTCCTCTATCTCTCCCCTATCAAGTCCTCGAGCGGTGAGCCAAGCATCGATCTTCTCAAAATCAGCTACCCCGTCAGTTAAGCCATCTTGATGTAGAGAGACAGCACCAGCTTGCCATGCTATCCAGGACATGGCTAAATAATCTTCAATCCCAGCAATGTCAATTCCATCAAAAATGGGATTAATCGCTTTGAAACCCAGAATGTGAGCTGCCCAGCCTAAATGAGCTTCCAAAACCTGCCCCACATTCATTCGAGATGGAACACCTAGAGGATTAAGGACAATATCTACAGGTGTACCATCAGATAAGTAAGGCATATCTTCTTCAGGTAATATGATTGAAACGATGCCTTTATTGCCATGTCTGCCCGACATTTTATCGCCCACTGATATCTTGCGTTTCTGCGCAACCCATACCCATATAATCTTATTCACGCCGATTGGCATTTCAGCATCGCTGCCACGAGAGACTACCTTTACATCAATCACCTTCCCCGCTTCACCAGCCGGCACCCTGAGAGAACTATCCTTTACCTGGCGTGTCTTTTCCCCGAATATCGCACGTAATAACTTCTCCTCTGCAGAAGGCTCAGTTTCGCCCTTAGGGGTAATTTTCCCCACCAATATATCGCTAGCGCTTACTTCAGCTCCTATCCGTATGATGCCTTGCTCATCAAGCTCGCTAAGGCTTTCTTCACTTACATTTGGTATGTCTCTGGTAATTTCTTCAGGACCAAGTTTCGTGTCACGTGCCTCAATTTCGTGTTTCTCTATGTGAATAGAAGTGAAAACATCGTCTGTGACCAGCCTTTTACTAATAATAATGGCATCCTCAAAATTGTATCCTCGCCAACTCATAAAGGCACAAACAGCATTTTGCCCCAAAGCAAGCTCCCCTCCCTCCATTGCACAACTATTAACGAGTGACTGTCCTTTCTCAACCTTGTCCCCCTTACTTACTACGGGATACTGGTTAATACATGTTCCTTGATTAGTTCTAACAAACTTATTCAACTCATAAGCATGTTCCTTGTCTTCACCGTCCTTAATTATGATTTGCGAACTAGTGGCTGAAGCCACTACACCATCACAGGGAGAAAATATTGCCTGCGCACTGTATTTAGCTACCTCTTTTTCCATACCTGTAGCTACCAAGGGGGCCTGGGGAAATAACAAAGGCACAGCTTGGCGTTGCATGTTGCACCCCATTAAAGCGCGATTAGCGTCGTCGTGTCCCAAAAATGGAATAAGAGCGGCAGCGACACCAAATATCTGTTTGGGAGAAACATCCATAAAATCTACCTTATCAGCAGATTCCTTAAAATATTTGCTACCTTTCTTAACTTCCACCTTTTGCTGGATAAACTCACTCCTGCTATTAAGAGGAGCATTGGCTTGAGCAATGGCATATTGCTCTTCTTCATCGGCAGTCAAGTAAGCAACCTGCTCGGAAACAAAGGGGACTATTTTAACTGTTTGTATGGAGAGAGAGGCAAGCTTACCAGCGATTCCTTTGGTGATCAATGTCCCTGAGTGGATTACAACCTTACCACTATGGTCTGTCACATCTTCCCATATTGTTCTTCCCAACAACTGATCTTCAATATTTGGAACCTCATGAATAACCTTACGGTAGGGGGTCTCTATAAAACCGTACTTATTGACCGAGGCGTAAGTAGCTAACGAACCAATGAGTCCAATGTTTGGTCCCTCCGGTGTCTCTATGGGACAAATACGGCCATAATGTGAATGATGTACGTCTCGAACTTCAAAGCCGGCCTGCTCCCTCGATAACCCTCCAGGTCCCATCGCAGAGAGACGCCGTTTATGAGTTAGTTCAGCCAGTGGATTAGTTTGATCCATGAATTGAGATAGCTGAGACCTGCCAAAGAACTCCTTCATAGTGGCTACTACCGGGCGAATGTTAATTAACGAAGCTGGAGTCGCTTCCTCAGGACCAAGAATACTCATCCTTTCTTTAATAGCTTTCTCTAACCGCAGTAACCCAACCTGAAATTGCCTCTGTGTTAGGGCACCTACTGTTTGTGCCCGCCGATTGCCAAGGTGATCGATGTCATCGGGGATATCTTCATGCTTATTGATCAAGATAATGTGACGGACTATTCCCACCAGATCCTCGGGGGTCAAGCCAAGCTGGTCTTGAGAAAGGTCAAGTCCTAGTTTCTTATTAAGCTTGTAGCGCCCTATTTTCCCCAAGCTATAACGCCGTGGATTGAATAAGAAGTTATTCAGCAATGATTGAGCACTTTCAAGGCTAGGAGGATCACCAGAAGAAAATTTACGGTAAATATCAACCAAGGCATCAGCTCTAGTCCTAATCAAAGGATCTCGCTCTATTGTGGAGCGAATGAATGGATGATCAGGCAAATTATCTACATCTCGGAACTGGTTAATTAGCTCTTCGTCAGTTTCATAGCCTATAGCACGCAATAAAGTGGTAACAAGCATTTTCCTCTTCCCACCTAACCTTACTGAGATAACATGACTGCCAGAGGTCTCAAAATCAAGCCACGAGCCGTGCTCAGCAACAAGCTTGGCAAAACACAATTCACGTCCACTGGCAGGATCCCTTTGCAAAGTGAAATAAACGCCAGGAAAGCGGCTTAATTGGTTTACTACTACTCGTTCCACCCCAGAAATAATAAAAGTTCCTCTATTCGTCATTACCGGAAAATCGCCAAAGAATAACTCCTGCTGCTTAATCTCTCCCGTCTCTTTGACTATTAGCTGAACGGTGACATCGAGAGGAGAAGAATATGTTATGCCTCGCGCAAGACATTCTTCAGCAGAGTGCTTTGGCTCATGGAACTGGTAATCACCGAAGTGCATCTCTAATTTATTACGCGTATGGTCCAAGATAGGGGAAATTCCCTGAAAAAGCTCCTTCAAACCTTCTTCTTGAAACCAACGAAACGAATCAAACTGAACCCGAACAAGAGGAGGAACCCCAAGAACCTCGGGAAGTTTAGCAAAGGACTTCGTTAAACTATATCCAGGTATCGACAAAACATCCATGGTTCTTACTCCTTAAAATAAAATCCAAAAAGCTACCCTAAGGCCTTCAAAGTGTTGTAATATATTTAGTGAGGGAATTTAGACCTGATAAAAAATGAAAGGGAACAAGAAGCATAAGCAACCTCTCACTTTAACATCCCTAAAAAATTTTGTCAAGCCCTACCCCAGAAAAACTATGGTTGAACACACGATAAGATTCGGCACAGATGGATGGAGAGGAATTATAGCCGAAGACTTTACCTTCAACAATGTGCGTATTTGCTCCCAGGGTATAGCTAATCACCTCACCAGAAAGGGATTAAATCAAAGAGGACTGATCATTGGCTATGACACACGTTTTGCCTCTGAAGACTTTGCTGCCGCTGCTGCCGAGGTGATTGCTGGCAACGGCATTAGAACCCATTTATGCCTTAAACCAGCCCCCACACCAGTGATAAGCTACACCGTTACCGCCACTAAAGCTGCTGGGGCTATTATCATCACCGCAAGCCACAATCCAGGACAGTGGAATGGATTCAAATACAGGTCAAAGGAGGGCGCCAGTGTTTCAGACAAGGTCATTAGCGAGGTAGAAAAAGAAATTGCCTCCGTTGTCCGTAACAGGGAAATCAAAAAAATCGCACTGCCTAACGCTCTAAAGAGAGGGTTGATAGATTATCTAGACCCTCGCCCTATCTACTTCGATCATCTAAAACAGCTTATTAATGTTGAAGATCTGCGTCACGAAAAATTAAACATAGTTGTTGACTCCATGTATGGAGCTGGGGCAGGATACTTTAAGACAATCCTGCAGAGTGGGAATATGAAAATTACCGAGATTAACGCTGAAAGAAATCCACTTTTCCCTGGTATACAACCTGAGCCTATCGCTAAAAACTTAACCAGCCTTTCTCAACTGATAGTCGAGCAGAAGGCTGATATTGGGCTGGCTACCGATGGAGATGCTGACCGCATTGGTATCATAGATGAGAAGGGGACATTTCTAAACCAACATCAGGTCTTCGCTCTGCTATGTCTTTATTTATTGGAAGTTTGCGGTGAGCGAGGTGCTATGGTAAAGACGTTGACCTCTACCAGCATGCTTTCCCGCCTCGGACAGATTTTCGGTGTTCCTGTGTACGAAACACCGGTGGGATTCAAATATGTCGCTCCGCTAATGATACAGAAGAAAGCAATGATTGGCGGTGAGGAAAGCGGGGGCTATGGCTTTCGAGGGCATATTCCAGAGAGAGATGCTATCCTAGCTGGACTTTACTTTCTCGATTTTATGGTCAAAACAGGCAAGACACCTTCCCAACTGCTCGATTATCTTTACAGTAAAGTCGGCCCTCATTACTACGACCGCACCGACTTTCACATCCCTAAAAGCAAACGCCAAACAATTTCGAATCGGCTCACTTCGCTTTCCGTGAACACTATAGCTGATACAAAAGTAAGCAAGATAGACGCCACTGATGGTTTTCGCTTTCTCCTGAATGACGAATCATGGCTACTCATCAGATTTTCAGGCACAGAGCCATTGGTTCGCATATATGCTGAGGCTGGTAGCCCTGAGAAAGTAACAAAGTTGCTGCAAGAAGGTAAGAGGCTGGCAGGATTATGATTGACCTTGACGACTTAGAAACATACCAGCACCACGACCCTGATGGGATGCGAGGGCACATCCGAAAGCTGCCACAACAATTGCGTGAGGCATGGCAGAAAAGTAGCGAATTTATCTTGCCAGCTAATTTCGCCAATATAGATAAGATTATCATCTGTGGCATGGGGGGTTCAGCTATCGGTGGACAATTACTTGAAAGCTTTGCCTCTAACCTAACTAAACCAATTATCTTCATCCATCGGGATTACGACCTGCCAGCTTTTGTTGATTCCAGAACTCTGGTAATTGCCTCCAGCTACTCAGGAAACACTGAGGAAACGCTCTCCAACTTTACCCAGGCTATGGACATAGATTGTCCTAAAATAGCTATCACCACTGGTGGCAAATTAAAGGACTTGGCAAAAGCAAAACAGGTCCCAGTTTTCACCATAGATTATGCTTGTCAACCCAGAGCCGCCTTGGGTTACAGTTTTATCCCTTTAATATCGCTGCTGGCAAGATTGGGATTTAGAGAAAGTAAATCGGCCCAGTTGGATGAAGCAGCTCAAGCACTTGAAGCACTTCTAGGAAAATTAGCAGAAAATATACCTACATCCCGCAATTCAGCCAAGCAGCTCGCTCAAAGGTTATTTGGCAAGCTGATAGTCGTCTATGGTGCTGGTATCCTCTCCCCGGTAGCGCAACGCTGGAAGGGACAATTCAACGAAAATAGCAAAACGTGGGCCTTTTATGAAACTTTCTCTGAACTCAATCACAATTCTGTAGTTGGTTATGAATTCCCCAAGGAAATGGCAGATAACACATATGTAATTTTGCTTCGCTCGCCATCCTTACACCCAAGAATCCTGGCTCGCTATCAAATAACCAGCGAAATTTTACAGAAAGCCAAAGTTAAGCATGAGATTATCGATAGTCAGGGCGAAGGCAAGCTGGCTCAAATGATGAGTCTTGTATTCCTCGGAGATTGGACAAGTTATTATTTAGCAATGCTGAATCAAGTTGACCCTACACCGGTGAAAGTGATCTCTTATTTAAAAGAGCGGCTTGCTAGCGTGAAGTAATTTAACTGGTGGCGGAGGGAGTGGGATTTGAACCCACGACCCCAATTTCTCAGGGTAACCGCTTAGCAGGCGGCCGCACTAGACCACTATGCGATCCCTCCCGTGGAGCTAGGGTTACAATAGCCAGAACTTTTGAACTGGCTTTCAGCTTGACTACCTAGTACCAAAGCTAATTGTAGCAATAAAGCCCCCACCTCGCAATTGAGCATACTGTCAGGCAACAAACCCATGAGCTACTTAGACGATGTTAACACTATTTACACAAAACGGACGGTTGTAATACTAGGGAAGTTTCTATGCAAAATTATCTAAGCTTGCCACATAACGATACAACGATATTGACTGCAATCTCGCCTCCCGTAGATACTTTAATTGAACCTGTAACCGTCCCTGGGGGGCTGGTTAGTCTTAGGACTCGCCTCCCTGCCCTTTTACTGCCATTTTCTCTAATTGGTTCTAACCAACCCTAAGGGTGAATCAGCCATTGCAGCGTTGGCCTCCTTTGCCTCGCTTTTCACTATCCCCACAGGTCTTAGCATCATCTCAAGTAGGTTCTTACTTTTCTTCGTCTTTCCTGCCCTAAGCACTGGTCTTCTCTTTCTCTAAGAAACTTTTTCTAATTGGTTGTGCCCCACGGTGATAACTATTTCATTCCCCATTTATTACAGCCATTAACTATGGCTTCAACACAACGTGTTTTCTATCCTGTCCCTTATTTTTCTGTTCCACTATCGCATCCATATTGTTATGGACAGCTTCAATCGCATTAGTGATGGTATCTGTCCTTACCACTATGCAGACAAATTTCTTAAGCAACCTCGGAAGATTAGGACCAAATTTTCTGCCCACAACAACATCCACATTTTCCAGAACTGAAGATGTAGCCTTGGCCTTCTCTGGGTCTCCATGTTTCATAGATTCATCCCCCTTGAACTTCACACTCTCTCTTCGTTCGACAAGCTCTTCCATGCCGTTGGAGAACCTGTAAACATGGAAATATTTCGCCATGCCTACGTGATCATTGTTCAAGTTCTCACCATCATCCGTGCCGAAAGCTATCAAGAGCTCCATGATTTACCTCCCTTTCAAAGAATAGTTCTTCTCACCGGCACGTATTGGCACTTCAATCCAGTTATCCGGGGGCACAAAAGGGCAAGTGTAATCTTCACTATACACGCACCATGGGTTGTATGCTTTGTTAAGGTCGAGAATCCATTCTCCTTCTACAGTTCGATCCCTATCAGGTTCCAGATCGAGATACCGCCCTGCACCATATGTTTCCTTGCCAGAAGTCGCATCTCTGAAAAGAATAAACAGCCTCTCTTCCGCGGGATCGCTTTTGTAAGCCTGAATTGCCTGCTCTTTGTCGCCGACCTTGAACCGAAACTCACCCCATCGAAGGAAATCTTGCTCCTGACTCTTCGTGTAAGCCATCCTTACTACCCTCTTTTCTTCATGCTCATGAAGTTCAAGTTCAAATCTATAAGCGGGATCAGGAGGAAAATAACCAAGTCCTTCAAATCGCGTACGATCTTTGGGAGGTATGGGTGATTGCCAATGTTCGGCAAAGAATCTATCCTTCATTTCACGCTCTCGTTCAAGACCCTCTTTCCATCTAGAGATTTCCATGATAGTTTCATCTCCTTCTTTCCGAGTCATTTTTATTTTAATTCGAACTTAGCTAGCTTCTCCTCCATCCCCTTCCCATACCTCTTCCATCTCTTGGCCCTCTCCCTAACCCTCTGCCCAACCCTGGGCTAACCTGAGGAGATTCAGTTTTTCCATACCCAGAGCCTGCTACGGTTTCACCTTCAATATGAGGAATAGAGAAAACCCTCTCTGTTTTTTCGCTACCGCAATCGGGGCACTTCACTTCTTCATCCAGCTCTGCGAAACGACGAAAAACTTCAAACACCTTTCCACATTCTTCGCATTTATAATCATAGGCAGGCATAATCCCTCCTTTCATTCAGGTTCTGCGCATAAACATATTCACAGTTTTCAAAATTATTCCCCACCTTTAAGTCACTCAAAGAAACATTTTGCACCTGAAATTCCAAGCTATGCAGGTACTCGACAAGATCTTCAATAGATTGGTCCAGTTGTTTCAAGAAATCGTGGTGGATTTCACAAAATATCTTGACTTTGTTTTTCCGCAACGTTTCTTTGGCTCCCTTAAGGACCAATAGCTCGCTGCCTTCACAATCCATATTAATCAAATCTATTCTCTCTATCTTCTCCTCACTTAAGAATCTGTCTACAGTAGTAGTGGAGACATCGAACTTTCTTGCTCCTTCTTCAAAAACGATCCCACTCGAAAGCCCCTTTTGGTAGAAATAAGCTCTACCTGCCTGATCGGTCACTGCTAGTTCACAAACCTTAACGTTTTCTAACCTATTAGAAGATATGTTTTTCTTCAGAATATTAAAATATTCAGGAACTGGCTCAAAAGAATAGAGCTTACCTTTTCCTCCTATTCGCTTTGCTATGGCCACAGTGGTAACACCTATATTTGCACCAATATCGATGGCGTTCATTCCTTGTTCGACAACTGATTCCAGGAATTTTACTTCTCCCCGTTCATGAGGATTATCGTGTAGAAAATTCTCGAAGGCAGGTGAATTATAAAGAAAAAACTCTATTGCCATTCTTAAATACCTCTTCTTACCCCATCCCCAGATTCGGGAGGTAACTTTTAATAATTCTCAAATTGAATTTGGAGGCAGCATATACCCTTCGCCGCTACCTTAAGTCCGCTTATTGCTTCTTACAACAGAAACACCGCCCGGCGTTAGATCAACCCTGTTACCTTCTATTCGTATAAAATATGAACTATTAAGGAAATTGAGATGATAACTCAGCGCAGGTCCCGTAACTCCCACTCTTTCAGAAATTTCATTTATTCCTAAAGCTCTTCCCCCTAAGGCATTTAGAATGTTTCTTCGAACGGGATTTTTTATGGCTTCGAGAGAACATGCACCTCCTGCAGAGCCTTTCTCTTCCACTAACTTGTTAACTAACTCTTGCATCCACCGCATTGTTTCCTCGTCGGTCATTTCTCTAGGATCTCGTCGAGTAGAATCCATTTCAACCTGCCACAGCGATAGGCATTATCTATATATATGTCCTTCTATGTCGTTCTTTCTGTTACTCTACTTTGGCTCTTGCCTTCTTTTTAGATTCCAGCATATCAGCAATTTGTTTAATACCCTCAACATCCATATTAAATTCGTTACCAGCTAAAGCAGAGATAAATATCTCTTTATTTTCCGGGATAATAGCTATCACCTTCTCCCTATCTATTGCATTCAAGAGGAACTCCTCTGTTTCCTGGTTAGCAATCCGATTCAGTATATAATAGACAGGCTTGCCAACTTGCTGGCCCAGTTCAGATACTTTCTCGGCTAACAGGATTGATTCTCGAGATGGATCGATGATGAAAAAAAGAATATCTGCTCCCTTTTCCACTCCTCTTCCAAAGTGTTCTATTCCAGCATCGGTATCTGCAATCAGGAATTCTTCGTCCCCTAAATCGAGAATTTCCAGAAATTTTGAAGAAAGAGCATTAATTGGACAGGCGCACCCTTCACCGAATTGATAAATTTTCCCCATCGATAAGAGTTGGATATTCCCTTTCTCAGTTAAATAATCTCTAGGTAAGTCATCTAGTCTCCATTTATCTTTCATCTCTTTGGTTTTTTCAAACAGAAGGTTTTTGCCCCCAAAGTAATTCATAAAATCTTCAGGTTTTTGCATTCCTAACCGACTATGAAGACCAATATTTGACTCATCGCTGTCAACCACCAACACTTTATTTTTTCTTGTAGCCATCTCTCTAGCTAAAAGAGTCACAATTGTGCTTTTCCCACATCCTCCTTTACCGCAGATCAATATTTTCATTTACTTTCCTCCGTTCATTAGTATTCTTTCTCAAAACCCTCGGCGATTAAGGAATACACTATTCCTTCCTTCTTTTTTATCTTCCACGCCGAACTCGGCCCATGCCACCACCACGACCCATACCTCGGCCTGGCCCCATGCCCCGACCTCTCCCTAGACCTCGGCCCATACCTCTTCCCATGCCTCTACCTCCACTTAATCCAGGTTGGTAAAATCCATGACCAGGGCCAAATTGCGGAATTGCTTCTTCAGGAACTCTGGTTCCCATAATTTCACATACCTTAGCAGCCACCTCCGATCCACCGCTAACACATCCATAACATGGTGCCTTTCCTTCAGCTACTGCCCTAGCAAATTGCCCACAACTTTTATATCCACATCGCTGATCATCTAATTTAGGCAAAACCTCGTAGATTTTCTTTATCTTTTCCTTGATATCCTTCTTATCTGCCACTGTCCATCTCCTTCCATTCTCGATATTCTAAAACCTCATTTATTCTACTGCTATGTTTAGGTTCTTCAGACTTTTTTGGTTTTAAAACCCGCCCGATTTCGATGCATACTTTTTGCTCTATTTACCAAAATTCCTGAAGAGCCTAAATTATTTACTCATTTGCTTTCCGTGAATTCATTGCTTCTCTTGCCTATGCTCAATTCATACCATTCGTATCGCTTTTAAAGGACATGCAGCTGAACAAGAGCCACAGCCTACACACATAGATGCATTATACATAGGAAAATCATACAGTTGTTCTTGAAAGAATGCCTTATGTGGACATGCATCACCAGCAATACAAATCCCGTGGTCACATCTTTCAGGATGGCATTTATTAAAATCTATTGTTGGAATTGGATTTATAATCATTTTCCTGTCGCGTTCACAAAAGGGGTGGCAAGATTACGACCAAATTTTCTGCCCACAACAGCATTCACATTTTCCAGAACCGAAGATATAGCCATGTCTTTCTCTGGATCTCCATGTTTCATAGATTCATGCTCATGAAGTTGGAGTTCAAACCTGTGGTCTGGGTCAGGGGAGAAATAATCGGATCCTTTAAGCCTTTCGGCGTCTTCGAGTAGCATTGGTGATTGCCAATGCTCGGCATGAATCTATTCGCCATTTCACGCTCTCTTTCAAGTTGTGTTTCCCATTCAGAATTTCCATGATAGCTCATCTCTGCTCTAAAAACATTCCTTCCAGGCCAGTGCTCTCTTCTAGTACCCTTTTGATTTTCAGGTCTGTTTTAAGCAAGACAATTTCATTTGTTACCTCGACTTTAGCACTAATTAAATGGCCCCCGACGACGTTCTTTCCCTCATCTCCTAGAACTGCATGCAAGTGGAGATTATATTCTCCCTCCTGGTTAGAAATATTACCGGTAAGGGAAAGCAACTCGTGGGGTTTTGGGAATTCCTGCGGTGTATAATCCCCCTTTTCCTTATAATAGCCTAACTGGAATTGCTTTAATTGGCCTAAGCCTGACAAGACTACCGCTGTTTCGACTTTGTGTTTCCTACAGATTTTCTTTAATTCCCAGTGAACATCCTCATTGGGAAATAGTCTCACAAATAGCAACTTATCTTTCTCTTTGCTTTGCATCTCTTTCCTTTCTATTCCATTACCCTCTTCTTGAAGTTCAGGATTTGGCCCCTTTCGCGATCCTTGTTGTTATGAATGAGAGTTTCAGAATATTCCCTTTCAAAATAAAAGTTGGCGCTCTCAATTTCACCCTTGGCCTCTGATTCCATATGCTTTGGCCAAACTGAAACAAAGGCAGACGGTTTCATAATCCTGTGAATTTCGTTCAGCAAGTTTCTTCTATCATCTGTTTGCGGAAAATAGTAGGAATGAAAGACATCAAAAAGGAGAACGACATCAACAGACTCGTCGAGTAAATCAATTTTTGGCTCTCCTGATGTGTCCATTCTTTCCATATTCCCCAAGCCTGCTGACTCAGCTTTCTGCATAAGCTCATCTAAAGCCTTCTTATCTTTGTCTAAGGCATATACTCTCCCTTGCTCACCAACTATTTTGGCAGCCGGGATGGTGTACATGCCGGAGCCACAACCAAAATCCAATACAAGCTGGCTTCTGTTAATGCCTGCTCTTTGTAATACTTCAAAGGCTTGTGATTCTAACTCTTTTTTCTGATGCCTAAGGATAATATTACCCATACGCTTTTAGGTCCTCCCCTGAAGGTATCTAAAAGCGGACATATCAGCAGTGGCGACCTGGCGTGCCGAGTTCCTTCTATTCTTTTTCTTCATCTCCTTGTATTCTAAACTCTTGCCTTTTTCTCTACTTCAGCAATAGAGCTATAACCTATTTGCTCAAATAACATAGTATATCGCTCTCCCGCTAAATTTCGCCCTTGTTTCTCTGCTTTGGAAACATGCTCAAGATATAGCTCCAAAGTTTTATCGGAGTAAGTCTCCAATTCACTGGAAAGGTAAATTTTGAAGCTAGGTCCACCTTTAAAAGTACGGGGGTAGTTTTCTGATAATTCGTTCATCCAATGGGCTTCGATTTCAACAATATCATCGATGATGGAATTAGTTTTGAGTGGAGGAATTTTGTTGTCCATCCGAGCATACTTTTCTGTTAGAAGATTTCTGCCTTCAGCCTTAGCTTTATGCAAGTCTTCAAGATAGGATTCTAACGTTTCTGTGGATAAAACAGAATGGGTCATTCCCCGCATTACCTTGAATGTTTCTGGCCGGTCCTTACATAGAGACGGCTCAGCGGTTCTAACCCGTTGAAACATGTCAAGCTCAATTTCAATTATGCTGTTCAATAATTCTTCACGACTCCTTTTTTCTTTTGTCATTGGAACTATCCTCGTTTCCCCAGGATAGCTAATAATGCCGCTTTGCAGATTGCTTCAGGAGCATCGACAGCTGATACCGCACCAAAACTGAGACCAGTTTCTAACTCAGTGAACTCAGCCTCCCAGTTTCCCGTATGGTAATTAAACTCGACTCTCGCGTTATAATTATTATTCAACTTGTTTACCACCTCTTGGGCAACCGAGTTGTCCTGAGAATAGTTTCGCAGAGGACCATAATAGTTACCAGCAAGAGAAGAAACTTTTGTTTCGCTCTCCAACAGCTTGCAGCTTTCCGTATCACCCAAAATTTTATCTTCTATAAATTTGCACCCCATTACGTCTTCGGCTACTCTTATATTTAGCTCCTTTCCCACTTTCATTGCTAAGATTTCTTCCTTAGTCACCCCACACCTCCTATCTCTATTCCATTTCCTGCTTTTCTAACTTTACCTTTTCCTTCGCTTATTTGTTTCCTCAGCATCGGCCAACATGCCGCCTTTATTCCATAGTTCAGGTAGATGCCGGGGTTTCGCCCGGGTGTAACCTGTGCCACTTAGCAAGCAATTCCTCCCTGCTTTCCAGATGCTCTGAATCAGGAACAGCAGCATCTACCGGGCATACCTCAGCACACTTAGGTGATTCGAAATTGCCCACGCATTCAGTGCACTTCTCGGGGTCGATTACATAAATCTCTTCCCCCTCTGAGATTGCTTCATTCATGCACTCCTCCTCACAGGCACCACAATTGATGCATTCTTCGGTAATTTTGTAAGCCATCTGCTAACCTCCTTGCATTTATTTATTGTTACTTAATCACGGCGAGAATATCACCTCTCGATATGATTAAATACTTTTTCTCTTCGAGTTCAATTTCGTCGCCGCTAAATTTAGCATAAACTACTGTATCCCCTACCTTAATTTTCTCAGCAAGCTCCTCATCCGTTCCAACCTCCACGACCTTGCCTCTTCCTGGTTTCTCCTTTGCTGTATCAGGAAGGATTATACCTGCTTTACTTTTGCTTTCCGCAACTTCTTCCGGTTTAACTAGAACTCGATCCTCAAATGGCTTGATCTGCATGCTAAAAACCTCCTTTCCTATTTGATGCCCAGTAATTTATCGATTTTCGCCTTGTCAACCCGACAATGGGTCGGTTACTAATTAAGACCACAGTACACCCATTATATTTCGACGCTTCAGTTCCCTGGCTCCCTCAGGTTTTTTCTACGTTTACTTCCCTGAATCTGAACCGTTTCTCCCTCAAACACTGTTTAACTCTGTTACACCAGGGGCATGAAGCTCCGGTAAGAATTATGATTCTTGGCCGAGTAGTAGCAGGCACAGATACCACCTTATTGTTCTAAGTGACCTGTAAGTTTTGGATGATTGAAGCACATTTTCGATACCTCCCTTCGTTTTAGATTACTTTAATTGTTTTGAAGCTTCTCTCAGGCTTGGTTTTATCCTGGCTAATACGCTTTCTATTTCTTCCTTTATTTCCTGTTCCATTCAAAGTTCTTCTTTTGTAGCCAGAGTTATCACTTTGCCGCCTTAAGCAAACGTAGGTGCCTTTTTAGGAAGAGTTCCTCCTCAAAGCTAGTAAATCCTTGGCTCGAGAGCATTTCCTTTAGGTCGAGCTTAAGAAATTCCAAAGCAAGCTGGCACTCTCCACGGATAAATGCCCAGCGAAGGGGAAACCATAGTCTCTCCAGGTCGAACTCATTATAGTCTAGGATATAAAAGGCTCCCCCCGGTTTTAGGGCTCGGTAAGCATTGCCGATAATCTCGATCTTCTGGATATCCTCAAAGCCGTGCAAGACAAATGAAATGAATACCTTGTCGAATTCATCCTGGTGTGTCAAAGGCATCTCAATTCGCTGCTCCCTAAACTCGACATTGGGATATGACTGGCAACGTTTCCGAGACAAGTTCAGCATTTCCTTGCTGATGTCAAGCCCCAGGATATTGCCCTCAGGGCCTATCCTCTTAGCCATTGGGCAATCGTTCCTGCCTGTGCCTGAGCCAAGATCCAGAATCGATTGCCCGCGGTGGATATTCATCTTGTCAACAACCTTCCTGATCAAGTAGGGGTAATATCCTAAAGAAATCACATTCATAAAAAGGTCATAGTGGTGGGCTCCCGTTGCCCCAACCTCTACTTTTGACCTTGGTGACGACAAAACAGACCTCTAGCCAAGCATTGCCACATATTCACTGGCGTACTTCCCGTTCTTGGCGCCCTCAAATATCTCACCTTTCTTTACCATTTGCAATGCCAAGTACTCGCTAGTAGCCATTCCTGCAGAAGCTCCTTCTGAAGCGGAAGTAATAAGATGTCGGTGGCCAGGAGTGATTTCACCGCAAGCGAATATTCCTTCATTACTGGTTCTCATTTGATTATCGACCTTTACAAATTTCCCCTCCATCTCGATCCCCGCTTCGTGTGCCAGTTTAGTATTCGGCTCCGTTCCCACGCAGATGATCACCCAGTCGATTGCTATCTCCTTTTGCTCAGCAGTTTTATTATTGATCACTACTGCTGCCTCGACCTTATTGTTGCCTCTTATTTCCCTGACTTCGGTGTTGTACCAAATCTCGATACCCTCCTTTTGCAACCTCTTAGTCATAGCAGGATAAGCCCTCAGCGACTCTCTTCGATGAACCAGGATGACTTCACTAGCTTTGCTCTTGGCTATTAGTGCACTTTTTGCTGTGCTACTCCCGCCGCCTACAACCAAAACCTTCTTCTCGGAGAATTGGTCATAATCTCGCTTGGCATAATAGGATACGCCCTTGCCAACAAATTTGTCCTCCCCGGGCACACCTAGCTTTTGCATGGTGCTGCCTGTGGCCAGAATAACGGCTTTAGCCTGGTACTGATTCGCCTCAGTGGTTACAACCAGGTTCTTGGCGTCAAGCCTTAGTACTTTCTCCTGCCTCAGTTCCGCCCCAACCCCAGCAGGAGGTGGCAAGGTGGTCTGCTTTTCCATGTAGCTCACCAGCACTTCGCCGTCGCCAGGTAGGAAACCAGGATAGTTAATCACAGTGTAAGCGATAGCACTCTGTCCACCCACCCAGTTGGCCTCCAAAACTAGAGTGTTCCAACCATCAAGCTGGGCAAAGATCGCCGCCGATAACCCAGCAGGGCCAGCTCCAATGATGATCACATCCCTTTCTTCCATGGCATGCCTCCTTTCACTAGTTGGTACGTCATGCATACATCCAAATTACAACATCCTGATTGCTTTCACAGGGCAAGATTCAACACATATGGCACAATCCTGACAAAAGCCCGGAATGGGATAAGGGAAATCATACGGCTCTTCTTGCTTCCAGAGCTTAGTGGGACATTCAAGAACAGCAGCGCAAACTCCTTTGTCGCATCTCTCCGGGTGGCATTTCTCATAGTCCACCGCAACCTTCAGTTTTAGTTCCAGCATCTTTCCTTCTCCAGTTAAAGCAATGTCCCCACCTTGGGCTGAATCACTTTCTCTCTTCCTTACATTTATGACAATAACCTTCCAAATATAGCTCGACCTTAGTCACAGAAAAGTTATTTTTGCGTTGCACCTCTGCTACCAATTTGCCAATCAGCGGACTCTTGAACTCGATGACTTGCCCACAGCTTCGGCATACTAGATGCTGATGTTCCCCCAAGCGCTTCATCTCATAATAGCAGCGTGTCTGCCCCAGATGTCTTTCATCTATCAGGGCTTGTTCCTTAAATAGGCGCAGATTGCGATAAACTGTGGCAAGGCTGATATTAATATTCTTGTCACTAGCTCGACGATACAGTTCCTTAGCATCTAGGAGACCTCCAGCCTCTTGTATAACACTCAACAGAAGGCCTCTCTGCCGTGTAACTGGCTTGCCTGTTATTCTTAGGGTGTTGCGATTGATTCGCATTCGCAAACAATAATATGCGTCGCTTTTCACTTTGTCAAGCCAACAACCAAACATTATCTATATTACCTACATCTCTTTGAAATCGCGTACAACCTCACATTAAGGGCACCGGAGGTCAGGCAAGACCTACTTTTGGGAAGAAGGCCAGGACTTTGATTGGGAAGACGCCATCATTCAAAGAATCAGCAGGCAATTATGGAAGAAAAGAGTAGGTTGGAATCGAGGTCCATAGGGACGGTAGAAGCACCAGACCAAGGCTAGGGGCGAGGGGAAATCTGCCAGCCAAGGGTATTAAAAAGATAATGGAGCTGAGGGGATTCGAACCCCTGACCTCCTCCGTGCAAGGGAGGCGCTCTCCCAATTGAGCTACAGCCCCAAAAACGATTATGACTTTATTCTACCAAATTGTGCCATGAAGGCAAATTGCAACAGCTTATACAGAAAAGAAGCTTAGAACTGATTAAACCAAGCAAGATTGTGCTAAAATCAAGGAGATAAGCTACACAATGAATTACCAGGTAATGTCTATATGCCAAGCATAACATTTCCAGTGGCATTAGCTGCAGGGTTATTGTCCTTCCTATCGCCATGTGTCCTGCCGCTGGTTCCAGTGTATATAGCTAACATAGCTGGTAGCTCAGTTCTAACGGCCAATCCTCCAAGTCGACGATATATTTTTCTCCACACTCTCAGCTTCGTAGCTGGTTTCTCACTGGTTTTCACCATCCTGGGAGCTTCTATGGGCTTACTGGGTGCTATGATACCAGTGGGGCCACTGAACAATATAGCTGGTACACTGCTGATTTTATTCGGATTATTCTTGATAGCGGCAACCAAAGTACCATGGTTGAACTACGAGAAACGCCTTCTCCCCAACCGAGCTCGAGGAACAGGATATTTGAGGTCCCTGTCTATAGGAGCAATATTTTCCCTTGCCTGGATTCCTTGTGTTGGTCCAGTGCTGGCAGCAATATTAGCTTTAGCCGCGAGCTCCCAGACTGCATGGCACGGAGTCTACCTTCTACTGGCTTACTCCTTAGGGCTTGGACTCCCTTTCATCGCTGTTGGCCTGGCTTTAGGAGCACTTTCACCATATCTCAGGTGGCTTAACCGCCATGCCTACATTACTTCGATAGTGAGCGCAGCATTGTTGATTACCATAGGAATCCTGATATTAACAGGCAAGCTAGCCTATCTCAGTATGCTTTGAAAGGATTTAACATGACCAACAAAAGATTTAGGAAGTGGCTAGCAAAGGCAGGTCTAATTATCACCATGTTGTCCCTAATCGGAGGTGCTACATCCTGTACAAGTACAGGAGCTGAAGTAGGGAAACAAGCACCGGATTTCACGTTAGTCACCATGGCAGGGACGGAATTAACTTTGTCTGAATTGCATGGGACGCCGGTAGTGCTTAATTTCTGGGCTATCTACTGCAACCCCTGCCGGAGTGAACTGGGCTATTTTGAACATGTAGCCGCACAAAGTGCTGGTGAGATAACAATAATAGCGGTCAACATTGCGGAACCTCGTTCACAGATAGAGCAATTCTTTGGCAACTACACGCTGCACTTCACCGTGGCTCTAGGCGGAAGTACTCAGGTATCTCAGCAATATAATGTAAAGTATATCCCCACCACCTTCTTCATAGATAGCAACGGGATTATTCGTAATATAAAAATAGGTGCCTTCCTCAGCGAGATGGAGCTATGGGCTGCCATAGAGACCATCCGTTGATTTACTCCTTGAATCTCCTGAAAACCAGAGTGGCGTTGAAACCGCCGAAACCAAAAGAGTTGGACAATGCCAGATTGACCTCGGCTTTCCGAGCTGCATTGGGAACATAATCCAGGTCACATTCCGGGTCTGGAATATCATAATTTGTGGTGGGCGGAATAATACTATCACGAATGGTAAGAACGGTGAAAATGGCTTCCACGGCACCTGTCGCCCCCAATAAATGCCCCATCATAGATTTATTGGAGCTAACCGGCACCTTTTGGGCATGTTTCCCTAAAACAAGCTTTATAGCCTTAGTTTCGGCTAAATCGTTGAGCATAGTAGAAGTTCCATGAGCATTGATGTAGTCAACCTCTTGAGGCAGGATGCCAGCATCATTTAAAGCAAGCTTTATACACCGTGCTTGATTTTCCCAATCAGGCTCAGTTATGTGAAACCCATCGACGTTGGAACCATAGCCGAGAAGCTCGGCGTAAATCTTTGCCCCTCGCTTTAGAGCAAAGCCAAGCTCTTCAAGAATCAAAATGCCCGCTCCTTCACCAAGAACAAAGCCATCGCGGTTTTTGTCAAATGGACGGCTTGCCTTTTCAGGTTCATCATTCCTCCTCGATATAGCTCTCATTTTATCCAATCCCGCAATGGCGACAGGAATAACATAGGCATCGCTCCCCCCGGCAATCACGGCATCAGCCTCACCATATTGAATAATCCTGCAGGCGTCACCAACCGCATGGGTCCCAGTAGCGCAGGCGGTAGCTACACATTTACTCGGCCCTTTAGCACCAAAGACAATGGAGACCTCCCCCACGGCCATGTTGGGAAGAAAGCCAGGGATAAAGAAGGGGGAAACGGCATTAGGGCCTTGTTCCTTGAGGTCAGCCAAATTCTTCTCATAGGTGATCAACCCCCCAACGGATGTGCCTATAACCGCTCCGACCCTATCAGCATTGCCGTCGTTTATAGATAGTCCAGCATCGTCCAGAGCCATCTTGGTAGCTACCAGGGCGTAATGAATAAAAGCGTCGGTCCTCCTTATCTTCTTTCTGTCCAGAAAGTCCTCAGGGTGGAAATCCTTTACTTCAGCAGCAATCTGGCACTTAAAACCTGAAGTGTCGAACTTGGTGATTCGAGCTACTCCTGATTTTCCCTGGCACAATGCCTGCCATGATTTGCCTACTCCAGTGCCCAGAGGAGTTACGGCACCAATTCCAGTGATGACTACTCTTCTTTTATTCACCATTTAGCCATCAGCCTTCAGCTATCAGCTTTCAGTTTGCGGCTAATTGCTGAATGCTGAGTGCTGATTACTGACTGCTCCTTTTTCGCCTTTGCCTGGACTTGCAAATCCATATCTTCAACCACAACATCTATCATCAATTATAAAAAACAAGACTATCACCCACCCCCTACTAACCGTTGTATCTTGGTCAGTTCCAATTTCAATGCCTCCACCAAATTTGACTGCACAGCCAGTTTCACCTGATGCATGGATTCAGCCACCTGTTGGGCTTTGGAGCGACCGTGTCCGGTCCATACCAGTCCGTTTATACCATAAACTAACCCTCCACCTCTTACATCAACCACGTTGGTCAAACTAAACAAATCCTTACAAACAGCATCGATTTCTGTCTTTGAAAGAAGCTTATCCAGAGTAACCCTTAATCGCTCAATTATAGACCTGCTCAACCCTTCACAGAATTTTATCAGAACATTGCCGGTAAACCCATCGCAAATAACAACGTTTGCCTTTCCTGCAGGAATATCATGACCTTCTATATTCCCGATGAAATTCAGCTTGCTCTTTTTAAGAAGTTGGTAAGCTGCCTTTACCAGATGATTGCCCTTCCCTTCTTCAGCACCATTGCTGAGCAATGCCACCGTTGGGTTGGCAATGTGAAGCATCCTCTTAGCATAAACACAACCCATAGCAACAAAATTCAATAATTCACGCGGATTACAATCAACATTAGCTCCTGCATCAAATATTACCGTATCAGGGACAAATCCGAGAAGATCCCCGCCAACAGTCGGCCGCCTGAGGCCTTCCAGAGTGCCCAGGGTTAGTATGGCACTCACCATGACTGCTCCTGTAGGACCCATACTCACCAGGGCATCTGCCTCGCCCTTTCTCACTAATTGAGTGGCAACAAGAATAGAGGCATCCGGTTTGTGACGCAAAGCCATTGCGGGAGGCTCACCATCAAGTATAACATCGCTTGCATGCCGCACACGGATAGGAAGCCCGGAAATACCATATCGCTCCATTTCCTTCTGAATAGCATCCTCCCGACCCACCAAAATTATCTCAATTCCCTCCCTCTTAGCTCCTTCAATCGCACCCTTGACTATCTCCTGAGGAGCATAATCACCACCCATGGCATCTACAGCCACAGTCACTGCCTTCTTACTTACCCCAGATGTCAAGTTTTACCCCTCCAACTAAATCTCAAGCTTTGTAAATGCCGTGATTATACCACACCTATCAATCAACGATGATGCGAGATATAAGGAAAAACGAGCTACCACATGATAAAATACGGAACTATGAAGATGGTATCTCATGAGAAATACAAGCAGGTTTATGCCTATGACCCGGCATCTGAGGCGGGAAGGATAGAGAACATTCTTGAGGCACTAAAGGGTTATGAATTCGTCCAGCCTGAACCTGCTGCTGAGGAGGATCTTCTCCTGGTTCATACTCAATCTTTGATCGACTCAGTGAAAAGGGATGAAGTTGTTTTTGAAGTAGCCAGCTTAGCTGCCGGAGGGGCAATAAAAGCCGCTCAGATTGCTCTAAATGAGCCCGCCTTTGGTTTAATAAGGCCGCCAGGACACCATGCCGGCAGAGATTTCAATGGTGGCTTTTGCTTTTTCAACAACATGGCTATCGCTATCACAAAATTAATTCAGGATAAAAAGGTAAATGAAGCCTTGATAGTAGATATTGACCTTCATTATGGCAATGGTACCTATGACATTCTCGGTAGTAATGAGAACGTCATATTTTTGAACATGGTATCCCAGGAGAGACAAAGATATCTGGCTGAGCTAAGGGAGAGCCTGGAAAAGGCAAGAAGCTATGACATCATTGGGGTCAGTGCCGGATTTGATACTTATGAGAAGGATTGGGGAAAAAGCTTGAAGACCGAGGATTACAACACTATAGGCAGCATGATAAAGCAGGCATCTGAATCCTGTCATGGGAGGAGGTTTGCGTTACTCGAAGGTGGGTATTATATCCCGGATTTGGGCAAGAATGTGAAGTCCTTTGTGGAAGGCCTGGGATAAGCTGAGGCAAACTAAATTACAAATTGCATCCCCGTCTGTAAAGGTGAAAACCTCTCCCTAAAGGCAAGGTAAAGCTCCACCTGTGCTTTAAATCCGGTGCAATGACCAGCACATATCCACTCTGGACTTAACTTAGCAAGTTCCTCTACTGTTCTTTTTATCCTGACATTGGGGGCATCCACAAGATGTAAACCACCAAGTATCCCATCTATTTTTTCACAACCGGTTAGTTCTATAGCATGCTTGGCAATATTAACGATTCCAGCATGGCTACAACCAGTTACAATCACCAGACCTTTCCCTTTGACATTTGCCACCACAGATATATCGTCAAGCATTTGGTCATCTACAACTTCCCCATTTTGTATCGTCTTCAGCGCTATCCCTACTTCCTCGAAGTCAGTTTGCCTTTTCACCTCCCCCGTGGTGGTAATCCCCGACATGAGCTTCACAGGGTCTTTAGTTAGAAGAAGGCTGCCACCAGCTTTTTCTATCTCCTCCCTGGAGTCGCCGGGCATAATACCTACATGCCTGGGATAAGGCTCGGTGACGAAGTTCAATCGAAAGATATCCCGATGAGCGATTACCTGGATATCCCTTCTGCCTATCTCCTTGAGCACCTTTGCTACTCCTTGAGTATGGTCATAATGGCAGTGGGTTAGGACAACAGCATCAATAATCGAGGGCGAGATATTCATGAGTTTCATGTTGTTAAACAGAGCCTGTGAATTTTGACCCACATCAACCAGGATTCTCATTACATCGGAGCCTTTTGCCCCTTCCAGAAGAAAGGAAACTCCGTGTTGCCCTAGATAATGACTTTCATAAAGTACAGAGTCCTCCGTCAAGACTGTAATCTTCAGACTATTTAGCTCGCCAATTTCTGCCACGTCTTCCCTTTCCAACGTCACCCATGATAAAGCAAAGTGCTACCACAACTACAGTGTGATAGCACTCCGCTGCTCAAATAGCGGTCAGAAGTAGTTGTTAATGTTGCCTACGAAGTCCAGGTAACTACCTCTATCGGAGCATTTGCATAGCCGGTTTCAGTTGTAGCATCTTCCACCACTTCCCAAACCTCAAATAGACCGGAGGTACGATCGCCTAATTCGTTGAAAGAGATAGGACCAGTAGCACCTTCGAATTCCAGCTCTGTCAGGGCAACCCTTATGGCTTCACCATCGTAAACACCAGCAGCTTCGATCGCGTTTGCAGCTGCCCATACTGCGTCATACATAGTGTCACAATATACCTGAGGTGCTTCTCCATATGCTAGTTCATACGCCGCGCTGAATTCATCGTACTTTGAACCTGCGCCAACAGTCCTGGTAGCACCAACAAACGCCTTCTCCATAAACTCGGCAGACTTCGGTTCTGCAAACAAACCAGAGCCATAGTTACCATCACAGCCTAACCAGGCAATCTCATCCAGGCCTATATCCAAGGCTTGCTTGAACACTATGATACCGTCATCACAGTAGGTGCAGGCAAAAACCACATCAGGGTTACTGTCTTTAATCTGCTGTAACTCGGTGCGATAGTCTTTTACGGCTTCATCATAGTGTATTGGTACCACATGCTCTCCCTGCCACCCCACATCGTCAAGCCGCTCAACAATAGCTGTTTCTAAACCTTTACCGTAAGTGTTATCCAGTACTATGGTAGCCAGCCTGGTATAACCTTTGTCCACGATAACGCCGGCTAACACCATACCCTGGGCATCATCACGGAGGCATGTACGGAAGAACCACTCCGTTCCCTCAACCTCGGAAAGCGGGATCCCTGTAGCCGATGGGGTAATCAACGGGACATCTTGTTCGTCTGCATATGGGATTGCAAGTAAAGAAGTTCCAGTGATCATGGGCCCGGCAATTACCTCCACACCGTCTACCGTAACCAGTTTTTTAACCCTGTCAAAGCCTGTGGCTGGGTCTGTAGCTCCATCCTCTTCCACCAATTCCACCTGTTTCCCCAGCACCCCACCAGCAGCGTTGATTTCATCTGCTGCTAGCCTGGCACCATCCAACATCCTGTGACCCATGGGGCCCAAATCACCTGTCAAGTCCAGTACAACGCCTATCTTGATTGTTTCAGCCGGACCCGGGCCACAGGCCACCGCCGGTATGAGAAGAGCCAAGACGGCTACCACCATTAACACCTTTTTAACCATTTTTACCTCCCTCTAAGACTAAATTTATTGGCTAATTATGCCGAGAGGCTAAATCTGTGTCAATACCCTTTAGCCTCTAAACCTAAATATCGCTGCTTCGAAGATTCCTCGGCAAATAGAGAACTAGCTTCGCCTTCCATAGCGCAAGTGCCCTGAACCAGAACATAGCCTCGACTGGAGACACTTAAAGCTTTTTTGACACTTTGTTCCACTATTATTATAGCTGTGCCTGCCTCTTTTATCTTTCTTAATTTGGATAGAATGACTGAAACCGGCTTGGGAGACAAGGAAGCTAGCGGCTCATCAAGCAATAAGACCTTCGGCTGTGCCATCATTGCCCTGGCTATGGCTAACATCTGCCTTTCACCACCACTTAAATTGCCCGCTAAAGCATTTTCCCTCACCTCAAGCTCGGGAAACATCTCAAAAATCTCCTTCAGGCCAGCCTTTACGGAAGCTCTTCCTTTCCTGTGATAGGCTCCCATGTCCAAGTTTTCACTTATAGTGAGATTAGGGAAAACATTGTTTACCTGAGGAACATAACCTATACCCATGCTTACTGCCCTATCAGAAGCCATCCCCGTGATGTCTTTTCCTTGATAGAAAATACTACCTGCAAAAAGCTTCGCGAAGCCAAGAATGCTCTTGAGCAAGGTTGACTTACCACTACCATTAGGACCAACAACAGCCACAATCTCACCTTCATCCACCTTCACAGAGACACCGTGGACAATAACGACATCACCGTAGCCAGCATTGACATTTTCAACCATGAAGACGGGAGCCATCTATTCTTCTCCTAAATATGCTTCATAAAAGGCAGGGCTGTTAACAACATCATGAGGCTCCCCTTGAGCCACCATCCTTCCCCTATTCATGACATAGACCCAGTTAGCAAACTCGAATAATATCTCCAGGCGGTGTTCCACGATGAAAAAGGTTGTACCGTTACAAGAAAAATCCTTTAGCTTTTGAAATATGCTCTTACCTAATGCGGGATTTATTCCCGCTGCTGGCTCGTCTAAAAGCAAAAGTCTGGGCTTCGCCATAAGCCCTCTACCAACTTCGAGGAGCTTCCTTTGCCCACCAGAAAGCTCGCCAGCAAGGGAAAAAGTGCATTTACCCAAATCCACAAGCTTGAGAATATCTAAAGCTTCCTCAATCAGACCCTCTTCTTGCGCTTGCCAGCTTTTTCTCCAGAAAAGGCTATACAGGCACTTGTCGCCCTGGTGACCTCGTGCTGCCACAAGCATGTTATCAAGAACACTCATTTGATTAAAAAGCCGGGGTAATTGAAATGCATTCACCACTCCTTGCCCATAAATATCATGAGGAGCGAGATTGCTGATACACTTGCCATTAAAGTAAATGGCACCATGGTCAGGCTTATAAAGCCCGAGGATGGTGTTAAATAAAGTGGTCTTACCACTGCCATTAGGACCCACCAAACCCCAAATGCCGCCTTCCTCGATGTCCAGATCTACCTCGTTCACAGCGTAAAGCCCGCCAAAGTGCTTGCTAACTTCCCTTATTTTCAACAACGCTTCTTCCATTACCGGCTAATCCTCTTCTTCGATGAGTCTCACATTATATACGATACAGGCAAAAATAAGTGAAACTTGGCGGATAGGTCTATGCAGCCCCTTTAGTCAAGGGGCCACGTAAAGATGAAGATGTAAACACCAAAATGCTTGCTAACTTCCCTTATTTTTAGCAACGGTTCTTCCATAACGCGCTAACTCCAGTGCCTTTGTCTTAATCGGACTTTCCTTTAACAAGCCCTGTGGTCTATAGAATAAAACAAGGATAATTAAAGCACCAAATAGAATATATTGCAAGTTAACAGGGTCGATGGGCAGAATCGGTTTAGCTAAATTTGTCCCATACTTGAAAAGCTCCACTAATACAGCACCTAACAATGCCCCCCAGTTGTTAGCCGGTCCTCCCAGAAGAACCATTATCCACACGGTAAAGGTAACCATAGGCATAAACATACCGGGGAGAACATAGTGAAGATACTGAACATAAAGTCCACCAGCTACTCCTGCCATAGCTGAACCTATCATAAATATTTGAGCTTTATATTTGGCCCTATCTTTACCTAGTGCTTCAGCAGCAATCTCATCTTCCCTTATAGCACGCACCACCCTGCCATAAGGTGAGTTAGCCAATAGTTGAGCTATGACAAAGCAAATGAGCAAGCAAAAGTAGACCAGTCCTATATTCACCAGAACACCAACACGGGGAGAGGCACCTGCTATACTAATGGCTGGAGCAACACTTATCCCCCAATCACCCCCAGCAATCCAGCTCTCAGATTTGACAATCAACCTCAATATCTCACCAAAAGCTAAAACCGATATGGCCAGATAATCCAACCTCAGCTTCAAGGTAGGCAAAGCAACAAGTAAACCAAAAAGGGCTGAAATTAGGGCGCCAGCAATGAGACAAAGAGAGAAGGGAACGCCAATTTGAGAGAGCAGCGCATAAGTGTAAGCGCCGACGAGGAAAAAGGCTACCTTGCCAAAGTTGGCAAGCCCGGCAAAGCCAAACTCTAAATTCAGAGATAAAGCAACTATGCCAAAGATGCCAATAAAGACAACGAGATCCAGACCATAAAGCAACGGATCCACCTTAAGCTCTCCTGAACAACATAGCTAATCCCTGCGGCTTGATAATCAAAGTTACTATCAGAATCACGAAAGCTATACCTATACGATAACTCGTTGAAAGCCCCAGAGCTGCCAGCGCTACTACTCCTATGTTCTCAGCTAGACCGACGATAAGGGCTGCAACTATGGCACCGTAGAAGTTACCTATACCACCAAGTATGGCCACAGCAAACATGGGCAATATGATATCCCACCCGGTCATTGGCCAAATCTGAGTGTCTGCAGCACGAAATATGCCGGCAATAGCCGCCAGTCCGCCGCCCACAAACCACGTTATCCAGATCACCCGGTCAATATTGATGCCCGAGGCCAAGGCAAGCTCGGGATTACTCGAGGTAGCTCTAATCGCTTTGCCTATCTTGGTTTTCGTTAAAATAAGATGCATAACAAACGCCAGCGCTACAGCAACAAAGATAAGCAATAGCCACAGCCCAGTCACCCTTATTGGGCCTAAATCGAAGGCGGGCCAGCTAGTGGTGAAATACAGAGGCCTCCAACTCCAGATAGCGCCAATAGAATGTCTTAGAATAAAGCCCAGGGCGATGGAAGCCACCATAAGATGGATTATGGTGGCTCCCCTTTTGGCTAAAGGCTGAAAGATGCCACGGTAACATAAAAAGCCCACTACGCCGGTAACCAGGAAGGCAACAACAAGAGCTGCTGGTAAACCTAACCCCAGCTGGTCCGCCACAGCGTAGCCAATAAAAGCGCCCAAGGTGATGAATTCAGCGTGAGCAAAATTAGGAAAACCGGAGAGTCCGTACGTCAGGCTAAGACCCACAGCCCCAAGCAAATAAATGCTCCCGGTCACTACTGAATTGAACAGAATTTGTGCCCAGTTGACTGTCATCTAAAATAAATGGCTTTTCAGCTCGGTTAGATTAGCTAGAGAGCCTTGCTGACTATTTCCTGCTCTATCAAGGTGAAAAGCATTAATGCCTACCTGGCTGGAATTAAGGAAATCAAATTGCCAGTTGTCGCCAACATGGACAATTTGGGCAGGATTTACTCCTATTGATTCACATACATAGTCATAAAATTTGGGGGTTTTTAGCTGCTTATATAGTGAAACTGAGGAAAAGATGCGAACGAAATAATCTTTAATGCCCTCCAACTGAGGTTCCAGTAGCTCCAACGGCGTGCCTGAAGCAACAATTAGCTTGTATCGTCCCTCCAGAGAGGAAAGAACCTCCACTACTTCGGGGTAATAGCTTACCTTAGCCTGACAACTCTGAATCGCGGGTTCAGTAGAACCTAATCGGAAATATCTGAACCAGTATTCTATATCATACCATTCCAGTCTCTGATCACCTACTTTATCATATTCTCGAGCAACAATTTCCCTAGCACTAGCAAGCTCAACACCATTCTTCTCAGCATAAAGGACAGGTATAGTTTCATGCCAGATGGCCTGGCTGAAACCGGGGGCTACCAGCGTCCCTTCAGCATCGAAGGAAATTACCTCAACCTGGTTCATTTAAGTTGTTAATGCTATCACAGTTGCAAATCAGCGTCTATTATTTGCCAACTGGTTCTCGATGAAGATAAAATATCCACAATGGTATACCAGTCCGATGTATCCTCTCCTTTTGTCCTTGTGAGGCATCCCCCTCTTTCCGTCATTGCGAGACATCCCCCTCTTTCTGTCATTGCGAGGCATCCCCCTCTCTTTGTCATTGCGAGGAGCATCGGCGACGAAGCAATCCCAGGAGGACCGAGTGGACTTTGAGATACCTGAAGATCTAAAGATGGTCCAAAGCCTGGTAAGGGACTTTGTTACCAACCAGTTGAAGCCGTTAGAAAGGGACATTTTGGGGCGAGTTGCTGACTTGAGTGACGCCAAAATGTATCTTCCGCCGGAAAAAGAACACGAACTGATGGAGATGGTCAAAGAGATGGACTTGTGGGGAATAGGCGTGCCAGAAGAACTTGGTGGCGCTGGCTTAAGTATCCTGGGGAATTGCTTAGTTGAGGAAGAACTAGCCCAAACGATTGTTCCTTTCGAGTTTGGCAATGTTACCCCGATTCTGTTTGGGTGCAACGAACAGCAGAAACAAAAATACCTCTTGCCTGTACTTAACAAGCAAAAATACGCTTACCTGGCATTGATGGAGCCAGGAAAGGAAGCATCTGACGTTAACGAAATGGAAATGAGGGCAGAGAAGTCGGATAGCTACTATGTAGTTAGCGGCAAAAAAGCGTCCTTCTCTAGAGCAGGTAAGGATTACTTTGCCCTGGTTTTCGGTAAGCTTGTCCAGGGCAAAAGAAGTGCTGAGAAAGATCCGAGGGAGGGAGTAACTTGTTTTCTGATAGACAAGGATACTCCGGGATTTACCGTTACTGGCAGCAGGGAAAAGACAGGATGGGAAGCAGGAATAAGAGAGCCTGTTTATTTGAGCTTTGATAATTGCAAAGTACCATGCGAAAATGTGTTAGGAGAAGAAGGAAAAGCCTTTCATCTTGGTAAGAAATGGCTTCCGGCAAGGCGAATTATGAGGGGTGCCAGGTGCGTAGGAGCAGCACAACGAGTACTCGAGGAATCAACCACACAAGCTCAAACTTGGACATCGTTTGGGCAAACTATCTCTGGTCGCCCCAGCATCCAAGCAGCACTGGGCGATATAGCTACAAGTATCCACGCCTCCAGACTTATGGTTTACGAAGCTGCCTGGAAAGCAGATAAGGGACAATCAATACAGAGAGAGGCAGCTATGGTGAAATTGTTCACCACCCAGATGATTCACTTCGTTGCCGACAATGCTGCTCATATTTTCAATGCACCACCTTATGTCGCCGGGTTACCCCTGGAAAGGTTTTGCCGCAATGCATTGGCAATGAGCTCCACCAATTTCGCCTTGCAGCTCCAGAGGAACATCATTGCCAGAGATATACTGAAAGGACTAAAGGTTTAACTTCACCATGTCATTGCGAGCGCAGCGAAGCAATCTCGATGGGAAAGCAACTCAGATTGCTTCGGCACTAATGTGCCTCGCAATGACAATAAGGTAAAAAGAGGAGGTTGTTATGGCTCAAGTTAAGAAAGTTACACTCCCGTTAACCGATGAGACTTTGAAGGAGCTTAGGGCAGGAGATAACCTTCTGCTCACCGGCGTGATGTATGTAGGTCGTGACACTGCCCATAAGAGGATAGTTGAGGCTATGGAGAGGGAAAAACCCCTGCCTATCGATATTAAGGGGCAGACGATATATTTTATGGGACCCTCCCCAGCCAGACCAGGAAGACCAATAGGCTCTGCTGGCCCTACCACCAGCGGTCGTATGGACGCCTACTCACCCCGTTTGATAGCCGCAGGATTGAAAGGGATGATCGGCAAGGGATTGAGGTCAAAGGCGGTGAAGGATGCTATGGTGGAATATAAAGCAGTATATTTAGGAGCCATAGGTGGCGCAGGTGCTCTTATCTCTAAGAGCATCAAGAAGGCAGAGGTAGTAGCCTATGAGGAACTTGGTGCTGAAGCACTCCGGCGCCTTGAAGTAGAGGACTTTCCCGTCACGGTGATAAACGACATCTATGGTGGCGACCTCTACGAGGAAGGAAAGGCTAAATATCGGGTGAAAGCCTCTTAAGTAAGGGAATCTAGCAAAGCTTCTACCGCTGGGCCTGCCTAAAATCGCATTATTTTACAAGTTTCGTGTAGGCGGCCATCAAATTTCTGGTCAGCCTTCCTGGTTTGCCAGTGCCGATGGGTTCGCCATTAAGCCAGGTTAGGGGCATGACCTCTATTATGGAATTGGTAACAAAGGCCTCCTCAGTCTCACTTAGCTCCCTTAGCTCTACCTGCCTTTCCACCATCTTAATATTTAAATCCCGAGCTATTTCCAAGACTGCCTCTCTGGTAATCCCGGGCAGGATGCCGCTTTCCAGGGAAGGGGTGACAAGCTCGCCCCCGCTCACCAGGAAAATATTGCTAGTGCTGCCTTCGGCTATGTAACCCAGTTCATTAAGCATGATAGCTTCATCGCAGCCAGCCGCTCTGGCTTCCATCCTGGCTAAGATGTTACTTACATAGCAAGTGCACTTCAGTCGGGACAGAGGTGACTGACTGTCACGGCGCAGGAAGGATAGCGCTGCCTTAAATCCCTGCTCATATCTTTCCCGGGGCAACGGAACGAAATTCCTGGCAGTGACCAAAACAGTCAGGTTAGAACAGGTGTTGATGTCAGGAGCCATATCACCTTCTCCCGCCGTGATAGTGAGCCGCAGGCGGGCATCCTTGAGCTTATTAGCCTGTAAAGTTTCCACACAAGCATTCTCCAGGTCGAAAGCATCCAGCTTGGGTCTCAAGCCAAGGCTCTCGGCTGAGCAGCGAAGGCGTGTTAGATGACGGTCAAGGCGAAATATATGCCCTTCATAAGCCCGCATAGTCTCAAATAGCCCATATCCGTAGAGAAACCCATGGTCGAAGGGGGAAAGTTTAGCCTCAGCGCGAGAGACAAGATGCCCATTGAAGTAAATAATTTCTGCCATCATTTCATCTTCACTCAACTAAGTGTCCTCTAGCTTCGGGCTGGCTGAGTAGAACGGAGGAAATTACTCAGGAGATCATGCCCAACATCAGTGAGAATCGATTCAGGATGAAACTGAACCCCTTCCACAATGTAACTCTTGTGCCTCACCCCCATTATTTGCCCCTCCCGATTTTGGGCGCTTATTTCCAGAGACGATGGAAGGCTCTCAGTTTCGATAATCAAGGAATGATAGCGGGCTGCCGGGAAGGGGCTAGCTATGTCCCGATAGATAGTCTTACCATCGTGGTAGATAAGGGAGGTCTTACCATGGACTGGCAAAGCCCGGCCAATTCTACCTCCGTAGGCATACCCAATACATTGATGTCCCAAACATACGCCCAGGATAGGGATTTTCCCGCCAAAGTATCGCACCACGTCGTTGGAGATACCAGCTTCCAAAGGAGTGCACGGCCCGGGGGAGATGATAATGTGGCT